>Ga0310691_10005224_pt1 | contig 14286 bp, 11 predicted proteins | sample 176DNAGHGlowgp2_FD_203887 | JGI IMG/M metagenome (GOLD analysis project Ga0310691, IMG submission 203887) | Sheep rumen microbial communities from Palmerston North, Manawatu-Wanganui, New Zealand - 1766 DNA GHGlow gp2 (v2) (version 2) | ecosystem: Host-associated > Mammals > Digestive system >... | reverse complement strand
CTTGGGATAGTGGGGGTTCATGTCCATCGTCTCCGAGCCGTAGCACCAGCACGAGGTCACGGTAATGGTGGCTCCAACCCCTTCGCGCTCGAACTTCTCGGCACAGGCGGCACTCTCGGCCACGCGACCGATGGTGGTGTCGCTGATGACGCACTCCACGGGTGAGCCGTTGCCGTTGTGCAGGTTAGATGTGATTAACTCGGCCACGGTCTTTGCCAGTGCCATGGTCTTCTCTTCCAGACTTTCTCGAACGCCGCCCTGACGACCATCGATGGTGGGACGGATGCCAATCTTTGGATAGTTACTCATAGTTGTATGGATTTTATTTCGTTATTCGTAACACGGGGGCAATCTTATTACAGGGTTGTGGCAGACTGACGACGAGTCCCTCTGCCGTCTGGCGGGCTTTCACCTTGCCATAGCCGAGAAGGTACACGCTGCTGATGGTCTTCTTCATATTGGGATTGCCCTTGGCGAGCGACTTGATGATGACTTGCCCATTCTCAGGCCAGCCGAGTGGTGTTGCGTAGAGGTACTTCTTCGTCTGGTTGAAGCGCACGTCGCGGTAGTCCATGTTCGCGTACTGCCCGTCGTTGAAGCCCTGGGCATTGATCTCAATTTTCTTGTCTGCCACAGGCCCCTCGCCAAACTTCTTCCACGGGCGGGTGCCGAAGACGCTCTCCTTGTTTACCGTCATCCAAGCTTCCAAGTCGTCGAGTATCTGGGCCTCTTTTTCGTCGTAGGTGCCATCGGCCCTTAGGGGGATGGAGAGCAGCAGGTTGCCATTCTTCGACACGATATCGATGAGTTGCTTCACGACCGTCTCGGCATTCTTATAGCTGCCACGTTCGTAGATGCTCGTGTTGTAGTGCCAGCCACCGATGCAGTTGCAGGTCTGCCACGGCTCTTCAATGATTTCGTTGGGCGCACCGCGCTCCACGTCCCAGGTCAGGGCCTTGCGCTGGTCGTCGCTCAGAATTTTGCCAAAGACGACAGCCCGTGGGTTCTTATTGTAGAGGTGGGTCGTTATCTTCATTCCTGCGTCGCTGATGGGGTAGAAGGGCAGCACCGTTACGTCGAAGTAGATCAGGTCGGGCTGGTAGCGGTTGATGGCATCGAGCGTACGGTCATAGAAGTTTGTAACAAACTCCTGTGAGGGTGTGCAGGCTCCGTTCTCCCAGCCCCACTGGCGGTGTATCTGCCCGTTGTTCCAGGTGAAGGCACTCGGTTCGTGGTTCTGGGCATAGAGCTGCTGAGGGTCGTAGCCTTCCCACCACTTGCCTTTGCCGTCCTCCTTCGTCAGCTTCCCGTCATAATAGACGGCCGCTTTCGGCCCTCGCTGGTCGTAGCGCTGTGCTGGCTCGTACCAGGTCCACGCATGATCGGCATGGAACGAGATGCCTAATGGCAGTCCGGCCTTCTTGGCGGCCTTGGCCCAACCGTCGATGATGTCCTTCTCTGGCCCGATATTCTTACTATTCCAAGGCTGGTACTGCGAGTCCCAGAGGTCGTAGTTATCGTGGTGATTACCTAATACGAAGAAATACTGCGCCCCACAGCGTTTGTATTTCTCCACCAGTGCCTCTGGATCCCACTTCTCGGCCTTGAACAGTGGCAGGATGTCCTTGAAGCCGACCTCCGAGGGATGACCGTAGTGCTCCACATGATACTTATAGGCATTCGAGCCCTCGATATACATCTCGCGGGCCATCCAGTCGCCTGAGCCCTCCACACACTGCGGTCCCCAGTGGGCCCAGATGCCGAACTTGGCATCGCGGAACCACTCGGGAGTCTGGTGCGTCTCCAGCGACTCCCACGTAGGTTGATACTTTCCCGTCTGCATCTTCTCGTGCTCTTCCGATACGGGCACCTTATACGTCTGTGCTGCCATCGCCGTCACCCAGAGGCAGGCAGCCATCATCATTAAAATCCTTTTCATGTTGTAAATTTATAATATTTTTCTGAATTACCCAAATATTAAATGATAAAATGCCCTTGCGACTATCGCTATAGCCCAAGGGCACTCATACTAACCTTAAAACTAACTACTAACTTAAACTAAACGTATAACTTAACTTAAACTAATCGTATAAATAAAATATTCTTTCCATGAGTTTCCATTTCTCTGCCGACGAACTGTCAGGCTTGCAATCTTGGAATATGGCTGTGTAGGCTTCCCATTCCGCCTGTCTCGGCAGGGTGGCCAGTTTGGCCATCGCCGTGTCCCAGTCGAAATCGAGTGGGGTTTCCACAACCATGAAGAGCCTGTTGCCCAACAGATAGATTTGCATGTCTAAAATGCCAACAGATCTGATGCCTTCGGTAATCTCCGGCCATGCCTTCTCGCGGCTATGGGCCTCAATGTACTGGGCAATCATCTGGAGATTGTCCTTTAAGTCCATTGTCTGACAATACCGTTTTACGGTTTGTCTATATGGCTTGCACGGATAACCGGAAACACTGCTTGTCATATTAATTATATCCTTCGTTTTGTTTCAGATTCTTGTTGATGTTCAGGTCGTTTTGCGGAATGGGCCAGTATCGGTTGTGTGAAGACCATGTGCGTGTCTCGAACTCGTAGTAGCCATCCTTGTCTACGGGCGATGCCGTGCTGCCACTACCACGATAGTTGGGAGCGCTCGGGTCATCCGACAACTTTACACCGGTAAACGTGTGGTTCAATTCCTGGGCGGCAATTCCCCAGCGTAGTACGTCGAAGTAACGCAGACCTTCCAGGGCGAGCTCTACACGACGCTCCTTGCGTACTGCCTGTCGAACCAGTTCCTGCGTGTTTACATCTGACATGCTGATGGCTGGTAATTGCACGCGGTCACGAACATCGTTGATAGTCTTGTCTAAGACAGCCTGATTGACGGCTGAAGGTTGCGACTCGTTGAGGGCCTCCAGATAGCTGAGTAACACCTCGGCATAGCGCATAATGGGTGTATAAACATAATTGTCCCATAGGCTCTCACAGTTGTCAGGATCGGCTCCCTTTTTGGGGCAGTAGCCATTAAACAAGGTGAAGCGATTATAGCTGTCAGCAGTATTGGCACCATTATAGCAGTTGTAAGTAAAGCTCTTAAACTGGGTGCCGGGATATGTACCAAGTGGTGGTAGGTAGATAGTGGCGTAGAGTCGCGGATCACGGTTGATATACGGATCGTTCTCATTGTAGAGTGGCGACTCGTCAATGCTCTTACCGTCAGTACAGAAGTAGGCTTTTACCAGTTCATTGTATGGCGCAAACTGGTGCCATCCGCCAAGACCCTCTGGGAAGAGGTAGATGTATCGTGAGTTGGTAAACTTGTCTTTCACACCCATGATGCAGAAGATGGTCTCTGGGCTGTTCTCGCCACCGGCATAGAAGAGTTTCTCGTAGCTCTCATTGCCGTTCCGGCGGTCCAGTTCGTAGGTGTTGGCATCAATCACCCGTTTGTAGATGTCGGCAGCTTCAGCATATTTGTTCTGAGCGAAGTACACACGTCCCAGCAGAGCCATGGCAGCCCCTTTGGTAAAGCGGCCATAGTCTTCGCCCGAATAACTCTCGGGTAGTAGGTTGATAGCCTCTTTCAGGTCTGATTCCACCTGTGCATACACTTCGGCCTGAGGAGTCTGGGCTATGCTATTGGCCTCGTCTACATTGAGTGTTGTCAGAGGCATTGGCACATCCTTGAAATAGAAGGCAAGGTTGTACAGGAAGTAGGCTCGCAGACACTTTATCTCTGCACTCCAGGCTCGCTTCTTGGTCTCGTCCATGTTACAATTGTCGATATTGTCGAGGAAAGTGTTGTATTTGGCAATCTGTATATACGCGTTGCCCCAGTACCAGCGAATATTGCTGTTTGTAGCTACGGTATTGCTGCTGGCCATTAGCGTGGTGAAGTTTTCCTTTTCCGTACCATGACCTCCAGCGAAGTCAAGATAGAGCAGACCCTGTGGAGAGTCGAAGTTGTCGTGGCTCCATCCTGTTTGGAAACGATAACATCCGATGATGGCAAGTTTGGCATCGTTTTCGTCAGTCCAGAAAGTGGCATCTGAAATGGCAGCTGTGGGGTCTTTGTCGAGCACGTCTGTGCAACTGCTGATGGCGGGTGTCAGCATGCAGAGTGACAGTGCTGCCGACATGACTGATATGTATCTTCTTGTTTTCATATTGCTTAATCTATGATGAATGAATTGACTTAGAATTTAACATTGAGTCCGAAAGAATAAATTCGGTTGATGGGATAATAGGAGGGAGCATCGCCTGTACCTATTTCGTTTTCAGGATCCCAGCCTTTGTAGAAGCTGTTGAAGGTGAGCAGGTTCTGTCCGCTGATGAAGACATGGAGGTTCTCGATGCCGATCTTATTTACGACATTCTTGGGGAGTGTGTAGCCTACCTGTAGGTTCTTCATTCTCAGAAAGCTGGCATTGCGTACCCAGTAGTCGGAAACCTGAAGGTTGGTATTGTTCATGTTCAGCGTCTCTATCCGGGGATATTCGGCCCACTTATTGGGAGTCTCCTCTGTCCAGCAGTTGTCGGCCTGCCAGCGCTGTATCTGTCCACCATTGTAGAAGGCGTATGCCATATATGATCCGATGAGGCGTTTATGTCCGCCCAGACCCTGCATCAGCATTGAGAAGTCGAAGCCTTTGTAGTTGGCCGTAATGGTCATGCCGTAGTAATACTTAGGTGTAGTACTGCCCAGCACCTTGCGGTCGTTGTTGGCATCTACATGTCCGTCGCCATTCAGATCCTTGTATCTTACATAACCAGGCTTGAGATTCGATTTGCCGACCAGTTGTTCTGGTGCATTGTCGATTTCGTTCTGGTCGACGAAGAGCCCTTCTGTCTCATAGCCATAGATGATGCCAAGTGGTTCGCCTACGATACGGTTATTGTTGATTTCCTCAGTAGCTCCGTTGGAAAGTTTCTCTACCGCATTCTTAACCCACGTGAAGTTGGGTGAGATGCTGAAGCGGAAATCCTTACCGATTTTGCCGTTATAGGTAAGCGTTAACTCAATACCCTTATTGGATACGGCACCCACGTTCGACTGTCCTACGCTACGGCCTATCAGACTGGTTACCTCTACAGGGGCCAGAATGTCTGATGTGTATTTATAGAAGTAGTCGATAGTACCAGTCAAAGTGCTCTTCCAGAGGGCAAAGTCAAGACCAATATCGGTGATGGCTGTCTTCTCCCAGGTAATTTCTGGATTATTGTATGTTGCCATATAGACACCCGACTGCAAGCTGGCAGGGCTGCCAAGCGGTGCATCGTGGCCTAAGGAGTACGTCTGCTGATAAGGATACACACCGATGTTCTGATTTCCCAGCACACCATACGAAAGGCGCAGCTTCAGATTGTCTACCACATTACTTAGCGAAGAGTTTTTCCAGAAGCTCTCCTCAGCGATTCTCCATCCAGCCGATACTGATGGGAATAAGCCCCAACGATGTCCGTCGGCAAAGCGTGACGAACCGTCATAGCGCAGGTTTCCTTCGAGCAGATAGCGGTCTTTGTAAGAGTAGTTGATGCGCCCGAAGAATGACATAAGTGCCCATTCCGAGGTGCTGCTGTTGTTGGAGGCTGTGGCACTGCTACCGGCGGCCAGCTCGTAGAGGTTGTTGTTGGGGAACGTGTTACGTCCGCCACTTAGATACTTGTTGGAAGCATTCTCTACCGAGGAGCCTGCCAGAATCTTAAAGTCGTGACCTGCGATACTCTTCTCGTAGGTGATAAGACCTTCGAGCGTGGTATAGGTGTTGTCTGCACTTCCCATGGATAGGGTGGCAGGGCCTACGGTCTTATCGTCGGAGAAGTAGGTCTTGGCACGGAACGACTTATCGTAGCTGTTATAGAAAGTTACACCAGCCTTACCTGTGAGCTTCAGACCCGTCAGCGGTGTGTCCCAAATCAGTTGTCCTGATGCACTCAGGTTCTTGCTGATATTGTTGATAAACGACTCGCTGGCCAGCCAAGCTTCTGGGCTATAGTTGTCCTGATAGCCAAAACTGCCGTCGCTCTTTGCACCTGCATAGATAGGGGCCTCGCGTACGGCATAGCCTATCATGCCGTCGATGCTTTGTGGCTCACCGTTAGGAGCCTTGTAATTGTTCCAGTAGGAATTCATGTTAACATTCATGGTCAGACGCTTATGCAGCTGACTGCTCAGTGAGAACAGAGCGGTTACGCGCTCGTTGGATGTCTCTGCTGTCAAACCGTCCTGATGACGATAACCTACAGAGAGGTTATACTTTGTAGCGGCTGAACCACCCTGTATACTGACATTGTGCTGGTGCTGGAAACCTGAGCCACTCTCCAGCAACCATTTCAGGTGGTTCACGTTAGGATAGTTGTCGGGGTCGGAGCCATTGCGGAACTTTTCAATCTGTTCAGTGCTGTATGCCTCCTGGCGGCCCATGTTCCTCATAGCCATATTATAATAGGTGGCATATTCCCAAGAAGGGAGGAAGTCGGGCAGCTCGGTTGCACGCTGCCAACCGAAGTTGTTGTTGTACGAGATGCTGATCTTTCCCTCAGTGCCTTTCTTCGTTTCAATCAGGATGACACCGTTAGCTGCACGGTTACCGTAGATTGAAGCTGAGGCCGCATCCTTCAAGAACGAGATGCTCTGAATGTCGTTGGGGTCTACATCATCGATATTGCCAGACAGGCCATCGATCAATACCAAAGGATCGTTACCGGCGCTTGAGAAGGTACCAGTACCACGGATCTTCACGGTGGCACCTGCACCAGGACGACCGGAATTCTGCAACACGCTCAGTCCTGGGGCGAGACCAGCCAGTGCTTGGGCCGTACTCATGACGGGTTTGTTAGCCAGGTCATCGGCTGATACACTGGATACCGAACCTGTCAGATTCACTTTCTTTTGCGTACCATAACCCACTACAACGAGTTCTTCCAGCAGACCTGCATCTTCTGACATCGTTATGTTAAGGCTCTGCTGTCCGCGTAGGACAATTTGCTGAGTCTTGTAACCGATGTACGAGATGTTCAGCTTGTCACCGCTCTTTGCCACAATACTGAAATGTCCGTCCATATCGGACACACTGCCAACCTGCGTACCATCTTTCATAATAGTAACGCCTACCAGCGGGTTACCCTGCTGGTCGGTTACTGTACCACTCACATTGTTTCCTGTCTGCGCAACGGCGATGCTGCTCAGACTCAAAAGAAACAAAACAACAGCCATTCTGACTACATGGCCAATTGGCTCTAAAATCCTTTTTCTCATAATTTGTTTTTTAGTTATCACTTGTTTTTTTGAAGTTAGGATGACGCAAAGGTAATAAGGTATAAGGATAATCGGAATGGAATATGAAGGGGTTTAATGGTAATTTATCGACATGTACCATAGAAAATCGATATTTTCCAATAAAATCATGTGAATTTATCGATATTTTATAAAAATAAAGCGATAAACATTTGGTGGTTTCGGAAATAATGTTTTCCTTTGCACTGAAAATAGGAATAACTGCTATATGAATTTCTCTGTAGACCAACTACATCTTTTGACGCTTAATGTGGGCTTTGCCCATCACAATGGCGACTGGAACTGGAAGAATGTTCGCAGCCCCTTTGCCCGTTTGTTTTATGTTACTGGGGGCGAGGCACAGGTGATCATAGAGTCCAATCAATACAAACTTACCTCTGGTCACCTCTATTTCATCCCTGCCTTTACGGAGCATAGTTATGTCTGTGATGCTGCTTTCACGCACTATTATATTCACATCTACGAAAACCAGCAACAGGATACGTCAATACTTGATGAGTGGACTTTGCCTACAGAAGTGAAAGCCACAGCGACTGATCTGGAGTTGGTAAAGCGACTCTGTTACATCAATCCTTTTTTGAAATTGGCCGATGCCGATCCCCTGTCCTATGATAACCATTCAACGCTCGTCAACAACATCCAGATGAACAAGCGCCGCCCTTTCTGCGACAAGGTAGAGTCGAGGGGCATCCTCTATATCCTCATGTCGCGCTTCCTGAAATATGCAACTCCCAAGGTGGAGGTCAGGGATGATCGTATCCATCAGACACTGGCCTATATCCGCAAGCATTTGGACACTTCACTCGACATCAGGTTACTCGCTGAGAAGGCTTGTATGTCGAAGGATCATTTTATTCGTATCTTCAAGAGTGAAACAGGTGAGACTCCTAATGTCTATATCACCAAACGTAAACTGGAAAAGGCAGAACTGTTGTTGGTCACGACGGATATGCCCATCAAGAACATTGCCGATGCCTTGGGTTATGAGGACAGTTCCTACTTCAACAAGCTCTTCAAGAAACATACTGGCATCACGCCCCAGCAGTATCGGGAGAATCTCACGCTGCAAAAATAGTGGATCATCATAGCCCCTCAAGGTCCTCGGCGGTCAGGGTGAACCAGATACCCGTGTCAAGATAGTGGTCCACCACCTGGGTGAGCTCCACGACGAAGTCCAGGGCCCCCATCTGGTGGGTGCCCACTTTGCCGGGTATTCCCGGTATGATGAGGGCTGAGGTGTACACGGTACCTTCATTATACTTCTGCTTGGAGTCCCTGGTCACCGTGAAGCCCTGCTGCCTGAAGAACTCCGACATCTGCGTCATGTTGGCCACGGGGACACAGGCGTCCAGCGGGTTGTGCACCATGACGATGCGCTCCTGGCGCCGGGGAGTCCAGCCCGCCGACAGGTTGTCCTGCTCAAACGCCGTCATGAACTTCCTTGATATCGGGCTGCCGAAGTCGAGCAGCGCGGGATTAATCCATTCCGAGATCTTCGCGGAGGCCAGCCTGGCCTCCAGTCCGCTCTTGTATTCCTTGCTCAGCAGATACTTGTCGATGTTGCTGCATGTGGGCTCCAGGAACATATCCTCGTAAGAATAGCCTGACTGGCGGAACTCGTTGTATGCCAGCAGGGTGCTGATGACCGTCGAGGGCATCGTCGTGTTGTCCGCCTTCACCAGCTGCCTGTAGGTCTCGCCGATGTCGTAAGGCCCGCCTCCGGCTATGGTGTGGGTGATCTTGATGTCGGGATACTTCTCTGCGCACAGCCGCAGCACGCCCATCGACGTCTGGCCCCCCTCGGAATATCCCAGGTTGAAGAGGTAGTCGTCCAGCCGGTATCCCAGGTCCTTGAGCAGCTTGCGTGCGGCCAGCAGGGCGTCGATGCTGTTCTGCGCGTTCGTCCGCCACAGGCAGTAGGCCTGGTGCTTGTCGCCCGTGGCGTCGAAGCCGTAATAGTCGGAGGCCACGGCAATCATCTTGCTGCCCACCACCTTCAGCACGATGCCAAGGTCGCCCCTCGACGGGCAGTCGTCCTTATGGTACACCGTGAAGTGGTTATACAGCACCATGCCCCGGACGTGCATGTCCTGCCTGACCTCGTCGCCCACGACGATGGAGCCCGACACCGTCACGCGACGGCCGTAGGGGTCGAGTGAGGGATACTCTATGTTGTAGACCGTGGCCTTGGCCTCATCCTTGCGTATCGTTTCGGTGATACGTGCGGCAGGCAGGCCGTCGGTCTCTGTCGCAGGGCTGTCCGGGTCACTGCTGCACGCTGTCAGTGTCATCGCACAGCCAAGGATTAGTATGCAGGCAAGCTGCAGGAGGAATGTTGCTTTCATTGTCGATGTCAGTTTTCTGTGGCAACGGTAAGCATTTATTTTGTAAGAAGCAGGATTAAGCGTCATAAATAGCATCCGGATATTTCTAATTTAACTTAAATTACTGAAAAGTGTACGAAGTATCAATGTTTTTTTCGTACCTTTGCAGCCTGATGCATAGCGCGGTGGCAGGAACCCATGCCTGGACGACCACTGCCGCGACATCTTAGAACAAGTATGATACAGGAATATGAAATCATGGCGCCGGTGGGATCGCCCGAGGCGCTGGCGGCTGCCATACAGGCGGGTGCAGACAGCATCTATTTCGGCATTGAGAAGCTGAACATGAGGGCCCACTCGGCCTCCACCTTCACCATCGACGACCTGAAGCAGATGGCGCAGACCTGTAGGGAGCACGGCATCAAGAGCTACTTGACGGTGAACACCATCATCTACGGCGAGGATATCCCCCTGATGCACGAGATCATCGATGCGGCCAAGCAGGCTGGCATCTCTGCCGTCATCGCCAGCGACGTGGCCGTGATGACCTATTGTAATCGGGTGGGGCAGGAGGTACACCTCTCCACTCAGCTCAACATCTCGAACATCGAGGCGTTGCGCTTCTATGCCCAGTTTGCCGATGTCGTCGTGCTGGCGCGTGAGCTGAACATGGACCAGGTGGCTGAGATCTACCGTCAGGTGGAGGCAGAACATATCTGCGGTCCCTCGGGCGAGCAGATCCGCATCGAGATGTTTTGTCACGGTGCCCTCTGCATGGCCATCAGCGGCAAGTGCTACATGAGCCTGCATGCCGCCAACCGCTCCGCCAACCGCGGTGAGTGCATCCAGATATGCCGCCGCAGCTATACGGCTACCGACAACGAGACGGGCTACCAGCTCGCCATCGACAACAAATACATCATGTCGCCCAAGGACCTGAAGACCGTGCGCTTCATCGACCGTATGATGAAGGCTGGCGTGCGCGTGTTTAAGATAGAAGGTCGCGCGCGAGGACCTGAGTATGTCTATACCGTGGTGAAGTGCTACAAGGAGGCCATCCAGGCTGTGCTCGACGGCACTTTCTCCGAGGAGCGCAAGGACGAGTGGGACCGTCGTCTCGCCACCGTCTTCAACCGCGGCTTCTGGGACGGCTACTATCAGGGGCAGCTCATGGGCGAGTGGAACAAGCACTACGGCTCCAACGCCACCGAGCACAAGATTTATATCGGTAAGGGCGTGAAATATTTCTCGAAGCTCGGCGTGGCGGAGTTTACCGTCGAGGCCAACACCTTCAAGGTGGGTGACAAAATGCTGATCACAGGCCCTACGACAGGCGTGATGTACGTCACCGCCGACGAGATACACGGCGACGACGGTCCCGTGGAGGTGGCCCGGCAGGGCACCCGCGTCTCCATCGCCGTCACGGGTAAGGTGCGCCCCAGTGACAAACTGTTCAGGTTGGAGACCGTCCAACCAGAATCATAGACTTACGAATCCTCGATGAACGACAATAGGACCATATCCTCCCAGCGGCTCGACACAGGCGTCGGTGTCAGTGAGATGTCGCGCTTGATAGATTTCGTGTGCGCCATAGCTGAGCAGGCGGGCATGGATGAAGGGAAGGTGTATCACATCCACCTCGTCGTCGAGGAGGCCCTGGCCAACGTCGTCAATTATAGCGGCGCCACGAGGATGGGGGTCGCCGTCTGGCAGCAGGAGCAGAGCCTTTGCGTGGCTATCGACGACGACGGGAAGCCCTTCGACCCGACGGCAGCGCCTCCCGTCGATCTCAGCGTGCCTTGCGACCAGCGCAGGATAGGCGGACTGGGCATCCTCTATATCCGGCGGATGAGCGATCAGATGGTCTATCGCCGTGAGGACGGGAAGAACATTCTGACAATTACAAAGAACCTATAACATCATAAAGGCCACGATGTGCTGTTCGAGTGCGCCGATCTGGATTATATCTCGTCGAGCGGCCTGCGCCTGCTCATCACCATCTACAAGCACCAGCGTGCCATCGGGCACCGCTGTCTCATCGCCCACGTCAATAATCGCGTGAAGGAGGTGTTCGAGGTGGGCGGTTTCATGATGCTTTTCGAATGGAAGACTAGTCATTTTATGTGGAATTGATAAAAAAGCGGCGCATTTTTTTTGTAGTCCGCGCAATTTTCGTACCTTTGCACCTTAATTATGGCAAATACGTTCCAATCATTCTCAAGGCGCCTTTCCCGCAGGATCATCCTCATCGTACTGGTGATGATGGTGCTGATGGGCGGTGCCAGCCAGAGTGACGACCTCACGATGCTGGCCGTCAGATACATGGGCAATAATAAATAAGGTGAAAGATATGACAATCAACGAAATTCAAGACGAGATTATAGAAGAGTTTTCCGGTTTCGACGACTGGATGGACAAATACCAGTTGTTGATAGACTTGGGCGGCGAGCAGGCTCCCCTCGATGATAAGTACAAGACGGAGCAGAACCTGATTGACGGCTGTCAGAGCCGTGTGTGGCTGCAGGCAGACTATACCGACGGTAAAATCCACTTCACAGCCGAGAGTGATGCGATGATCGTGAAGGGTATCGTGACGCTGCTCATCCGCGTGCTGAGCGACCACACGCCTCAGGAGATACTCGATGCCGACCTCTACTTCATCGAGCAGATCGGACTGAAGGAACATCTGTCGCCCACACGCAGCAACGGACTGCTGGCGATGGTGAAGCAGATGCGCATGTATGCCTTGGCCTTTAAGGCAAAAGAGGCATGAGTAAGGTGCTGATAACAGACTACTTAAGCACCTTTCGTTAGAGTTCGGATTTTAAGTTTTAGGAATCATTTTAGGCGGAAACTTCGTTGGGAGTTTCCGTTTTTATTTTATAACATCCTGATTATCAGTATTTTTATTTTAATTAACAGAAAAAATGTTTTCCAAAAAGAAAATTTGTGGATTATTCTAACTATCTTTGCAAAGTTTTCGAAATTTAGGAAAAACAACCGCAAAAGGAAACTCGGAAAAATATATAGATAGAAGTATGATTCAGACAGTAGTAAAGCGTGACGGACGCATCGTGGGTTTTAATGAGCAGAAGATCATGGCTGCCATCCGCAAAGCCATGCTCCACACCGACAAGGGTGAGGACGAGCGGCTCTTGTATCAAATCACCGACCACATCGCACAGCGCGGTGATAGTCAGATGACGGTGGAACAGATACAGGACTCGGTAGAGGTGGAGCTGATGAAGTCGAGCCGCAAGGACGTGGCCCAGAAGTACATCGCCTACCGTAACCAGCGCAGCATCGCTCGTAAGGCTAAGACGCGCGACGTGTTCCTGGACATCGTGAACATCAAGAACAATGACGTGACGCGTGAGAATGCCAACATGAACGCCGACACGCCCGCAGGCATGATGATGAAGTTCGCCTCGGAGACCACCAAGCCCTTCGTGGATGACTACCTGCTATCGGAGGAAAGCCGTGACGCCGTGGAGCACAACTACCTGCACATACACGATAAGGACTACTATCCGACGAAGTCGTTGACCTGTGTGCAGCATCCGTTGGACAACATCCTGAACTGCGGCTTCATCGCCGGGCACGGGGCCTCGCGCCCTGCCAAGCGCATCGAGACAGCCTCGGTGCTGGCCTGTATTTCGATGGAGTGTGCGCAGAATGAGATGCACGGCGGTCAGGCCATACCCGCCTTTGACTTCTACCTGGCACCCTACGTGCGCCTGACCTATATTGAGGAGCTGAAGGCGCTGGAGGAACTGAACGGCGAGAGCTACAAGGACCTCTACGACGAGCCGCTGATGGACTACGTCAAGAAACCCCTCGACGGGCTACAGGGCAAGGAGCGTGCCCAGCAGCATGCCATCAACAAGACCGTGGGTCGTGTGCACCAGGCGATGGAAGCCTTTATCCACAATATGAACACCATCCACTCGCGCGGTGGCAATCAGGTGGTGTTCTCCAGTATCAATTACGGTACCGACACGAGTGCCGAGGGCCGTTGCGTGATGCGTGAGATATTGCTTTCCACCTACGAGGGTGTGGGCGGCGGCGAGACGGCCATCTTCCCTATCCAGATATGGAAAAAGAAGCGCGGCGTGAACTATCTGCCCGAGGACCGTAACTTCGACCTCTACCAGCTGGCCTGCAAGGTGACGGCACGCAGGTTCTTTCCGAATTTCCTGAACCTCGACGCCTCGTTCAACCAAGACAGCGACTGGCGTGCCGACGATCCGAAACGCTACATGCACGAGGTGGCCACGATGGGTTGCCGTACACGTGTGTTCGAGAACCGCTTCGGACCTAAGACCAGCATCGGGCGCGGCAACCTCTCGTTTACGACAATCAACATCGTGAAGTTGGCCATCGAGTGCATGGGGGAGCAAGACCAGCAGAAGCGCATCGATATGTTTTTCGCCAAACTCGACCACATGCTGGAGGTGGCTGCCAAGCAACTCGACGACCGCTACCAGTTCCAGAAGACCGCCTTCGCCAAGCAGTTCCCGCTACTGATGAGAAGTCTCTGGATCGGGGCCGACAAGCTGAAACCGACGGACACTGTGGAGAGCGTGATCAACCAGGGTACGCTGGGTATCGGCTTCATTGGGCTGGCTGAGTGTCTGGTAGCCCTTACGGGCAAGCACCACGGTGAGAGCCAGGAG
>Ga0310691_10005222_pt1 | contig 14293 bp, 7 predicted proteins | sample 176DNAGHGlowgp2_FD_203887 | JGI IMG/M metagenome (GOLD analysis project Ga0310691, IMG submission 203887) | Sheep rumen microbial communities from Palmerston North, Manawatu-Wanganui, New Zealand - 1766 DNA GHGlow gp2 (v2) (version 2) | ecosystem: Host-associated > Mammals > Digestive system >... | reverse complement strand
CAGATGATGAGGAAGGAGACGAGCAGCCGCAGTTTAATTTCTTTCATGTCCAGTTTCGCTTTATTAATAAACTTTGTCGTCATAATATCGTTTCCATACCTGTTTTCTGGACTGCCATACCCATGTTTCTGTAGAAAGCGAGAGCAGGAGCATTGCCTTCCCATACGTTGAGAGTAATATTGTAACACCCTATGGAGCGGGCATAGTCGCGAACATATTCATACAGCGCCTGTCCGATGTGGCGGCCACGCGCCTGCTCGTCTACACAGATATCGTCGATGTAAAGCGTCTTGATGTTCTGCAGCAACCGGTGGTTGCCAACCTCCGTCACCTGACAGAAGGCATGTCCTAATATGCCCCCGTCGTCGTAGACAAAAACGGGCTTACTCTCATCGCCGAGGATGGCTTCAAGCTCTTGCTCGCTGTATTTGGCCGTGTTTCCCTTAAACAGGTCTGGCCTTATGCCGTTATGGACGGCGTCGACCTGATAGAGCAGTGCTAACAGGCCTTTGATGTCTTTGGCTTCTGCTTTTCTTATCATGAATGTATACTTATCGGTAAAAACTGCTGCAAAAATAAGGAAAAAGATTGAAACGACCAACCTCCCCTGCCTTATTTTTTTTGCAGTTTTTACCGATGCAGTTTTTACCGATGCAGTTTTTACCGATGCGGTTTTTACCGATAAGTGTATTATTCGTCGTAGTCGTCCCACTCGTCCTCGTTGTCAGGGAATCGCGCCCGCCGCGACTCCGGCTCCAACTCGCCCTCCTCGTCTACGCCGCCATAGCTGATTTTCACGCCCATCCCCTCAAGGCCGAAACCGCTGACAGTACCCATCAGCCTCTCTCTAATCTCATACTCCCGCGTCTGGGGAGCCATATAAGTCTTCTTCATTTCGCATCCCTCCTTTCCGTTACTTCATAATGACCTTCTTACCACCCTTCACGTAGATGCCCTTCTTCGGCGTATCCACCCGCTGGCCGCCGAGGGTGTAGATGAAGCCGTCTGTTGTACCGTTTGCGATGCTGTTTATTCCCGTGGTGCCATCGAAGTTAATAAGCAGGCGTGATTCATAGTATGCACCTGCAGCATCTAGTGAAAAATATCCACGAAAGCCCTTCATCACAGTCTTGCCCGTTGAGTAATAAAACCTGTTTCCGTTGAGGAACAGTGTTCCATCCTCAAGAGTAGTTCCGTTCGTATAAGTGCCAATAAAACTATTATAGTCCTTTTTCTTCTTGTCCAACTTCACTTCGGCGACATCTGGATCTACGTCTACACCATCTGCAGTAAACTCACTAATAGCTTTTGAAACCAGGATAATATAGGGATGATTCTTCTCAATCGCAGGCACGCCAATGAAATTCACCTTGATATTTTCATCATCATCTACGTCGCAGCCCTTGAAGTCGCCCAACTGCACATCGTTGCCGAAGGCCGCCTTGCACTGTGCCTCGGTCATGGCGAAGGGCAGGCAGATAGTGCTCCAACTGTTGGCATTGATAGTACGCTTGACGGTGACATTGACGTTGGAGGCCTCCACTGGGGCGACGGTCGACTCCTCGTCGAGCACCACACTGTGGTTGCTCACTACCTTGACCTTGAAGGTGACGTCGGGCGCATCGTCATGCTGCCCCTGCGTGCCATAGCGAAACTGGATGTTGCTCAGCGTCACGTCGTAGGCGCCCATGGCGATGCTTTCATCAACCTTCAGCGAAATCGTGACAAGGTTGTCAATACCCGTGCCCTGCATCGGCTCTGCTGATGCTAACGCCGCATTGGTACCGACGCTGCCCGTGGCTCCTGGCCATGACGACGAAAACGTGGGGAGTCCCGACGTGGTAATACCCGCCGGCACCCCGATGGCAAACTGCAGCGACGTGTAGGTGTCGGCCTGTCCGCCGCTAAAGCTTAATGAGAAACTGACGGTTTCACCCGGCAGCGCCTCAATGTCAGGCACTGTCGCTGTCAATTGGCCCGACACTCCGCCCGCCATCAATAGGCAGGTTATAAGACATAACAATTTCTTTTCCATCTTTCTTTTCTTTCTTTTTATTTCAATCTCCAATAATTATTTTGCCCGCAACATGCTGCAGTATCAGCGAAGCATCCTGGGCCGTCACTTCTTCGTCGCCGTCAACGTCGGCCGCTTCATCGATAAGGCTTTCTGCCGTTATCTTACCTGCCACCAGCTGAAGAATAAGTGACGCATCCTGGGCCGTAATCTCGCCGTCGCCGTCAACATCACCGGAGACTATAGCACTAACTGCGTTCCATGTTTTGTTTTTACTCATTGTACCTGTTGTGCCCTCTGTGTTGCTGACATCTGAGGTGTAGACAGTCAGTGAGGTTGAACCTTCTACAAAGGGTGTGGAACTCCAGTCAATGAGGTAGGCAGTATCACCGCTGTCAGTCACTGGTGTAACGATGACAGGCACCTGTTTGCCTTCAGCCACGAGCATCACGTCATCGGCAGTAAATGTATTAGGATCTATGGCATCAGCAAACATGACCTTGGCAACGGTTGACATCGATTCGTCAGCGCCAGCCTCCGGTTGTAATTCGATGTTGGCTACACGCGGAGCGGGAGCAGCCTTTTCAACATAAGTAAGTGTATATGCCTCATTGGTGCTGGAAAGGTTGTCAGCGAAATGCAGTTTTCTGTCAACGGTCTGCCATACGTTAGATGTAACATCCACCCCATCGCTAACGCGCTCTACCGATGATAATTTCTTGTTGCTCATGGGGTCGTCCACGACACCATACACCCAACCTGTGCGCGAAGCAGCAGTAGTAAGTGTGTAGCTCATATCGCTGACTGCCGACGTAGTGGTATTAGAACTTACGATTTCCAAATCGTCAGTACCGTTACCGCTACTGTCAATGACATAGTCTGGAAGATTCTCCTCGTCTGCCACCGTATTAAGCAGGAAGATGTCAGTGGTATTATTGACCATTGATGGTACTGCACGTCTCATACCCCTGGCACCTGCTGTTACAGGAATAGCACCCTTCACTGAACGTGTCAGCTCGTAAATTCCGTCGAGAGTGATGAGGTCGAACTCCACACCGTAGTTAGAGTGTTTCGTCATATGAGCTTCATAACTGGCGACGTGGGCAGAGACGTTAGAATAGAACCACCAACGCGCCATGATGTTCTGCCCAGCGCTGATACGTCTGAGACTCAGTTTATTGAAACTCATAGTGCCTTCCACACCATCGACAGTGGTATAGAGTTTGGTGAACTCCACGGGAAGGTTAGTCTGGTTGTCTACAATCTGCGGGTCGCTGGTCTCAATCTTCAGGTCGATGGCATCACCAGCACCCTTGTTCTGTATCAACAGGGCAAACTCGGCAGGTTCCCATGGCTCCACCTCTTCGGTCAGTGGGTTGTCACTTATAAAGTCGCTCTGGATGAAGTATGTCAGGTGCAGGTCGGGCGATGGATTGACCGTCAGTTTTGTCTGCATGAGCTCCACTTTGACGAGCTGTCCTGTTTCCACATCGCGGTAGGTCAGTGTGCCACCAAACAGATAGTCGGTCTTTTCTGACGGTGCTGTTTCCTTCGAGGGAACGTAAAGCACAGTGGCCTCCCCTGTGGTGTTAGCTGCCAATTCCCAGGTCTCTTGACTACTCCAGAGTCCCAAACCGTTGAATGAAATGGCAAACAGGTCAGAGGCATCCGTGCCGTCAATGCGTTTCACGGTAGGAGTCAGCGTAATGTCACGGATACCGTTCATTTGCAGGTTCTCCACCTTCAGATGCCCCCTGAAAGCCTGTCGCTCTAAGAAGAACTTCTGCTCGAACTGCAGGGTGACACTGCTGGTCTGCGTGTTAGTATAGTCACGATAGGTGATGGTTGGCATGTCAACATACCCCAAATCGTCTTTCTCATCCTCACCAATATGATCTAACTTCGGATCGGAAATCTTTACGCCACCGTAGTTGGCACTTTCGTTCTCACCCAGGCCGCCATTGGGTATGATCAGTGGAATATCCTTACATCCCACTTGAGCGGCATAGGTCTCGCTGCCATAGTACATATCGCCGCGCAGCTTGTAGCCGTAGTGCATGACGATGGCTCCGATACTGCTGATTGTCTGCTCATCGGTTCCCTGGAACTCCACCGTCACGTCGTAGCTCTCGTTGGGATAGAGTGCCTGTGGATAGTCTGACATGACAGTAAATGTGTACCCATCGATGTTCGGGAACTCCAGATAAGGATTATAAGCAGTAAGCCGCCCGCGGTTGGTAAGACGGATGCTATAGGTCTGTGTGCCGCAACCCCAACTGTCTGGCAGTGACGGTGTGACGATGGCCTGAGGGATGTCAGGTACCACCTCCATGGATATGACTGTACGGTATTCGTCGACAACGGTTGTCTCCTCTACAGTATATGTAACCTTCACGGCCTTGTAGGGTAAGAACACCTGCAGACTGTTCTCCTGTCCGGCATTGACGGTAATGGTCTTCTCGGCGTAGTTATGGTTGGGGGCTGTCACGTAGACGTAATATGTGCCCTCCTTCAGGATGTCGGTTGTAAAGAGACCGTCGTCTCCTGTCGTTCCCGTCATCACCACCTCGCCTGTCAGACTGTTGGTCAGCCGTACCGAGGCACCGCTGACGTGCGGGCCGTCTGCCGTCTCGTTTTCCAGAGTGAAAGCGTCTACTACATCAACCGTTAACGTGCCAGTGTCTGTACTTACTAATTTAGCTTCTATATAAACGACAATGCCTGTGCCGTTGGCGGGCTTCAGTTTCACATACGATTTATACGTGCCGTCGACAATCATGTCGTTGTTGCCTTTCAGCGTCAGTTCAAGCTGCGTCTGGCCTTCGGGGCTAATAGAGGCCAGCGTGCCGACGGGTGAAGACAGCCAAGGCTGGTCGGCAGGACATTCTACATTGACAATTCCTGTTTCAATGAGTCCGGTGTTGCGTATTGTAAGCATCAGTGAGCGCTCCGTCGTTTTCGACAGCGTAGTCTTGATACCATCGTCTCCACTGGTTACCAGTCGGCACTTTGCCGCCTTGACAAAGTAGTCAACGGTCATCTGTGCCGTAGTCACCACACCGTCATCGCCGTCATGGCTGGCAGCTGTCAGGTTAGTGCGTATATAGCTTGAGCCTTCGGAAGCCTTCGTTGGCACGATGCGGTAATGCACGTTGGCCGAGTTGCCTGCATTGAGCGTAGCTATAGTGGGCAGCTCAACAGTCCAGTCTTCAGGTATGTCGGCCAGTGCAAACGTAATATGATGCAGGGCGCCGCTGCCCGACTGGTTTGTCACTGTCAGGTCGCCTTCGGTAGCCACGCCCTCGGTCATTGTCAGTTTTAAGTAGCTGCTACCGAATTTCATGGCCGACACGTTAATGCGTGTCTCCGAATCCTTGGCATCAGTACCCTTCGAGCGTGCGCCGATGGCGTATGTGCCGCCGGGCAGAGAACCAAGGGCATACTCTGTAATGAAACGACCGTCACTGTCGAGGGTTGTTTCAAACAGTCCCACAAGATTGTTGCCGCTGCCAAGTACATAGACCTCAATGCTGCGGCCGTCCATGGACTGACCAGAGGCCGAGTTCGTCATCTGGCCGCTGATGTTGACAGTCTCACCCTGACTATAGTCACTCTTGTCTGTCTGTAGCGATGCCTGCGTGAACGGTGCCAGGATGTTCAGCGCCGTGGTGGTAGAACGTCCGTTCCAAATGTTACTCTCGTCAGTAGTACCCTGCTTATTGGCCCACGCAAAGAGATAATAGATGCCTATGCGACTTTCAGGGAGTGTCACCTCGAAGGGCACCTCGATACTCTCGCCAACAGGTACTGGCTCTGTTGTTGTGACTGTTGTCAGCGTTTGCATGGGAGAAGTGTAATAGTCGGAGACGCGAATGCTCTGGTCTTTTGATATCAGCACCTCCACTTGCACACCAGCAGGCAGCTGCGCGAGACCTTGGTTGCTCACAGCCACAGTGCCGCTCACCGTCTGTCCCGAGAAGTAGGGAGCTGACGTCTGGGTGGCAGGTGCCGCACATATAGCATCAGGCAGCGTCTGGTCGCTCACTAAGAATACGAACGAGGCACGCTGGTAGCCCTCAGCGGCAGCGTAGACTGTGGTGTAGTGGTTGTCGTCTTCAATGGCGTTGCTCTGGGCTCTGACGGTGAAGGTGGTCTGCGACTGTCCGTTGGCAAAGGTTACCGTAGCTGGCAGTTCCAGCAGCTCGTCATCTGTGGTCAGGCTGATGGTAACGGCTCCTTCCGTCGTGTTACGGCTAATGGTCACAGTGGCACTGCTACCGCCTTCCTGAAGGGTCGCTACAGAAGACTGCATTTTCAGTGTCAGGTCAGCATCGTCGTCAGTGACTGTCAGCACAGCCTGACACGACGATTTGCTGCCCGCTGTAGAGCCGGTGGTAGCATCGCAGGCTGTCGCTGTGATGGTGTGTTGACGTTCGCCTCCTACCAGTGCGTTGTCCTTGATGCTTATGGGTATCTCAATACTTCTTTGGCCAGCCGGAATGATGTTCTTCTGCGAGTCAAAGTACAGCTCGCTGTTCGAAGCTGTCAAATAGACAATGAGGTTTTGGGCGATGTTACCTTCTCGGCTAATGGTCGCTGTAGTGGCGCCATAGCCATCGCCCTCGCTGATGACATTCGGCGTCAGCGTCATGGAGAGCGTAGGCCAGTCGTCATCTTGTATGCCCACTGGCCGTTGGGCGGTAGCATAGCCTGACGCCGTTGCGGTGAACACCACGGTGGCGTCTGCCATAGGCCAGTCATCATTCACCACTTGTGTTGTTTTCGATGCCGTTTTCTGTCCGGCAGGTATAGTGATACTGCGTATGTAAGGATAGAAGCGTCCGGCATCGGTATTGGTGATAGTCACCGTGAGATCTTCGCTCAGACTCTTGTCCACCGTCACCGTCAGCGTCAGGTCGTCACCTTCTTGGTAAAGCGTCTTGTCGGTGTTGAGTGTCAGGCTATAAACATCATTGTCCTTCACGTCGACGGTCATCACGGCTTGTCCATAGTCAGTGCCGCTGACAGTCAGCGAAGTACGGTATTGTGGATTAACCTCCGTATTGTCGCGGGCTCTTACTATGAACGATGTTGATGGCCAAGTTGCGCCAATCGTGATGGACGCCGGCAATTCAAGCATATTAAGACCGCTGGTCTCTGCTATCGTGAAGGTCTCCGATGCGGTCGTAGAGCCCGAACGGGTCAATCTTACGCTATAGCCGGAACCTTCTTCAATAAGTACATTGCTTTGGTCTAAGAAAATACGCTTCTCCAACGTCATAGTATTGTCTGACGTAACGGTGTTGTTGGCCTGGTCAACTATCTGTTCACCAGTGTTGTCCTTGTCAATGATTTCAACTTCTGCACTCACCGTGCCTTCCATTCTCATGGCCTGCGGCAGGTCAACCTCGTAGAGACGTGACACGCTTGAGGCCTTGTCAAGAGTTGCGTCGTAGTTCTTAGTGGCTACCAGTGTGCGGTTGTCGGCTTCGTCCTTAACCCATACTTTCTCCGTCCAGCCGTCGCCAGTCTCAAGGGTTCCCTGGTTGACGATGCTGAAGCTCACGGTCATTTTCCCACCGGGTATCAGCGTCGTACCGCTACCGCTGATAGTCAGTGCCTGCGGGACGAGATCGGGTGTCGGCTCATACTGCACGGTAAATGTCGCCTCTGACGTGGTCTGCGTGGCTACATTCTCACCACTGACGGTTGTCAGGACGATGTTCTCCAGGGTCATGGTCTTCGTATCGCCAATCTGCGCGTTGGCATTAACCTGTACTGGGAATGTGAGCAACAGGCCTTCACTCCCTTTCAGTGCATTGTTGGCCATTGACATGATGACAACGGTGTATTTCAGATCACTGAGTTTGCGTATGCTCAACGAGTGACCATCCTTGCGGCTGTCAGCAAGAGCTGCGTTGCTGCTGCTCTTCTGGTAGGGCAGAGTGATGTCGAACTGTACACCAACAATACTGGCACCACCTGTAGACAGGTGTATAGGCACCAGTGCCTCCTCGCCTGCCACCTGCTCAAACGACTCTACGGTCAGTGTCTGAGCCGTTGTTGCCATACTGACAGTGAAAACCATTGTCAGCATGAGCAGCCAACGCTCTATCTTATTTCTATTTATTGCCTTCATTTACTTCGCTATTTGCAGTTTGTAGTTATTTGTTACTAACCCCTTACCGCTGATCCTAACAATGACGATGCCGTCCGCAGGCATGGCCGTCATGGGCAGATGGGTCTTACCAGCAGGCAGTGAGTCAATTTGCTTGCCTGTCAGCAGACGTCCCTGAGTATCGTAGACGCTGATTGTAAGAGGACCACAGGCTGTGCTGGCTGTAAGTAGCAGTCCGCCAGCGATACTGCTTACACGTAGCGTTGGGGTGGTTGTCTCACTGACACCCGTTGGGGTGGTCGCTAATACAGCCGCATCAATATCTATTGCCAGCGGACTGGTAGCCTGCACGCTGACGGGCACAGCTTTGTCGGCCGTCTGTAGCAGGCGGGTCGTTCCGGCAGGAAGCGTGGCGCCATTAGGCGAGAACACTATCAGACGGGTGCCGGTGCTGGTCCTGCGTGTGGCCATCTGCCAGTCGTTCTCGTCAAGCAGCAAACGTACTTGTGAGGGCTCTACACCCTCCACCTCCATATCGAAGGCGGCAATCTCGTCGCGGGAGTTGACGCATAGGTAACCGCCCGAGCTGTAGAACAGATTGGCGACATCCTCCGTGGCCTCACTTGCGGTTTGGCGAGCCAGTGCACGCGAACTACTCTGCTGATTATCGAGCACCATGTTGACGGTGCACACAATATCCTGAATGTTGATGACCATATCGGTCTCGCCACTATCGTATGTGTTGGCGGCCCAGAGGTTGATGGTGCCGATGCCGCTGCGGTTAGGATCGATGATACGTAACAGTGTGCGTTGCACGTCGTTGACGTCAACGGCACCGTCAATGGTAGCATCGCCCAAGGTAACACTCGCCGTTGCCGGGTAGACGGAGCCATTCATCGTAGCCGATGTATAGTTGGCCTGAAGCCTTAGGGTGCACTCGTCAGGAACGTTGATTTCGCGTCCGTTACCCGCGAAGATGTAGGCACCCTTGGAACCATCCCATGAGACAGTGCCGTAATACACATTCGTCGAGTGGTTCCTCACCTCCAAGGTAGGATGGTTCGTCAGCGTCTGCGACTGGTGGTTATACCCAAGCACCGTCGGCAGCTCCGGCGTAGCATCACCACCGATGGTCAGTGCTGCTGCCGTCACATTGTTGATACCCGGGAACACATTGTCATTACCGTACCGACGGTGCTGGTAGGTCAGATTGACGGTCATGGCTAACGGTAGTGCGCCACTAAGCTCGTCAATCTGGTTATACGCTAAGTTGAGCGTTGCAAGCAATGGCATACCGACGATGAACGCTGTGGGGTCGCCGGTCAGAGCGTTACGACTCATGTTCAGCGTCGTCAGCCGGGGCAGTGCAGGTGCTGTGGTGCTGTTGAGTGCCCCCGACAAGTTGCGACCTTGCAGGTTGATGGCGGTGACACAACCGTCGGTGTCGAAGGAGACACCGCTCCAGTTGCCGTCGGCTATCAGCTCGGAAGTGGTGTTCCACTGTGTGCCGTTCCACTCGCTGCCGCCGAAGTCAGTGTAGAGCTTGCGTAGGGCGGCCAGGTCGTCGGTGTTCATGTAGAAAGGACTGAGCGTGGCTGTTGTGGCCGACTGCGTGCGGTTGTTACTATTGTCGCCCTCCATGACGTGGTCTGCAGCGTCGGTAACAACAAAGAAACGCATATTGCCATTGTCAACAGCGGGAACATGCATGGTGAACGTCACGTCGTAGCTGGCAGCGGCAGCCAGGTTGCCCTCATGCAGCATTTCAGCGGCCTCGACGGCCTGGGTGAAGTCATTGCTGTCGATGGTGTAGTAGAGACGGTCCGTCCAACTACCCTCGGTGGTGGCACCGGCACCCTGGTTGCTGACGGTGGCTGTCACAGTAATCGTATTGCCGGCTTCAGCAGCCTCGGGCGATGTGATGCTGCTGACTACGAGGTCGGGCAGCAGACGCCCGCTGAAGGTCATTGCCGTGCTGGTCTTCTCGTCGCAGTATCCTATAGCGGTCACTGTCCACGTATAGGTGTAGCCCGTCACTGCTGTCATGGTGTAGGCGGTTTCTGGGGTACTGACCTCAGCAGGATAGCCGCTGAGAGCAGAAGCGTTGGCATCCATAGGCTCCGCACTGATATTCAGGCGATAGCCGCCAATGGCGTCGTCCACCTCTGTCCATGTCAGCGTTACCTCGCCTGGGTCGAGGCTGCTGTCAGTCTCTGGTGTCTGGCCATTAACAGTCTGGTCGGCCATACGCGGGTGTACATATATATAATAGGTGTACTCATAGAGTGTCTGGCCGCCGGCAGTTGCCAACGTCACGGCGTAGGCTATGGAGTCGAGCTTCGTGCCACTATGACTGATGGTCATCATGGGGAGGGTGCCTGTAGCCTCAGCGGGGAAACCGCTGAGCACAATGCCCTCATGGGGCTGCGCCGTGAAGGTGACGGTGACGGCACTGCTGACAGCCGTCAGGTCTACTGGCGTCGTTTCGCTCTGTGCGCAGACTTCTTCACTACGTCCTACTGCCGATGTGAAATCGTAGGCAGTGCCGTTGATGGTCAGGGCCACGTTCGTCAGGGTGGTCTTGGCAAAGAAGCTGACCACGGTGGGCAGCCCCTCGTCAGTGGTTGTCACGCTGAGTGTGTTGCCCGAACCTTCAGTAGCGGTGAAGGCTATGGTCTTTTGCGTACGTAAGTCGGAAATGTTATCTAAGTTCTCCGCAGCCTGAGCCAACTGTGACAGTACCTGTTCCGACGTTGCATCAAGAGCATAGTCGGTGTTGGTTGTTGACACGGTCAGCGTAATGCTGTTACCGATACCTCGGTCGGTGAAGTCGTTCAAGGCGTCGGTGAGACTCTGGTAGTTACGCTGCTCCATCGACGTTTCTGCGTTGGCGTTCAGCGTGTAGTTGCCCTCGGCATCAACCATCACGGGATAGGCCACCGTGGGGCTCCAGCCCATCGGCCCGCGGTAGCGGATGAAGAGCACGGCATCGCCATGGACGGAGGCCGACGGTACCTGGAAGTCGTCTATATTGACGGTCTCGCCAGGCGTCAAGGCGATGGGCGTGCCGTGGCCGAAGCCCGGGTCATCGTTCCAGAAGTACTCGGCGGTGCTCACCCTCAGGTCGGCGTCGCTGATGTTCACCACATCGGCGACGACGGTGGGGCTCCAGCCCAACAACCCACGGTAGCGCACGAAGAGCTGGTGCTCGCCAATAGACAGACCATCAACCGTGATGCCCAAACCGTCAGTGGAGACTTGCTGCCCGGGGGTGATGGTCAGCGGCGTGCCGTGGCCGAAGCCCGGATCTTCATCCCAGAAGTACTCGGCTTCCTCCACCATGATATCGGCCTCGTGGGGCATGACGGTGACCACAGACTCTATGGTCGGTGTCCAGCCGGCATAGCCGTAGGCACGGATAAACAGGTGGTGCTCGCCAACGGAGAGGCCGTCGACAGACAGCTCTACGTTGTCGAGGTCGATCTCCTGACCGGGGGTGATGGCGATGGCGGTGCCCAGGCCGAAGCCCGGGTCGCTGTCCCAGAAATATTCTACACTGGTGATGTTGCCGGCAGTGTTCGTGGCTAACGGCACATAGACTTCCTGGGTGATCGTGGGACCCCAGCCCCAGCCGCCGTAGGCACGGATGCCCAACAGGTGGGTGCCAGGGGTGAGCTCAGCAGTGCTGATCTCTATGCGGTCGAGGTCAACCGTACTGCCGGGGGTGATGTCGATGGCAGTTCCGTTGCCATGTCCCGGGTCTTCGTCCCAGAAGTATTCCACGCGCGAGACGTTGATCCACGCCTCGTCGTGAGGCACGTAGACCTGCTGAGTCAGCGTAGGGCCGTAGTGCCAAGGCTTGTCGTTGTCGTCAGCCACGTATGCACGCACGCCCAACAGATGGTTACCCGGTGTCAGCCCGGTAGTGGGGGCGTCGAAGCTGAAGTTGCCGTCAGCGTCGGTAGCGACTGACATCGACGTGGCCTTGCCACGTCCTGGGTCGGAGTCGAAGAAATACTCCACCCGCAGTTGTTGCGCTGCAGCGCCGCTAATGAATAGTGAACACTGAAAAATGAATAACATCGTCAGCACCATCCATCGCTGCGCCCAAGCGTGTTGATGGGTTTGGTGCTTATTCATTTTGTGTCTTGATCTTTAGTGAAACATTCACCTTGCCGTCCTTCGACTTGGCAGGGATGATAGCCTTCGTATAGTAGGGATAGCCGTTGGGCAGGCCGCCAGCGACATAGGGCGTCAGACCGCCGTAAGGGCCGCAGTCGCCGCCATCAGAGGCATAACCCTTGGCGGGGCTGTCGTCCTTCAGCTGGTAGCGCAGGTCGTTCATACCGGTAAGAGTGAAGATGCCGGCCTCACTTGTATTGCCAAACTTGTTGACATCGGTAGGAACGCTACTGTACGTCGTCTCTGCACACGACATGACATTCTGCGAGATGTTGGAAATATTGCTGACAGATGAGAGCAGATTAGTGCTGGTTTTTGTGTTGAGCATGATATTATCCTGGATAATAGCATTGTCTAAGGAGTATAAAACAGCGCTGTTTTCTGTTTCCTTCAAATAGTTATGGCGGATTGTCGGGATATATAGATCGTAGATACATCCCGGATAGCCGCTCTTGATGAGGATACAGTTCTCAACTGTGCAATAGGCACTAGTATTACTAGTCTTCCCCCTACCTTGGACACACTCACCATAACACTGGTGAATGGTAGCATAACGTGCATTGTCATAATCGCTATCGCCAACATATACGTTTCGGAATTTACAACGTTCTATCGTTACGTTCTGTGCACGGATGTAGATGTCGTCACTCGACATAATGATACCTTCAATCTTGGTATTGCTTGCTGTGATATACAGTCGATTTGGGAAATAGGCAAAGGCATGAGGCGCATCGCCGCGGAAATACCCCGGCCCTACGATAGTCACCTGCTTGCTTACTGTCTGGTCTCCGCTTAATGAGGTGCCGGGGTCGAGGTAGAGCGTATCGCCGGCGGTGACGTCGGCGCTCGACATGGCGGCATTGATGCTGGTGAAGTTAGGGGCTGCGGCGGCGTTGTTGTTGATACGCCATGACTTGGCGCTGACGGTGGTGGCGACGGCCACCAGGGCTGTGGCTATGATGATGTTGAGTGTTGTCTTCATAATTGTATGTTGTTTTGGTTTGTTGTTACTGTTTCTGGATGGTTACTTCCTGCGTGACGCTCACCTGCCCGCTCTGCGGACGGGTGCCGACGACGCTACTATTGAAATGGGGAATGCCTAAGGGATAGCCCGACGGCACGTAAGGATATTTGCCTCCGTAGGGGCCACAGTCGCCGCCGTCGTTGGCAGCGCCCTTGGCTGGGCTGTCGTCCTTAAGCTGATAGCGTTGGTCGTTACTGCCTTCAAGGGCGAAAATTTCATCCTCGTTCGTCACGTTCTTTATATTGTCAGAAGAGCCATTATCGGCTGACAACACGTTATTATTAAACAGGACGCCGTTAACATTGCTTAAACACCTGGAGGAATTGGAGGAATTGAGAAGAATATTGTTTACGATGGTTCCCTGGGAGATTTCATAAAGGCAATAACTATTATTACTGGTGCATTTCAGATAGTTATTGCGTATGGTGGGAAGATATAGATAATTGATACAATATGAGTTTCTTATCAAAATACAGTTCTCAATGGTACAATTGGCCGATTGAAGGGCTGTCGACCCTTTTCCATAGACATCACCTGTAGAATAACATTGACGTATCGTGGCATATTGGCCTGTTCCATCCCAATTGACACTTTTAAAAAAACATCGTTCTATAGTTACATAGTTAGCACATATATAAATGATATTATTGACAGTCACACCTTCCAGTTTCGAGTTTGCTGCTTTCATATATATATATGCATTGATACAGGCCTGTTGATGGACATCGTTCTGTGGAAAGTATCCTGTACCAATGATGGTTACTCGCTTGGTAACATTCTGCGTAGACGTGAGCAGACACCCCGGGTCAAGATAGAGCGTGTCGCCAGCTACGACATTACTGCTCGACATAGCTGCATTGATGTCTGTAAAGTGCGCATGACGGTTAGCATTGCTGTTGATGCGCCAAGATGCGGCTGATGACCATTGTACACCTGCAAATAGCAATAGCGTCGA
>Ga0310691_10005221_pt1 | contig 14296 bp, 27 predicted proteins | sample 176DNAGHGlowgp2_FD_203887 | JGI IMG/M metagenome (GOLD analysis project Ga0310691, IMG submission 203887) | Sheep rumen microbial communities from Palmerston North, Manawatu-Wanganui, New Zealand - 1766 DNA GHGlow gp2 (v2) (version 2) | ecosystem: Host-associated > Mammals > Digestive system >... | reverse complement strand
TCACTTCGAGAGACTTAGAGCGCTCACGAACGCCAATCACCTGGCCTGGCTTTACAGAATATGAAGGGATGTTCACCACCTCACCATCTACAGTGATGTGCTTGTGGCTTACCATCTGACGTGCAGCAGCACGTGTCTTAGCAATACCCAGACGATATACGATGTTGTCGAGACGCTGCTCAAGGAGCTGGAGAAGAACCTCACCAGTAATACCCTTCTGTGAAGCGGCCTTCTTGAACAGGTTTGAGAACTGCTTCTCTAAAACGCCGTAAGTATATTTAGCTTTCTGCTTCTCACGCAGCTGTACGCCATACTCTGAAGATTTTCTTTTTCTGTTGTTGCCCTGAGAACCTGGAGGATAGTTCTTGTTTGAAAGAACTTTATCAGGTCCGAAGATAGCCTCTCCAAATTTGCGGGCAATTCTTGATTTTGGTCCAGTATATCTAGCCATTTTCTTCTAGTTTTTAATTGTTAATTCATCTTGTTGCTCAATTATACTCTACGTCTCTTAGGAGGACGGCAGCCATTGTGTGGCAGTGGAGTAACGTCGATGATCTCTGTCACCTCAATACCTGCACCATGCACGCTGCGAATAGCAGACTCACGTCCGTTGCCTGGACCCTTAACATAAGCTTTGACTTTTCTCAGACCCAAGTCGTAAGCGACCTTTGCACAATCCTCTGCTGCCATCTGGGCTGCGTAAGGAGTGTTTTTCTTTGAGCCTCTAAATCCCATCTTTCCGGCTGATGACCAGGAAATGATCTGGCCTTCGCTGTTGGCCAGGGAAACAATAATGTTGTTGAAAGATGAGTGAACATGCAACTGTCCAACTGCATCAACCTTCACAACTCTTTTTTTTGCTGCAACTGTCTTTTTTGCCATATTAACAATTATTATTTAGTAGCTTTCTTCTTATTAGCAACTGTCTTCTTTCTACCCTTACGTGTACGTGCATTGTTCTTAGTACTCTGACCACGTACTGGGAGCCCGATACGGTGACGGACGCCACGGTAGCAACCGATGTCCATCAAACGCTTAATATTCATCTGAACTTCAGAGCGGAGGTCACCCTCTACCTTATACTCAGCGCCGATGATCTCGCGGATCTTGGCAGCCTGGTCGTCTGTCCAGTCTTTCACCTTCAGGTCTCTGTCGACACCTGCCTTGTCAAGTATCTTACCTGAGCTACTGCGACCTATACCATAGATATAGGTTAACGCAATCTCACCTCTTTTTTCTTGAGGCAAATCTACACCAACTATTCTTATTGCCATATACTAAAATTAATTTATGCAAAAGTAATAATATTATCCCTGACGCAACTTAAACTTGGGATTTTTCTTGTTAATTACATACAAAGTGCCATGACGACGAACGATCTTGCACTCTGGTGTGCGCTTCTTTATGGAAACTCGTACTTTCATATCGCTTTTTATTTATATCTAAATGAAATTCTACCTTTTGTTAAATCATAGGGAGACATTTCCACTTTCACTCTATCGCCTGGAAGAATCTTAATGTAGTGCATTCTCATCTTTCCAGAGATATGAGCTGTGATTTCATGTCCATTTTCAAGCTCAACACGAAACATTGCATTAGACAATGCCTCGACTATAACTCCATCTTGTTCTATTGCAGACTGCTTTGCCATAAATAAATATCAAAAAACTTTATCTCCTAAAACTTCTTCAATAAACTGGAACGATGACAAGATGTCGGCTTTTCCTGACGTAATAGCCATGCTGTGCTCAAAGTGAGCAGCTGGGCTAAAGTCTAACGTCCTCACTGTCCAATCATCATTCTCTAAAACTACCTTTCTGTCTCCTAAAGTGATCATCGGTTCGATGGCGATACACATACCTCTTTTTAATAAAGGGCCTGATCCTCGTTTCCCAAAGTTGGGCACAAATGGATCTTCGTGCATCTCTCGTCCGATGCCATGTCCAGCAAACTCTCTTACTACTCCGTATGTATGCTCCTCGCAATATTGCTGAATAGCATATCCTATATCCCCTACACGTTTGCCTTCTACGGCTTCCCCTATACCTATGTACAGGGCTTCTTTAGTTACCTTCAATAGATTTCGGACTTCTTCAGAGACCTCCCCTACACAAAACGTATAGGCAGAATCTCCACAAAAGCCATTTAGCTTTACTCCACAATCAACTGAAACAATATCTCCATCTTTCAGCACTACATCTCCTGGGACCCCATGCACCACCTGTCCGTTGACAGAAGTGCAGATTGAAGCTGGAAAAGGAATACCTCCGTATGGATTTTGGTAACCTTTAAAAGTAGGTTCAGCGCCATTATCTCTAATGAACTCATCCGCTACCTTATCTAGTTCTGCGGTGGTAACTCCCGGTTGTAAAACCTTTGCAACTTCTGCAAGCGTTTTACCAACCAAGAGGTTACTCTTACGCAGCAGTTCTATTTCATCTTCAGTTTTAAGAAATATCATTCATCAAAACTTAATAAGCAGCGACTCCTCCTGAGCGACCCTTAATGCGACCAGACTGCAACAAGCCGTCATAGTGGCGCATCAATAAGTGGCTCTCTACCTGCTGGAGTGTATCAAGAACCACACCTACCAGAATCAACAAAGATGTGCCGCCGAAGAACTGAGAGAACTCAGTCTGTACGCCAAACACACTTGCAAATGCTGGCATGATAGCAACGAAGGTGAGGAACAATGCTCCTGGAAGCGTGATGCGTGACATAATATCATCGATATAGTCGGCAGTAGCCTTACCAGGCTTTACACCTGGGATAAAACCATTGTTACGCTTCATATCTTCTGCCATCTGCTGTGGATTGATAGTAATAGCAGTATAGAAATAGGTGAAGACAATACACAAAATAGCAAATACAAAGTTGTACCAGAAACTTCTTGAGTCGGTAAACGCCTGCATAAAGCTACTTGTATTCTGCATATCTGTGAATCCAATGAGAGAAATTGGGATGAACATGATGGCCTGTGCAAAGATGATAGGCATCACATTAGCAGCATTCACTTTCAAAGGGATATATTGACGGGCACCACCTACTTGTCTGTTGCCCACGATCTTCTTGGCATACTGCACTGGCACCTTGCGAACACCCTGTACAAGCAGAATAGCCAATGCTACCACGATAAGCAAAACGATAATCTCAATGAGGAACATCACCAAACCACCTGTACGCTCTGTCATACGAGAGATAACCTCCTGGAACAGAGCCTGAGGCAGACGGGCGATGATACCGATCATGATAATCAGAGAAATACCATTGCCAATACCCTTATCAGTAATTCTCTCACCCAACCACAAGATAAACATACTTCCTGCAGCCAAGATGATAGTAGAAGTAAACATAAACAGAGTCCAATCTAAAGAAGCATTTAAGGAACCACCAGACTGATATCTCAGGTTAAGCAAGTATGAAGGTGCCTGCACCAACAGGATGAAGATAGTCAAATAGCGAGTGTACTGATTCAACTTTCTACGTCCGCTCTCTCCCTCGCGCTGCAACTTCTGGAAATAAGGAAGTGCAATACCCAGCAACTGGATCACGATAGAAGCAGAGATGTAAGGCATGATACCCAATGCGAAAATAGATGCATTGGAGAAAGCACCACCAGAAAACATGTTTAACAAGGCCAAAAGACCTTCGCTGGTTTGTTGACGCAATTGTGTCAGCATTGCAGGGTTGATACCGGGCAACACGACATAAGAACCAAAACGGTAAATTGCCACAAACAATATGGTGATGAGGATCCTTTGACGAAGATCCTCAATCTTCCATATATTCTTTAATGTTTCAATAGCTTTTCTCATTGATTTAGAGTTTTACAACTTTACCACCAGCAGCTTCAATACCTGCCTCTGCCTTCTTAGAGAAAGCATGAGCCTGAACTTCAATGGCACTGGTCAAGGCACCGTTACCCAGTATCTTCACCAGCTGCTTAGAAGAAATGAAGCCTGCTGCTACAAGTTCATTAATACCCACAGTCTGCAAGTTCATTGTCTCAGCCAATGTCTGAATAGTATCCAAGTTGATGGCCTTGTAAGAAACACGGTTGATGTTCTTGAAACCAAACTTAGGCACACGGCGCTGAAGTGGCATCTGACCACCTTCAAAACCAATCTTCTTCTTATATCCTGAGCGTGACTTAGCACCCTTAGTACCTCTGGTTGAAGTACCGCCCAAGCCTGAGCCTGGACCGCGGCCGACTCTCTTTCTTGAGTGAACTGAACCAGCTGCAGGTTTTAAATTACTTAAGTCCATATTATAAATCTTTTAAAGTCAAACTTAATTACTTAACGATGGTTACCAGGTGCTTAACCTTTTCTACCATACCACGAATAGAAGGAGTATCCTCATGCTCAACCACATGATTAAGTTTTCTCAGGCCCAGTGAATCCAGTGTTCTTCTCTGAACTGCTGGTGCACCGATTCTACTCTTTGTTTGTTTAATCTTAATAGTTGCCATATCTGATTCTCCTTATCCTTTAAATACTTTTTCTAGACTGATACCTCTGTTCTGAGCCACTGTGCGTGCATCACGCATCTCACTCAGAGCAAGGATTGTAGCCTTTACTAAGTTATGAGGGTTTGATGAACCCTTTGCCTTAGCAAGCACGTCAGTGATACCAACACTCTCGAGTACGGCACGCATAGCACCACCAGCTACCACACCAGTACCATGGGCTGCAGGCTTGATGAATACTTCTGCACCACCAAACTTAGCGGTCTGCTCGTGAGGCACTGTGCCCTTCAGAACAGGAACCTTAGTAAGGTTCTTCTTTGCAGACTCCACGCCCTTAGCAATGGCTGCAGTTACTTCGCTAGCCTTACCAAGGCCATAGCCGATAACACCATCTTCATTACCAACAACCACTATCGCAGAAAAACTAAAGGTTCTACCACCCTTGGTTACCTTAGTAACACGATTAATGGCAACCAATCTGTCTTTAAGCTCAGTCTCGCTTGAAACTCTAACTCTATTATTTTGTACTGCCATAATGATTAAAATTTAAGTCCACCGTTACGAGCAGCATCAGCCACTTCTTTTACTCTCCCATGATACAGATAACCATTACGGTCGAAAACTACAGAGGTGATACCTGCTTCCTGTGCTTTCTTTGCAATCAGTTCACCTACCTTGGCAGCCTGCTCTTTCTTAGGCATCTTCTCTGTCATACCCAGAGAAGAAGCTGCAGCTAAAGTAGTGCCGCTCAAGTCATCGATCAACTGAACATAAATCTGCTTATTGCTTCTAAATACAGTCATACGTGGGCGACCTGCTGTTCCAGAGATTCTTCTACGTATTCTGTGTTTAATCTTAATTCGTCTTTCTATTTTTGTTGTCATAATACTATCATTTTAAAGATTATTTTGCACCAGCTGCTTTACCAGACTTTCTGCGAATAACTTCGCCAACAAACAATACACCCTTACCCTTATATGGCTCAGGCATACGGAAAGAACGTATCTTTGAGCAGATTTGACCAAGCAACTGCTTGTCGCAAGACTCCAACATGATGCGTGGATTCTTATTTCTCTCAGACTTAGTCTCCACTTTCACCTCAGGAGGCAACTGAATGAAGATGCTATGAGTATAACCCAGCACCAGTTCAAGCAGGTTTCCCTGATTATTTGCACGATAACCAACACCCACAAGTTCCAGCTCAGCCTTATAGCCTTCAGAAACACCAACTACCATGTTGTGCACCAAAGCACGATACAGGCCATGATATGCATGACGCTGCTTTGGATCATCGGCCATCATCTCGTTATTCTCCTCGAAAACGATATGGCCGTCTTCCATAGATACATTGATAGCAGGGTTGATCTGCTGACATAACTCACCCTTAGGGCCTTTAACGGTAATCACGTTATCTTTATAATCCACTGAAACACCAGCGGGAATAACAACGGGTAATTTTCCTATTCTTGACATTGCTAATCCTCCAAATTAATAAACATAACATAATACCTCACCACCGATCTTCAGCTCTGCAGCTTCCTTATCAGTCATTACACCCTTGGAAGTAGATATTATAGCAATACCTAAACCATTGATAACCCTAGGCATGTCTTTGTAGCCAGTGTACTTACGCAGACCTGGAGAAGAAACTCTCGTCAGGCTCTTGATTGCGTTTACCTTGTTTACTGGATCATACTTCAAGGCAACCTTGATAGTGCCCTGTGGACCATCATCTACAAACTTGTAATTAAGAATGTAGCCTTTCTCAAAAAGGATCTTTGTGATCTCTTTCTTCAAATTTGAAGCAGGAACTTCTACTACTCTGTGCTTAGCCTGAATAGCATTGCGAAGTCTTGTCAAATAATCTGCAATTGGATCTGTCATATAAATAATAAATTAAATTAATCAGGACTACCCTGACAATATTTAAAACTAAAATTACCAGCTTGCCTTCTTAACTCCAGGGATCAGGCCATTGGAAGCCATCTCACGGAATTGAATTCTTGAAATGCCGAACTGACGCATATATCCTCTTGGACGGCCAGTAAGCTTGCAACGATTGTGAAGACGGATAGGGTTGGCATTCTTTGGAATGGCCTGCAACTTCTGTGCAGCCTCAAAAGCCTCTGCAGGCTCGCCCTTTCTTACTATCTCCTTCAGAGCAGCTCTCTTCTCAGCATATCTGGCGATTAACTTAGCGCGACGTACTTCACGCGCTTTCATTGATTCTTTTGCCATATCTCTTAGTTGTTTTTAGCGTTCTTAAATGGTAAGCCGAACTCCTTAAGCAGAGCGTAACCTTCCTCGTCAGTCTTTGCAGAAGTTACGAAAGTGATATTCATACCCAGGATGTGGCTGATGCTATCAACATTGATCTCTGGGAAGATAATCTGCTCTTCGATACCGAGAGTATAGTTACCACGACCATCAAACTTGCTTTCAATACCCTTGAAGTCACGGATACGAGGCAGAGCCACGCGAACGAGGCGCTCCAGGAATTCGTACATTCTTTCACGACGCAATGTCACCATCACACCGATAGGCATTTGCTTACGCAACTTGAACTGGGCAACGTCTTTCTTAGAAATAGTTGCAACGGCCTTCTGACCAGTAATGGCAGTCAGCTGTTCAATAGCTTCATCAATAATCTTCTTATCAGCAACGGCGATACCTAAGCCCTGATTGACAACAATCTTCTTAAGTACAGGCACCTGCATAGAAGAAGTGTATTGGAACTGAGCCTTCAACGCAGGAGCGATGCGCTCATTGTATTCTTTCTTAAGACTTGCAGTATTACTCATTACTTAATCTCCTCTCCTGATTTTTTAGCATAACGTACTAATTTGCCATTCTCACCAATTCTACGACCTATACGGGTAGGCTTACCTGTCTTAGGATCAACCACGTTCAGATTAGAGATGTGTATTGGAGCTTCCTGCTTTACAATACCACCCTGTGGGTTCTTAGCACTTGGCTTAGTGCTCTTAGAAACCATGTTCACACCCTCAACGATGGCGCGCTGCTTCTCTACGAGCACCTTCAAAACGCGACCAGTCTTGCCTTTATCCTCACCGGCATTCACATAGACTGTGTCATTCTTTTTGATATGTAATTTACTCATTTCTTAAAACTTTAAAAGATTAAAGTACTTCAGGAGCGAGTGACACAACTTTCATGTTTGCTGCACGTAACTCACGAGCAACTGGGCCAAAGATACGGCTACCTCTCAACTCACCTGCATTGTTCAGCAGAACGCATGCATTATCATCAAAACGGATATAGGAGCCATCTGCACGACGCACTTCCTTCTTTGTACGAACAATCAAAGCCTTAGACACTGCACCTTTTTTCAAGTCACTTGATGGGAGGACGTTCTGCACAGCCACCACGATGATGTCACCAAGTGAAGCATAACGGCGACCAGTACTACCGAGTACACGGATGCAGATAGCATCCTTAGCACCACTGTTGTCGCATACTGTAAGTTTGGATTCTACTTGTATCATAATTACTTAGCTTTTTCAATTATTTCTACTACTCTCCATCTCTTAGTCTTGCTCAGCGGACGAGTTTCCATGATGCGTACAGTATCGCCAACATTACACTCATTCTTTTCATCATGAGCATGGTATTTCTTTGTCTTCTTGACAAACTTACCATATAAAGGGTGCTTCTCCTTAAATGTAGCAGCAACTACGACAGACTTGTCCATCTTATTGCTGATAACAACACCAGATCTTTCTTTTCTTAAATTTCTTTCTTCCATGGAGCTGATCATTATTTGTTAAGTTCTCTTTCGCGCAATACGGTCTTCATACGCGCAATAGTCCTGCGTAATTTCTTGATTTCAGCAGGATTTTCTAACGGAGAAATAGAGTGATTCAACAGCATCTGATGATAATTAGCAACCTCAGCCTCTATTCTCTCTACCAAGTCATTGGTAGTCATTTCTTTAATTTCTGCTATCTTCATAACTCTTACGCATTATTGATTTTGAATATCGTAATCACGTCTTACTACAAACTTAGTTGTAATAGGGAACTTCTGAGCAGCTAAGCGCAAAGCTTCTTTAGCAACATCAAAAGGAACACCCTCAATCTCGATCAGAATGCGACCTGGATATACTGGGCATACCCATCCTGCAGGATCACCCTTACCTTTACCCATACGCACGTCAGCAGGCTTGCGAGTAATAGGTTTGTCAGGGAAAATGCGGAGCCATACCTGACCTTCACGCTGCATATAACGGGTCACAGCGATACGGGCAGCCTCAATCTGCTGTGCAGTGATCCATTTTGGCTCCAAAGCCTTAATACCGAATGAGCCGAAAGCCAAAGTAGTGCCTCTGTAGGCATTACCTCTTCTGCCGCGGCCGTCTTGCGGTCTTCTGTATCTAGTCCTTTTCGGTTGTAACATAATTCCTAAAAATCAAATCAGTTAACGATTATTTTTCTTTCTTTTGAAGTTCTTGCCACCATTAGCATTACCTGGACGGCCACCTTCCTTAGTCTGGCTGAAGTTTGGAGCCAAATCACGCTTCTCATATACCTCACCACGGCAAATCCAAACCTTCACACCCTGAACACCTACCTTGGTATGTGCATCACACTGGCAGTAGTCAATGTCTGCACGGAAAGTATGCAATGGGGTTCTTCCTTCTTTATACATTTCTGAACGAGCCATTTCAGCACCATTCAGACGACCAGAGATCTGTACCTTAATGCCCTCAGCACCCATGCGCATGGTATTAGCGATGGCCATCTTGATGGCACGACGATATGCGATCTTACCCTCTACCTGACGGGCGATGTTGTTGGCAACAATCACTGCATCGAGTTCAGGGCGCTTAATCTCAAAGATATTGATCTGAATATCCTTATCTGTGATTTTCTTCAATTCTTCCTTCAACTTGTCAACATCCTGACCACCTTTTCCGATTACCACGCCTGGACGTGCTGTGCAAATAGTGATAGTAACAAGTTTCAGAGTACGCTCGATTACGATTCTTGAAACGCTGGCCTTAGCAAGACGAACGTTCAGATACTTACGGAGCTTGCTGTCTTCCAACAGAGAATCTCCGAAGTTCTTACCACCGTACCAATTGGAATCCCAACCTCTTACGATTCCTAAACGATTGCTAATTGGATTAACTTTCTGTCCCATCTTACTTAATTTTGATCTTCGTTATTATTCTTAGCGCCAACGAACAAAGTCACGTGATTAGAACGCTTGCGGATTCTATATCCTCTACCTTGTGGAGCTGGTCTCATTCTCTTGAGTGTAGCGCCACCGTCAACATATACTTCCGTAACAAACAACTCACCATTCTCTGCCTTGCGTTCGTTCTTAGTCTCCCAATTGGCAATAGCAGAGCGCAACAACTTCTCAACTCTTGCAGCAGGTGCCTTTGAAGAGAATCTCAAGACACCCAGTGCTCTGTTCACCTCCATACCGCGGATCATGTCCACTACGAGGCGCATCTTTCTTGGGGAAGTAGGAACATCTTGCAATTTTGCAAAATACATGGTCTTTTTGGCTTCTTTTCTTTTCTCAGCCGCTAATTTCTTTCTTGCTCCCATTATATTATTACTTTTATTATTCTAGTGAATCCCTTTATTTACGGTTACCTGAATGACCCTTGAAGGTACGTGTAGGTGCAAACTCACCCAGCTTGTGGCCTACCATGTTCTCAGTAACATAAACAGGAATAAATTTATTACCGTTGTGAACTGCAATTGTATGCCCAACAAAATCAGGCGAAATCATTGAAGCTCTGGCCCAAGTCTTTACAACATCCTTCTTGCCAGACTCATTCATGGCAAGCACTTTCTTCTCAAGCTTAACGTTGATATACGGACCTTTTTTTAATGAACGACTCATAATTTACTCAATTTTATCAGGTTACTTCTTTCTTCTCTCAATAATATACTTATTAGACTGCTTCTTTGGAGCTCTAGTCTTCAAGCCCTTAGAGTAAAGACCCTTACGAGAGCGTGGATGACCACCTGAAGCACGTCCTTCACCACCACCCATTGGGTGATCTACTGGGTTCATAACGACACCACGGTTGTGAGGACGACGTCCTAACCAACGAGAACGTCCTGCCTTACCTGAGCTTTCCAGACCATGATCTGAATTGCCCACGCTACCGATAGTAGCCTTGCAAGAAGACAGGATCTTACGAAGTTCTCCTGAAGGCAACTTAATCACGCAGTAGCTACCTTCTCTCGAAGTGAGCTGTGCGAAGTTACCAGCTGAGCGAACCAATGCAGCACCCTGACCTGGACGCAACTCAATGTTGTGAATCACAGTACCCACAGGGATATTCTGCAATGGGAGTGCATTGCCTACTTCAGGAGCAGCCTCTGCACCTGACATCAGCGTAGCACCAACTTGCAATCCATTGGGAGCAATAATGTATCTCTTCTCACCATCAGCGTAGAACAACAAAGCGATACGAGCCGAACGGTTTGGATCGTATTCAATTGTCTTTACCACTGCTGGTACACCATCTTTATTTCTCTTGAAGTCGATAATACGGTAAGCTCTCTTATGACCGCCACCGATGTAGCGCACTGTCATCTTACCCTGATTGTTGCGACCACCAGTTGACTTCTTACCAACTACAAGAGATTTTTCTGGTACTCGTGCAGTAACTTCTTCGAAAGTACCAATAATCTTATGTCTCTGCCCTGGTGTTGTGGGCTTAAATTTACGTACTGCCATTTCTATTAAATATTGCTATAAAAATCAATAGTCTCACCTTCCTTCAGCGTAACGATAGCCTTCTTAAATCTGTTGGTGCGTCCGCTGATGATACCACTTCTCGTGTAACGTGACTTCTGCTTGCCATCGTAGTTCATGGTGTTCACGCTTTCTACGTTGACTTTGTACAGTGCCTCAACTTCCTTCTTAATATCAAGTTTAGAAGCTTCTGGACGAACAATAAAACCGAAACGATTACTCATCTTATCGGTTGCAGCTGTCATCTTTTCTGTAACTAACGGTTTAATAATATATGCCATTATTCAAGCCTCCTTTAATTAAACTAAAGCACTGTTTACTGCAGAGAGTGACTTTTCTGTAAATACAAGCACCCCAGCATTCAATACATTGTATGTATTCAAAGCTGAGACTGTCTCTACATTTGCACGCTGCAAGTTACGAGCTGACAAATATACATTTTTATTAGCTTCTGGTAAAATTAAAAGTAATTTTTTATCAGAAACTTTAAGATTATTTAAGAGTGCAACGAATTCTTTGGTCTTTGGAGCCTCGAAATTGAAATCTTCAACTACCAAAATAGCGTTGTTCTGAGCCTTGTATGAGAGGGCTGACTTACGAGCCAAAGCCTTCTCCTTCTTATTCAGTTTGAAAGAGTAGTCTCTTGGCTTTGGACCGAACACACGGCCACCACCAATGAGAACTGGTGAGTTCAGGTCACCACGACGTGCACCACCACCACCTTTCTGACGGCCAATCTTACGAGTAGAATGGCTCACTTCACTTCTTTCCTTTGACTTATGTGTACCCTGACGACGGTTAGCCATGATGAGCTTCACGTCCATGTAGATAGCATGGTCGTTAGGTTCAATGCCAAAGATAGCATCTTCCAATGCTACTTTTCTTCCGGTGTCTTCACCTTTGATGTTATAAACGTTAACTTCCATTATTTCTCAATTAAAACGATTGAATTTTTCCATCCTGGAACAGACCCCTTGATCAACAGCAGGTTGTGCTCAGGAATTACTTTTAACACTCGCAGGTTCTGTACAGTCACACGCTGATTGCCCATCTGGCCACCCATGCGCATGCCCTTGAACACCTTTGCAGGGTAAGAACAAGCACCGATGGAACCCGGCTTGCGGGCACGGTTGTGCTGTCCATGGGTAGACTGACCTACACCACCGAAGTGATGTCTCTTCACTACGCCCTGGAAACCTCTACCTTTGGAAGTACCGACAACATCAACGAACTCTGCTCCGTCGAACAGCTCTACGCTTACGGTATCACCCAGATTCAACTCTGTCTCAAATTCTTTGAACTCGGCCAAGTGTTTCTTGGGAGTTACTCCAGCTTTCTTAAAGTGACCCATCAGAGCCTTAGTGGTACGCTTTTCCTTTGCATCCTGGAAACCAAGCTGAATGGCTGCATAACCATCTTTCTCTACTGTCTTCACCTGAGTAACTACACAAGGACCTGCTTCGATAACAGTGCATGGTACATTTTTACCATCGGCACTGAAAACGGATGTCATTCCGATTTTCTTTCCTAATAATCCTGGCATTTCTCTAAATTTTTAAAACTTACACTTTGATTTCTACTTCCACACCGCTTGGCAACTCCAACTTCATCAGTGCATCTACGGTCTTAGCTGTAGAGCTATAGATGTCTATCAGTCTCTTGAAAGAAGAGAGCTGGAACTGCTCACGTGACTTCTTGTTCACGAAAGTTGAACGGTTCACAGTGAAGATACGCTTGTGAGTTGGCAATGGAATAGGACCGCTGACAATGGCACCTGTAGCCTTCACTGTCTTTACGATGCGCTCAGCTGACTTGTCAACCAAGGTGTGATCGTAAGATTTCAATTTAATTCTAATTTTCTGACTCATTTCAGTTTTTTGTTAATAATATATTAATAATGTATAGGGAAGCCATGGGTTAAGAGTCATTTGCTAACCCATGGACTTCCATTTTGTTTCTTAGAGCAGATCAACACGGCCCTTCACTTCTTCAAGCACTGAAGTAGCAATGCTCTTGGAGAGTGGAGCGTGGTGATCATAAGTCATTGACGAAGTGGCACGACCAGAAGTGATGGTACGGAGGTCTGTCACGTAACCAAACATCTCTGACAGTGGCACCATGGCCTTCACTACGCGGGCGCCAGAGCGAGTAGATTCCATACCCTCTACCTGGCCACGACGCTTGTTCAGGTCGCCTATCACATCACCCATGTTTTCTTCTGGAGTAACGACTTCCAGCTTCATGATGGGTTCCAGGAGCACAGGACCTGCCTTAGCAGCAGCGTTCTTGTATGCCTGGATAGCACAAATCTCGAATGACAGCTGGTCAGAGTCAACTGGATGGAATGAACCATCTACCAGTTCCACCTTGAGGGAGTCGAGAGGATAACCGCCAAGCACACCGTTCTTCATGGCAGTTTCGAAGCCCTTCTGCACAGATGGGATAAACTCCTTAGGAATGTTACCACCCGTCACTGAGTTGATGAACTGCAGGCCACCCTCCTTGAAGTCCTCATCTACAGGACCCACATTGACGATGATGTCTGCAAACTTACCACGACCACCTGACTGCTTCTTGTAAACTTCGCGGAGATTTACAGTCTTAGACACAGCCTCCTTGTAGTTCACCTGAGGCTTGCCCTGGTTGCACTCTACCTTGAATTCACGCTTCAGACGGTCGATGATGATATCGAGGTGGAGCTCACCCATACCAGAGATGATGGTCTGACCACTCTGCTCGTCTGTGCGAACAGTGAAGGTAGGATCTTCTTCGGCCAACTTGGCGAGGCCGTTAGACAGCTTCTCCATGTCTTTCTGGGTCTTTGGCTCTACAGCGATACCAATCACAGGATCTGGGAAGTCCATAGACTCCAATACGATAGGAGCATCCTCATCGCAGAGGGTGTCGCCCGTATGGATGTCTTTCAGACCTACCACTGCACCGATGTCACCAGCAGCAATCTCTTCTACAGGATTCTGGTGGTTGGAGAACATCTGGAACATACGTGAGATGCGCTCCTTCTTGCCACTGCGGGTGTTATATACATATGATCCTGCAGTGATCTTACCAGAATATACGCGGATG
>Ga0310691_10005220_pt1 | contig 14296 bp, 16 predicted proteins | sample 176DNAGHGlowgp2_FD_203887 | JGI IMG/M metagenome (GOLD analysis project Ga0310691, IMG submission 203887) | Sheep rumen microbial communities from Palmerston North, Manawatu-Wanganui, New Zealand - 1766 DNA GHGlow gp2 (v2) (version 2) | ecosystem: Host-associated > Mammals > Digestive system >... | reverse complement strand
AAAAACTTTCTCATAGCCTATTCATGAATTTTCATTGTTCCTATCCAGCGGGTATTCTCGGGATCCTGATCATCGTAGGCAGCACTGCGTCCGAGGTCGAGGGCTGAGATGCGTGCTATTTCCTCATCAGTCAACGCGAAATCAAAGACACTGATGTTTTCCGCCATGCGCTCCTTGTGGACTGTCTTAGGGATGACCACTACGCCACGCTGCAGGTGCCAGCGTAGGATGACCTGGCCGATGGTCTTGCCGTATTTCCGTGCTATCTCTGCAATCACGGGATTGCGGAAGATGTCATTATGTCCCTCGGCAAACGGAGCCCACGCCTCATGCTGGATGTTCTCCTTCTTCATGAACTGGTTGGCGGCTTCCTGCACGAAGAACGGATGCGTCTCAATCTGGTTGACGGCAGGGCGAACCTCATTATGGAGCACCAGGTCTATCAGACGGTCGTTGGAGAAACTCGTCACGCCGATGGCACGGATGCGTCCCTCCTTGTAGAGTCGTTCCATGGCTCGCCAAGCGGCATAGTAGTTGCCGTAGGGTTTGTGAATCAACCACAGGTCGAGATAGTCGAGTCCCAGTTTTGCCATCGATGTATCGAAGGCCCTGAGCGTATCGTCGTACTCATGATCCTGCACCCACAGCTTTGTGGTCACAAATAGTTCCTCGCGCTTCACACCACAGTTGCGGACAGCAGCCCCCACGGCCTCTTCGTTCATGTACGATGCTGCCGTGTCGATACTGCGGTAGCCCACCTCAACGGCATCCTCCACAGCCTGTTGGCACTGCTTCAGATCGTTCACCTGAAAAACACCGAACCCAATCATCGGCATCTTCACTCCGTTGTTCAATGTTGCGTATTCCATATCCGTTGCTTTTTTAAGTTTTCTGCTGCAAAGGTACGACGAAAAAGGCAACCTATTATTACACAGATTGCCTCATAACTTTCACATTTTGCAGGAAAGGAAATAGTGGAAACTGTGAGCTCTTTTTCCAATATGATTCTGATTTCAAATTTAGTCAATCTCCCGCCATTCCATGCATCTATAATAAGTTTTTTGCAGGAATCCGTCACATTTTATGTGATTTTAGCAGTTAGAGTAGCGTAAATCGAAGATTTTTGTGTAATTTTGTAACCGACTCTAAGTAGCCTGACAAGGGCGAGCGGGTTGGAACTTTTGTGGCAAAAGGACGCAAACAAATAAAAAATCGCAACTTTATGGAAGCATTTACAAATGACGAAAACAGGTGGGCAAACAGTATTGGTCATCGTATTATCGAAGAAAGGAATAAATCTATCTTCGACGTAGAAACCATTATTCAGGACTGCGAGACAAACGCCAAGGACAAGACTTGCTCCGAGCCTTTCCGCGAGTGCATGGCGCACACAGCACAATTTCTGAAGCTGGCAGTCAAGTATAACGACAAAAAGGCTTTGGAATTTGCAGAAATGGCCGCATACGGCATGATGTATGGCAATATGTATAACAAATAAGTTTAATAGAATATCGCGCTATGAAGAAAATTATCTTACTTTTCGCACTATTGCTTTCGATTGGAGCAGCAGCACAAGGAACACAAAGTTCCATTCATTTCGTTGTTAAGGAAATAGGGAAGTCGAATGTCGGGTTCTTCACAGAAGATGGAAAAACAAGCGTTATACTTTCTTTTCCCGGCAAAAAAGCAAACGACCTCTATACAGACGTTTTGTTGAGGACAGTACGAATGTTCAAGAGTATGCCAGTTGTGCCACAAGTTATTAGCGGAAGGGCTTTTGTTCTGTCTGGCGAAACTGACGACATGCGAGCAAACACCGGACTGAGTGACGTTTCCCTTGTATCTCTCAAATACAACATACTTTTTGAGTTTAAGGACGGGAAAATAAGAGTTCATGCACCCGAAGCACCAGTCGGAACGCAAACATCTTTAGGGACAGAAAGCACATATACAGCGCGTCTTTCAACTATATATGAAAAGGACAAAGAAGCGATCACAAAGATTGAAGATTTCTTCCAAAAACTCATAGAAGCCATTGCTTTACCCAACAGCGATGACAATTGGTAATCAAACATCGTATCTAACAACTATCCGCCAAACAAGATAAGGAGTTGACTCTATTACGAACTGAGCAAACACATAACCCAGATTTTGAAAAAAGAGCGGGAAGCCGCGCCGACAGATGTCGGCCTCGGCTTCCCGCTCTAACGTTGTTCCGTATTATTATATCTTACAGCCCTTCGATTTCCTCTGCCGTCAGCCCTGTTACTTGAGCAATAAAATCAATGGTCGATCCGAGTTCTTTCATCTTGCGGGCAGTGTCTAAGTCTTTCTGCTTCAGTTGTTCCTTAACTTCCCGCAGTTCGTCGGCCATATCCTTGTCGCGGCGCACCCTGTCCCAGAACAAATCATAGCCAAGGAGTTGTTCGCGGGTGTATGCTGATTCCTCAACGAGCCGGATGGCTTTGCTGATTTCTGGATTATCGAGCAGTTCCTGCGGCACTTCCTCGGTAGATGCATTTATCTCCGTCAGGAAACGGAGCCACAGCACTTGCATCTTCCTCTCGGTCATCGTCTTGGGCTTAAATTTCTTCAACTCTACAAATACGAGATGGAAACCGTCTATTACTTTGTTCGTGTATTTATCGTGAACGAGGTGATAGTAATGGTAGTATTCTTCCATCTTCGGCTCGAAAATGTCGTCAATGAGGTTGAGCGAATAGACAGGCTGCAACTTGCTGAACGGCTCTCCCTGTTTTAGCTGCCCCACATAAACTTTCGACGAGTTGAAAAGCACGCGCTGCATGAAGTTGGTTGACCAGTACATCTGCATTTCGACGATAAACTGCCGTTTGTCGTTGGTCTCGCAATATACGTCAACAATACTGTCCTTGCCCTCCTCGGTGCGCGGCACTCGCTCAGGCGGCAGATAGTGGATGTCAGTAATTTTATTGCCGTTCTCCAACGGCAGCAGGGCGTTGAGCAGACTCATCACCAGATCGGGGTGCTCTCCGAATATCTTCTTGAAAGTCAGGTCGGCTTTCGGGTCTAAGTACTTTGCCATAATCACGTCGTTTTTATAAATCCTCGACAAAGATACAATAAAAATATGAGAAACGTATTACTTTCCCCCCACCTTTTATATATTATTAGTCGAAACGGGCGATTTCTTACCCCTTTGCTTCGGTGTTCAGCTGCTGCTCAGACAAAAGGCTACGAGTAAGTGAGTGGCGTCGGTGGGCTTTAATCTACTCTGACCCAACGTCCGCTTCGCTTCACCAGCCTCATGGTGCCGTTGAGCGTCCATGTGCCATAGCTGCCCCAGATGGTGGCGGTGATGACCGAGGTGAACGACACGCTGGCAGAACCGTCGCCGTTTGAGGTCACCACGACATCGCGTTTCTCTATCTTGTGATACTTCATCGAGCCGCTGGCCACCTCTTCCAGCCACTCGCACTTGGTCTGAGTCATGCCCGTGATGTGGCGCAAGATGATGCCATCGTCCATCATGGCTCCCAGCCGCACGGTGTCTGCCGCAATCATCGTGGCGTTCCAGTCGTCTAAGAATTGCTCTATCTCCTGTTTGATCTGTTCCATGCTTGTTTCCTCTTCGCTGAATGTCACGCTCTCAACCTCACTCATGGCAAACTGACGTTCCGAGCCGTCCTTCATCCACACCCGCATGGTCTGCGCCTCGCAGGCACAGACGAGCAGCATGCAGCATATCGTGGAAAGCAGTTTCTCCATATCAATACGATGCGAAACGGTGGTTACACTCCAGGGCATTGATGCGCTGCATCTCGTCGGGAGTCAGTTCGAAATCGAAGATGTCGTAGTCCTCGGCGATATGGGCAGCATTAGAGGAGCCGGGAATGGCGATGGTGCCGCATTGCAGGTGCCAGCGGAGCAAGACCTGATAGGCCGACTTGTTGTGGGCCTGGGCTATGTTGGTGATCGTCTCGTGCTCAGAGAGTGTCTTGATGCCTGTGCCGCGACCACCGAGGGGGAACCATGCTTCGAGGATGGTGCCGAGCTTGGCGATGTGAGCCTTCACGCTGCGGCTTTGGTGGTAGGGATGTGTTTCGTTCTGAAGCACGGCGGGCTTGATGGTAGCAATCTTCATCATACGGTCAATGTCGTCCTCGTAGAAGTTCGAGAGTCCGATGCTACGAATCTTCCCTGCCTTCACGCCGCGCTCCATCGCCTGATAAGCCTCTTCGTCGTAGGCTGCCGTGTGGTGCAGCAGGAGCAGGTCAATGTAATCGAGTCCGAGACGTTCCAGACGCTCGTCCACCTCATAGTCGGCATTATTGAACGACGATGTCCATAGTTTTGATGTGACGAAGATCTCCTCACGCTTGATGCCGAAGTCCTGCATGGCACGACGGATGCCACGACCTACGCCCACCTCGTTGCCGTAGATGTCGGCCGTGTCGATGAGCCGCATGCCCACTTTCAGGGCGTTATAGACTGACTCTTCTGCTTGGGAGGTGGAGAGATAATAGGTGCCGATGCCGATGATGGGCATGTCGTAACCGCTGTTCAGTCGAACGGTACGGGTCTCGAAGTTGAATGGGTTTGTCATACTGAATGTGATGCTGTCAATTTCGTCCACAGGAATCTCTACGACGGTGCCGTCGGTCTTGTGAACCTCTGCCTTCTGGCACTGCACGTTCAGGCAGACCGTCAGGAGCAGGGCGATAGAAGTCATTACTTTTCTCATTTGATATACTTTTTGCCGTTTTTGATATATAATCCACGCTGGCCGTTGTATTGCTGACCAGTCAGAGTGTAAGCGTAGCCGTTGCTGATTGAGCGGGTGCTGATGCTGCGAACAGCTGTCGTCTGTTTGTCAATGCCCAACCGCTTCAGCCAGTTCTCGACAGTTGTCTTGGAGGACTCATTGCGGATGCTGCTGCCACTGATGCCGAGCGATTCGAGCACGTTGGCATTGGGATAGTACTCCTTGATAACCCTGGCATAGCTACTTACACCACTGCCGCCATGCGTGCCGAAGGGAATGATGGTCTTGTCGGCCAGTTCGGGATGTTTCTCGAAGAACGTACGGAAGATGTAGGGAGGCTGACCGCACCAGATGGGGCCACCGATGAGCACCGTCCCGTAGTCGGCAATGTTGCTGATGTCGCCCTTGTAGGCAGGACGGAGGTTCTGCGGAATCTCCACATCGTTCACATAGTTGACGCACTCCATGTAATTAGAGGGATAGGCCACCTCAGGCACAATCTCGAACACATCCACGTCGGCAAACTCTTGGATATAGTCCACCATGATGGCCGTATTGCCGCGCTCCACATTGCCCACCTCCCAGTTCTCGCCAGCCCGCGAGAAATAGATGACAAGCATCTTTCCTTTGGCTGCTCCTTCGCTGTTCTGCTCAGCGTTTTCCGGCACGTTGCTTTCCTCAGGGTCATTACTGCTGCAAGCCATCGCCACGAGGGCTGAACAAAGGGCAAATGTAATAGTCAGTAGCTTTTTCATATCTTCGTCTGTTTTGCTTATTATCAAGTCTATTTCATATCCTCAACCGTGGTGAACATAAAGTTTGACTCGCGACGCTTGATGAGCCACTTGCCGTTCTGCTTCACATAGGTGTCGTGATAGCGCACACCGCTCTGGTTCTTCTTGCCATTGCCAATCAGCGTCACAAAGCAGTAGGAAATACCCGTAGCCGTATCACCGTCAATGTCAACCGTCTGTTGGCCGTTCAGGTGATAGACGACATCGAACAGAGCGAGGTAGTCGGCAAAAGCCTTGCCAATCTGCTCCTTGCCTTTCATTACCGAAACATGCTCACCAGCCTTTGAATGTACCTCGGCATCGTTGGTAAACAAGTCCATCTGCGCCTTGACATCCTTCACGTCGGCGAGGTTGGAGAACGTATCCACGAGTCTCTTCAGTGCCAGTTGGTCCATTCCCGAGCCTGTTGGCTCGCCTACCCGTAGCCTTTCCGTCTGTGCACTTGCCCATGTCGTGGTCATCAGGGCGAACATGATAAACAATACCTTTTTCATCTTTTTATTTTGTTTTGAATTTCTGGTGCAATGATGCTATTAAGCAAGTGCCATGATGCACGGCATCGATGGCCGAACGTGAGCATCTTCGCGGTGTGATATAAATCACGCCGCAAAGGTACGACGAAAAAGGCAATCCGCTATTACACGAATTGCCTCCAAACTTTCACATTTTGCAGAAGATTGCGTTGGAGGTTCAAGCGCCCTCCAAAATGAGCCTTTAATGAGTAGCCTTCAGATACTGCAAGTCGCCATACCAATAACTGGCGGTGCAACCACCATCGATGAGGAAATCGGTACCGCTGATGAAACGGCCACGACTTGACATCAGGAACTCGGCCAGGTCACCCACTTCGTCAGGCGTTCCGGCACGACGGGCTGGCATTCCCTCTATCATCTTCAGATAACCCTCCTTGCGTGGCCCGTGCAGTTCGTCGTTGGCCAGTGGCGTAATAATGATGCCGGGCGAAATGGAGTTGATGGTGGCACCGCGACGGCCCCAACGGGTGGCCTCATACATCACACGGAGGACATTGCTGCGCTTGGAGTATTGGTAGGCTTTCAACGTGTCGTTGATTTCCTTCAGGAACGGCAACTCCAACAATTCATCTGCAGGAGTCGTGGCCAGAGCCTCGTTCAGCTCCTGCGGCAATGCTGGCAGACGATGGCCGCTCTGCGAGGAGATAATCACACCAGAACCTCCCTCGGCAATCACCTTGCCGAACTCCTCCAACAATACGCTTGTACCGTAAAGATCAACACGCAGAATCTCTTCAACGGAAGCCTGTGAGGGTGATACGCCAGCGGCATTCACCACATTCATCACCTCCCCTTTGTTGGTGGCAAACTCCACTGATTTCAGAATGTCCTCTTTTGAGCCGAGGTCACATTTGATAGTGGAGCACTCGAAACCTGCGTTCTCCAGTGTCTTTGCTGCCTGTTCAGCATGTTCCAGGCTATAGTCGGCTAATACCACATGCTTCCCTGCCGACACACGGCGGATAATGGCTTGTCCGATGCTTCCAGCACCTACTAAAACTGCTACTTGCTTTGCCATATTACTTCCCCTTGACAACCTTGATACTTTTGACGTTCTTAATTGTTGTAGTTTATTGCCAAAGCTTAAACTCTCCCGTGCGGATGCTGGCGATGACGCCGCCGTCGATGAGCAGGTCAGTGCCGGTGATGAAGCGGGCATGCTCGCCGAGCAGGAAGGCTGCGGCCTCGGCAATCTCGTCGCTCGTTCCGGTGCGACGGGCGGCAGAGGCGTCAATCATGGCCTGATAACCCTCGCCGCTGGCACGGAACTCATCGTAGGCCAGCGGAGTGACGATGATGCCCGGCGAGATGGTATTGATACGCGCACGACGCTTGCACCATGAGGTGGCTGCGGCACGCTGGGCCTGCAGATGGTTCATGCGCTTGGCTATCATGTAGGCAAGACCGCTGTTCTGCATGGCCACCTCCTGAATGAACTTCACCTCCTTCAGTTGCTCCGTCGACGTGTTCACCAGTTGCAGCTCGATGTCGTTGGGGATGGGGTACATATACGCTGCCTGGCTCGAGATGATGAGCCCTGCGCCACCCTCGGCCATCACCTCGCCAAAGGCATCGACGGCATAGCCCGTACCTACCATGTCGAGGTCAACGATGTGCTCGGGCTTGGCCTGGTTGGGCGATGCACCTGCCGTGTCGATGAAGTACATCACGGGGCCGAGTTCTGCGGCTCGGCGTGCGAATGCCTCCACGCTCTCCTTCTTCAGGGCGTTCACTACGAGCGTATCCACATCGTAGCCACAGCGGCGGAAGTCCTCGCTGACGCGCTCCAACGCCTGCTCGCTGATGTCGCCCAAGAGAATTTTCTTCCCTGCACCGATACGGCGCACAATGGCGGTTCCCATACTACCGGCACCCAAGAGTGCCACTACCTGCTTCTTCTCGTTTCTGTCGAATATCATATTCTGTCCTCCTATTTTATATTATATACTCTTGATAAACTTTGCCGGATTGCCGCCAACAATCGTGTTGGGTGCTACGTCCTTGGTCACTACGGCACCTGCTGCCACTACGGCATTCTCGCCGATGGTCACGCCGGGCAGGATGATGGCACCCACGCCAATCCAGGCATTGCGGCCGATGTGTACGGGTTTGCAGCGCAGCACCATGCGGTTATCGAAGTCGTGGTTGTCGGTGACGATGCGTACGTTGGGGCCGATCATCACACCGTCGTCGATGGTGATGCCGCCAGCCGCCATGCACGTCAGCGAGTGGTTCACGAACACGCCCTTGCCAATCTTCATCTGGCGGGCGAAGTCAATCTGAAGGGGCGGCATCAGATAGCTCGTCTGGTCGAGATTACCCGCAAACAGCTCTTCCTCTAATGGGCGAATCTGCTCAGGCAGCGGCGCCGTGGTGTTAATCTTGAAACAAATGTTGGCGCAGTCGGTCATGTGTTTGATGGCCTCTGCATACTCGGGCGTCGCCATATCGACATCTGCCAAATCACCAGGTCACCCTTTCTTGATGTGAACACGTTCTTTCCATCGGAGAACGACATCTCGCCCTGCCTTACCAACAGGTGGACATGATAGTTCCCCGTGAACTCACCAGGCAACCGTTCTCCTGCCTTGCAATGTATCAATGCGCATCCGTAGTTATCTTCCATCGCTCTATTGTATTACTATAGTCTTAATGTAGCTCTGATAGGCTTCCTCGGAGGCATAGGTTTATTTGTCAGCCTCCACGCTGCGGATGCAGTTGAGGGCGTTGAGTGTGCGGGGATAGCCGATGAAGGGGAGGTTGGAGGAGATGACGGCAATGAGCATATCCTTGTCGTTGCCCACGTGGTAGTTGCCTGCGATGTGGCCTTTCAGCTGTGGCTCGCATCCGCCCTGGGCGGCAAGGAAACAGAATGTGATCAGTTCGCGCATCTTCAGGTCGAGTCCTGTGCGGGTGTAGTAGTCGCCAAAGCAGTTATCCGCCAGCCAGTAGTTGATATGTCGGCTGTCCTCCGGGCCTGACTTCCAGAAATCGCGCATACCCTCTCCGAAACAACCTACTTGTGCCTCGGTACCGGCCTCGCGGCGGGTCTCCATCGTGGTGGTCTGCTGTGAAGCTAATGGCAGGGCGATGCCGTGGGCGGTCAACACCTCGTTGGTAGCCGAGAGGAACGGACGGACGCGCCCCATGCCTAAGTAGGCCGTTGCCTGATAGACGATCTCCTTCACCTCCACGGGTGTCACACCCTTGTCGAGTGCCTCGGGCAGCAGGTCGCGGTATGCGTCGATGCCCTGACAACCTAAGAGCGTGGCCAGATAGCAGATGTAGCGGGTGTGGTCGTCGAGCCGTGTCTTCACCTGCTCCACCACCTCGCCGTAGGCAAACGCATCAAAACGCTGCATGTATTCCGGGTCGGCGACGCTGAGCATCGCATTGCTGGCGGGCAGCTTGTCGTACTCCGCATCCGAGACCGGTTCCAGCCACTCGTTGGAGGCTCCTTCTTCCACCTTCGTCATATACGTCAGGTGCTGCATCCACGAGTCCTTGGCGGCACCGTGCCAGTGCTTGGCCTCGGCAGGGATGGCCACCACTACACCAGGGCGCAGCACTACGGGCTCCTTGCCCTCCTCGACATACCAGCCGCTGCCTGCCACGCAGACCAGCACCTGCACCGACTTGTGGTGGATGTGCCAGTTGTTGCGGCAGCGGGGTTCGAAGGTGACGTTCACTAGTCCGTTCTCGCCGCCGAGCGGAGCCAGATAGCTGTTACCGATGAAATACTTGGCGTAGGCAGTGTTCAACTCGCCCTTGGGCCATACGTTAAAATCTACATTCTCTTTCATATTCTCTTGTGCGTTGATGTTCGCTACTGCCATGAGCAGTGCGATGATGGTTGTAATAATTCTCATTGTTTTATTTGAAATAGTTGTTGGGCATTCTTCCAAAGGATCATCTCCTGATACGGCGCGAGGTCATCCTCCGTCGTGAGATACTGCTTCATGCGCCGCAGACTCTGGGTGAGCACCTGTGGAGCTACGTAGGGATAATCGGAGCCGTAGAGCAGGTGATCGGGCGAGGTGATGGTGAGCAGCATGCGGATGGCCTCAGGAGAGTGTGCACCGGCAAGATCGTAATAAAGGGCAGCAAGATTCGCCTCGTAGTCTATTTCGCCTACCATCTTGTTCTTCTGCATCACGGGCGTCAGCGACTTCATGCGCGGTATGGCCAGCGGCAGATAAGCCCCGCAGTGGGGCACCACAACCTTTATATTATTATATCGTGCCAGCACGTTGCGGCTGATCATGTTCGAGACGGCACGGGTGGTCTCCGCGAGATATTCCTGCATGGCAAGCGGCGTCTGTTGCATCACCTGACGGTTCACAGGCTCCGGACGATGCGGATGCAGGATGATGACAGCCTGTCGCTCATTCAGCACGGAGAACAGTGTGTCCAGCTCCGGTGCCCCAAGATATTGACCTTGTACGTTTGTAGCTAATTTGATACCGTCTGCCTTCAGCGTATCAAGGGCATAGACGGCCTCGCGGATGGCTGCACCGACATCGGGTAGGGGCAGAGCGGCACAGAACAGGAAACGGTCTGGATGCTCAGTCTTGAGACGGGCAGCGGCTTCATTCGTGCTACGCACAACCTTGGCTGATGTCGGTTGCGGAGCTGCCAGCGTCAGTACCGATGTCTGAACACCGGCTTCGTCCATCCAACGCAGATGTGCTTCGGCATCGTATTTCGGCAAGGGGAATCCCTCGTCCAGCAGTCGTCCCTCACTTTCGAGAGCCGACAAAAACTCAGGAGTGATGATGTGGCTATGCACATCTGTCACGCCCTGAGCTATTCCTTTAGTTGCGACCATCATGGATAGTAACAACAGCAGTAGCAAATTTTTCACTATTCACTTTTCACTATTCACTATTCACTTTCCCTTGTCGTTACTCCATCGAATGTTCCCAGCCGCCACGGGTGTCAATGCCGGTGGCATCAGCCAGTTGTTCCAGACGGGCTACCTCCTCAGTAGTCAGTTGAATCTTGGCAGCCTCGGCAGCCTCGATGACGTGACGCTCCTTTGTGGCTCCGATGATGGGCATCGTGCCTTTGGCGATGGCCCAGGCAATGCCGATCTGTGAGCATGAGGCACCATACTTCTTACCGATGGCCGTCATCTCGCCCGTCAGCGCCTCCAGCTGCGGCAGCACGGGGTTGTACTTCTTGCCGCGGTCGCTCTCTGCGGGCAGCGGGTTCTCCTTATTATATTTGCCGGAGAGTGCGCCCTGCTCCAGCACCATGTAGGCCCAGAACTCGATGCCGTTTTCCTTGCAGTAGTCGAGCACACCGCCTTTTTCTGACGAACGATAGAGCAAAGAGAAATGGTTCTGCACGGCAGACACCTTAAAACCTGCCTCGCCAAGTATCTCGTTGGCACGCTGAATCTCCTTGATGTTATGATTTGACACGCCTACGCGCTTCACCTTGCCCGACTTCAGCAGGGGAATCAGTCCCGGCGTCCAGCGTTCCACGTCCATCGGGTTGTGAATCCAGTAGATGTCGATGTAGTCACAGCCCATGCGCTCGATAGAGGCGTCGGCCATCTTCTCGACATTATTTTCATAGAACTCAGCGATCTGCGGGGTAAACTTGGTTGAAATCTCCACCTGCTCACGCTTGTAGTCCTTGGCCAAAGAGCCGAGTATCTTCTCCGACTCACCCATACCGTAGGCTGTAGCCGTGTCCCAGAGAGAGAGTCCTGCTTTCATTGCCGCATCGAATACGGGTTTCAGGTTCTCCACGTCGGTCTTACTTCCAAACACGGTGTCTCCACCGAATGCGCCTGCGCCCCAAGCCCAGGTCCCTAATGCAATCTTTGCCATAATCTTTTTATTAAAATCACGCTGCAAAGTTACGGTATTTCCGTGAGAATTTACTTGCACGATTTACTGATTAAATAACCAAAATTACGGATTCTCGATTTTTATTGCTATCTTTGCACACAAATCCTAGAATATGGAGAAGATATTACGCGTTCACAGTGTCAACGACTACGCCCGCTACATCGGTGCACCGGAGCTGCATCCGCTCGTCTCGGTGATTCACTACGACGAGTTGGAGCACTGCCGTCACTCGCTCAACAACTACGATGTCTATGGCCTATTTATAGGCGACGAAGAACTGGAAAATCTGTCGTACGGACAACTGCAGTACGACCTGCATCGCCATGCGCTGATGTGCGTTGCACCCGGTCAGATAGGCGGCAAGGCCGACACGGGCGAGGACATTCATACCAAGGGCTGGGCTCTGTTGTTTGATACCGAACTGTTGCGAGGTACGGAGTTAGGACGACGCATGTCTGACTATACCTATTTTAATTACAGTGTCAGCGAAGCCCTGCTGTTGACCGATGAGCAGCGGTTGAACATCGTCAGCCTGCTGGAACAGATGCGGCGGGAGTTGCAGCAGCACGACGCTCACACCCAGCGCATCGTAGCTTCGTATATCAGCATTATATTGGAGCTTGTTGCCCGCTACTACGCCCTCCAACTCTCCATATCGGCCAAATCATCGAATTCCGACCTGCTGCCCCGTTTCGAGCATCTGCTGCGTCAGTACTATGCCCAGAACCTGCAGCGCCAGCATGGCCTGCCCACCGTGAAATACTGTGCCCAACAGCTCTTCCTCTCGCCCAACTATTTCGGCGACCTCATCCGCGAGCTGACAGACGACACGGCCACCTCGTACATCCGCCGATTCTTGATGCAGCGTGCCCAGCAGCTGCTTATCAGCGGAGCTACCATCACAGAGACCTCCGAGCGCCTCGGATTTGAGTATCCCCAGCACTTCACCCGCCAGTTTAAGAAACATTTCGGACAGACACCATCGGAGTTTATCAAGGAATAAAGACTATCTATTCCTTTACCGTTTACAATATGATTCTTTCCAGTGCGTTGGCGGTGCCGAGCATTGTGATGAAATTCTTACCTTCTTTCATTAATAGAGTCTGATTTGTTTGCCTTTATTATTAAATTTTGTTGCAAAGGTAGTCAATTCTGATAAAAAATGCACATTTTTGCCTAACTTTGTGGAGGATTTAGAAGATAATTAGCAAAACGATGAGCGATTTTATACAGCATATCATCATTGACAACACACTGAAGAGGATTGGCGATGCTGCGTTTGCCGACTATCTCTGTCATGCCTATTGCTACGGAGGGCATTGCACCTTCGAACGTAATGGTCAGTCCTTCCGTTTTGAGGCTGGCGACTGTCTGATAATTGCCCGTCGGGGCGATTTGGTGATGAACCTGGAGGAGAGCGCGGATTTCCGTGTGGATGTCATTTACGTGACGCAGAAGTTCATCGAACTCAGCACGCCCCAGAGCAACTACGGTATGCGCGGCCAGCTCTTTTTGTTCCAGAATCCCATCATGAAGCTGAAACCTGAGCAGCAGGAGATATGCCGTATGAATTTTGAATCCGTGAAGCGACGGCTGAAGCAGACCGAACACCGTTTCCGCCATGATGCGCTGATGAATGCGGTGGAGTGCATGATTATCGACTTCTTCGACTTCCATGCCCAACTGTATCCGGCAGACAAGATCAGTTCCCAGCAGCATCAGCTGATGGAGGAGTTCATGGCCATGCTGGAACGTGGTGACTTCCGCCAGAACCGTGAGATCGGCTACTATGCCGACAAGCTCTGTGTCACATCGAAATACCTGAGCGAGGTCTGCAAGAAAGTAAGCGGTCTGCCTGCAGCGTTCTGGATCACCCGCTACACCTCGCTTGACATTAGCCGACTGTTGAGAGATCGTAACCTCTCGTTTACGGACATCAGCGATTTGTTCGGCTTCTCGTCACTCTCCCATTTCAGCCGGTATGTACAGACGAATTTAGGTGCAAAGCCGAGTGATTTTAGGGAGTAACATCAAACGGAGTAGATGAAAGATTACTCATAAGTAAAGGGAGCGGCACCTGACTGGATGCTGCTCCCTTTGCTTATGCGGTTAATCAATGTCCGTTACGAGACCTCGATCGCCTTGGTGACTTTCTCCTTCGGCTCGGTCTTCGGCATCGTGATGGTCAGGATGCCGTCCTCCACCTTGGCAGAGATCTTGTCGCGAACCACATCGTCAGGCAGCGTGTAGTTCTGCTCGTAGTTCGAGTAGCTGAACTCGCGGCGCAAGTAGTGACGGTGACTGTCCTCATGCTTGTGTTCCTGTTTGTTCTCAATGGCGATGGTGAGGTTGCCCTCGTCATTG
>Ga0310691_10005216_pt1 | contig 14306 bp, 12 predicted proteins | sample 176DNAGHGlowgp2_FD_203887 | JGI IMG/M metagenome (GOLD analysis project Ga0310691, IMG submission 203887) | Sheep rumen microbial communities from Palmerston North, Manawatu-Wanganui, New Zealand - 1766 DNA GHGlow gp2 (v2) (version 2) | ecosystem: Host-associated > Mammals > Digestive system >... | reverse complement strand
CGGAACGGTGTGGATTACGGCGTGGAGAATCTTGCTTATACGGCGCTGGAAAACGGCTGCGACTTTGCACTTTACGGCCATACCCACAGGCCCTTCGACGATGAGTGGGAGGGGGTCCGGATCCTGAACCCGGGAAGCATCGGTTATCCCCGCGGTGGAAGCAAGCCGGGCTATATGATCCTGCAGTTTGACGAGCGGGGGGATTATACGGTCGAGCGGAAGAAACTCTAAGAGAATTACGGATTTGGAGATAATGAATGAAAAAAGGTGATCTGATTGAAGGTAAGGTAGAGAGTTACAGCTTCCCCAACCGAGGAAGCTTTCTTTATATGGACGGTGGTGCGTCAGGGGAAAACTCCAGCAAAAAGCTTGCAGAAGAAGGTGAAAAGACTGAAAACGGGAACAAAAATGCGGGAAGAGAGTACCGTGTGACTGTGAAGGATGCTCTGCCGGGGCAGACTGTCCGTGCCAGGATAAAAAAAAAGAGAGAGGGCAGGGCCGAGGCCATCCTGCAGGAGGTATTAAAGAAATCTCCGCTGGAAACAAAGAAGCCCATGTGCCATCATTTTTATGAATGCGGCGGATGCAGCTACCAGACGCTGTCTTATACGAACCAGCTGAAGCTGAAGGAGGACATGATCAAAGATCTTCTCTGTGCAGTTGTTCGTTTTCCCGGGGATGCGGAGAGCGATTGTTCCGGGACCGGCGTAACCCAGGTGGGGTCGGAGAACTTACCTGAAGCCGAAATGGAGACGCAGGGAAAAAACTCGGATAATACAGGTGAGCCGGTCGGATCGGAGGAAACTGCGGATCCGGGGCAGCCGCGAAGAGAAAAGGAAGTTATGCTCTGGGATGGCATCCTTGCATCTCCCTCGCAGTTCCGTTACCGCAATAAGATGGAATTTACCTTCGGGGATGCGGAAAAGGATGGCCCGCTCACGCTGGGACTTCACCGAAAGAATTCGACGCACGATATCATCAGCGTGAATTCCTGTGCGATCGTAAATCCTGCCTGGAACGAAATCCTGAAATATACCGAGAAGTTTTTCCGGAAACTGGGCGTCCCCTATTATCACCGTATGCGGCATGAGGGCGTTCTCCGAAATCTTGTCCTGCGGGAATCCGCTACGGACGGAAGCATCCTGGTAAATCTCGTGACCACAACCCACTATCATATTGATGCGAATACGCGGAATATTCCGTGGAACGAGAAACGGAGCGAGACGGTGGCGGATCTGCATCTGCCGGAGTATGTGGCGGGCCTTCTTTCTCTGGGCGACGGCACCGGCCGTTTTGATCTGCTGACCCGCTACAGCCGGATCGCGGGAGTTCTCTATACGGAGTGTGATACGCTGGCGGATGCCATCATCCCGGATTCCGTGACACTGCTTTACGGGGATGATTTCATCACGGAGGAGATCCTGGGGCTCCGGTTTTCCATTTCTCCTTTCTCCTTCTTCCAGACCAATACCCGTGGGGCCGAGGTGCTGTACGGAAGGGTCCGCGACTATGCGATGGAGGCCATTCGTGGTTCTGAAAGTACGGAAACTGTTTGTAATGCTACTGAAGCAGGCCCTCCCAAAACGGATGAAACGAAAGACGCAAAGGATATTCCGGCGCAGAAAGCCGGCGTAATCTATGATCTCTACAGCGGTACGGGAACCATTGCCCAGCTGATGGCGCCCGTCGCCGACAAGGTATACGGCATTGAATTGATCGAGGAGGCGGTTGAAGCTGCCCGCCGGAATGCGGCAGGGAATAAGCTCCGGAACTGCGAATTCATCGCCGGCGATGTTTTGAAGAAGCTGGATGAGCTGACGGAAAAGCCGGATCTCATCATTCTGGATCCGCCACGGGACGGTGTAAATCCCAAGGCCTTACAGAAGATTCTGGAATATGGTGTGAAATACATTGTATATGTCAGCTGCAAGCCGACGTCCCTTGTGCGTGACATGGCCATTATGCAGGCGGCCGGCTATCGGGCCATCCGTGGCTGCTGCTGTGACATGTTCCCGAACACACTTCACTGTGAATCCATTGTGCTGATGGGTATTAATGAGGCAGATACACAGTGCCAAGAGTAAATGGAAGAAAAAACAATGCGGAAAAAAAATAAAAAACTGATTGTTTTATATTGCGGTATTCTTCTGGCCTTCCTTTTTTCAATCGGCTATATCTACATGAAGGGAGACCATTATGCCTGTCATTCCAATGTATTTTTCGGAGACGGAACGATCACCGGTGCCCGGATGCAGGCTTCCCGGGAAGGAATCGTAGAGCTGATCGGCTTTGAACAGGCGGAAGACGGAGAGGTCATTCTGCATTTTTCGTCAATCGGAAAAGGCAAAACCGAAGCAACTATCGAGATGGATCTTGAGAATGGAGAGGCCGAGGTTTTTCAACATACGGTGCAGCTCCGTTTTCATGTGGACCGGTTTGGAATTATTTTTAATACGTATTACAGACTGGATTTTAGCGGCTACAAGGTGGTGATCTGGTCTGTTCTGTTTATCCTGGCCCTGACTCTTGTGATCATGATCTGGGAGTTCCGGGACGGATGGCTTAGCGGAAGGTTTTCCTATGCCCTTGTGGCCAGTGGCGGTGTGGGCATTTATTCGGGTGTTCTGCTGCTTTTCACCATCTACAAGCTCCTGAATCATGTGGTGAATGATTTCAGCAGCTTTATAGCTATTGTGTCGGAAATCGGCACGATACTCATGCTCGTTCTGTTTCCGACCATGCTTCTCCTCATAGTCTTTCTGGTTGTGACAAATATTCAGCTGATCAAACATGAAGGGAAGGGACCTGTAAACTGGCTGGGCATTGCCTTTGCACTTCTCTGGTTTGCCGGCTTCTTCATCACATTCGGTTACAATTTGTTCCCGTCGACCTCATATCATTATCTCTCTTATGAGGTTACGATGATCCTGACCTATGTGATGTGCTATCTGCAGTGTATGTTTATTGCTACGGTGGTGAGTGCGTTTCTGGCGGTTCGGTACAGACCGGATTTCGACAGGGATTATATTATTATCCTGGGCTGCGGCATCCGTAAGGATGGGAGCCTTCCGCCGCTGCTCCGCGGACGGGTGGACAGTGCGATTGCCTTTGAAAAGGATCAGTTTGCAGCTGCCGGAAAGCATGCCTTTTTTGTTCCCTCCGGCGGGCAGGGGGCGGATGAAGTGATTTCCGAAAGTGAGGCGATGGAGCGGTACCTTTTGGAACAGGGGATTCCCCAGAATCAGATCCTGCGTGAAGATAAAAGCACCACAACAATGGAAAATATGCGGTTTTCCAAAGCGGTGATCGAGACGCACGGCGGAGACATCAATGAAAAAAAGGTCGCCTTTGCGACGACCAATTATCATGTATTCCGGGGATATATCTATTCGCAGAAGTGCGGAATCGATGCCAGAGGAATCTCCGCAAAGACGAAGGTCTGGTTCTATCCCAATGCATTTCTGCGGGAGTTTGTCGGCCTTCTGGTTGATCAGAAGAGGAAGCATATTGACTGCATCCTGCTGATTTCAATCGCTTTTCTGATTATGCACTATGCGCTCAGAATGTAGCCGGGGTGTCTTGTCTAAGCAAACCGTGTGTGGCTGCGCCACATCGGATTTTCAGAGAAATCTGACATAGAATAGTACAGCGCCAAAAACCTCGCTGTAGTTAGCACTGATCGGAATGCCTGCCGATCGGCAGCTGCACGAGAATAATGGCGAGGAACATGACGATACAGCCGGCGAGTTCTTTTGCCTGCATGGTTTCGTGAATAAAGATGGCGCCCGAGAGCGCTGCAAAGACCGATTCCAGACTCATGATGAGTGAGGCCGTGGTGGGATCGGTCATTTTTTGTGCAATCATCTGCAGGGTGTAACCGATGCCGCCGGATACCAGACCGCAGTACAGGATCGGAAGTGCGGCAACCCATAGCTGATGCAGGGTTGGAGTTTCCCAGATCATGGCGCCGATGGCAGATATGATCGTGGCAACCGTAAACTGAACAGCGGAAATGGCAAGAGGGTTCCCCCTCCGGGCATAGTGGTCGCAGGAAAGAATATGGCCGCTGAAGAGAAAGGCGCAGATCAGAATGAGTGCATCCCCTTTGGAAAGCGAAAAGCTTTCGGTCATGCATAAAAGATACATGCCGACAATGCCGAGGAAAACCGATACCCAAACCAGCCAGGTATTCTTCTTTTTGAATACGAGGAAGCTGATGATGGGAACGATCAACATATACATGGCAGTGATAAAACCGGCCTTGCCGGCCGTTGTGTAAACGAGTCCCATCTGCTGGAAGATGCTGGCGAAGCTGAGAAAACAGCCGCAGACCACGCCGCCCCGTATCGTTTGCAGAAGGGAATTCCGGCTTTGTTTCGATGAAAGCGTATCCTGTGGTTCACCGGAAATGTTTGTGCCGGACTCTTTCGGGCCGGCCGGAAACTTCCCGCGAAGCAGGAAGGCCAGCGTGCCGATAAACACCGCGGCGAGAGCCATTCGTGCGGCATTGAAGGTGAGCGGCTGGATATCCTCCATTCCGGTCCGCTGGAACATGAAAGCAGTTCCCCAGATCACAGCCGTGAAAAGGAGAAGAAGGTTGCCGATCAGTTTTCTGTGTTTCGTTTTTTTCAAAGGTTTGGCTCCGTAGGATAATGTTTAAATGAAAATATATTCTAACATAAAAAAGAATAAAAGCATACCTTTTTTCCCGGGAATCTGTTACAATATAGGAAGTCATAATCTGTATATCCGGAATAACGATTCCCACGTGATCGGAGGGGGCGCTATGCGGATCCGTATGATTGTGAACAGATTATAAAGACCTTTGAATGAACAAAAGAAGGAGGATTACAAAATGGCAAAGTACAGATGTAAGATCTGCGGTGAAGTATTTGAGGTACCGGATGGCGAGACCCCTGTATGCCCGCTTTGCAAGGCAACGGGAGATGCGCTCGAGCTGATCGAGGAAGCACCGGCTGCAGAAGAAAAGAAGAATAAGTATGCAGGAACCCAGACAGAGAAGAACCTGCAGGCCGCTTTTGCCGGTGAGTCACAGGCAAGAAATAAGTACACCTATTTCGCATCTGTGGCAAAGAAGGAAGGCTATGAGCAGATCGCAGCACTTTTCCTGAAGACGGCAGATAACGAGAAAGAGCATGCAAAGCTGTGGTTTAAAGAGCTGGAAGGCATCGGTTCCACAACGGATAATCTTCTCGCGGCAGCAGAGGGCGAGAACTATGAGTGGACCGACATGTATGAGAGCTTTGCAAAGACCGCAGAAGCAGAGGGCTTCCCGGAGCTTGCAGCAAAGTTCCGCGGCGTTGGCGAAATCGAGAAGCATCATGAAGAGCGGTACCGTGCCCTGCTGAAGAACGTAGAGGCACAGGAAGTGTTCAAGAAGAGTACGGTGAAGGTTTGGGAGTGCCGGAACTGCGGTCATATCGTAGTCGGTACCGAAGCACCCGAGGTTTGCCCGGTTTGCAACCACCCGCAGAGCTTCTTCGAAGTACATGAAGAGAACTACTAAAAAAAATGACAACAAGAACAATTTTGTTGTCAGTATACTTGGAGGGAAAGATGAAGAAGAAAATCGCTGTTCTTTTGTCAGCAGCTATGATGACCGTGAGCCTTGTGGCCTGCGGTAAGAAAGATGATGATAAGAAGACCGAAGCAGCAACCGAAGCAGCAACCCAGGCAGCAACCGAAGCCGTAACGGAGGGAAATGCCGGAAATGAAACGGAAGCACCGGCAAACGAAACCACGGAGGCTACGGCGCAGACCGGAGATGTCAGGAGCAAGGCAAAGGTTGTCATTAACGGAACCGAGGTCAGCCCCGGCGATTCGTTTACCGATGTTTCAGGTTCACTGGGCGCAGAAGTAAAGCCGAGTTCTTCCGCAATGCCGTGTGACCCCAATGCGAGAGGGGAACTCGTGAGCCATTATTACGCCGGTGTCACGGTTGAAGAGAACATCGACCATGTGATCAGTGCAATCTACATCCCCGGAGAGAATGACCCAAGTGACAGCGTAAAGCTGGCCGCAGGTGTTGGCTACGGAACATCGAAGGATGAGGTCATCAGCGCATTTGGCATCGCCGGAACAGCAGAAGAACTGGAGTATGGCGGAAGTGCCCAAGACGGTGATTTCTATGTATCCTTCGTTTGGGATGATAACGGCAATGTCATGTCGATCAGTGTTTCCGATATGTCGGTAAGACCGTAATCCAAAGCGGTGTTCTTTCATTCGCATTCCGCGTTTTAGCTCTGTGAATAAAACGTCAGCGATACATGTAACATGATAACAGGATCTGCCTTGTGTGGGTCGAAACGAAAAAGGCGTCTATCTTCGGATAGGCGCTTTTTCAGCTGATAGGATCGGGATGCCCAGCTGTCTAGTAAGTCACCGGGAAGGATTCGCTCCAGTCAGAAATTGATTTTTCGGAGTGAGCATCTATGGTGAGGGTGACCGTCACGGTACCCTGCCAGCTTGCGGGCGGCGTAAAAACGGTTCCCTCGGTGGTTTCTTCCTCTCGGAACAGGGAATGGTCTTCATCATGATTCGGCAGAGCGGATTCATGGTACTGTTCAAGCTGATAATCCTCGGAAAGAGGAAGAGGAACCAAGGCTGAGAAAACGGTCTTTCCTTCCGAAAGAGAAGCCGCATCATCCTTTTCCAGTAGAATATCTTTGGAATAGGTTCCGTCGGAGGCGGTAACGTAGATCCGCGCTATATAATTCATAATTGAAGGACGGTCCGTTAAAAGATCCGCCTTTACTGTATAGTATCCTTTTTGTCCGGTTTCGGTGAGGGAGAGGGTGACTTTGGTTTGGGCAAGGAGCGAATCAATCTCCGCGAGAAAGGCTTCATCGGAGGAAGCTTCAATATTCGCAAGTCTGTCCATGAAGGCGGAATGCATCTGCAGCTGAATATCCATCTCGTCGAAGCTGTCCCGTTCCAGGAGGGTAGGCACACCGGAATAAAGGTCTGTGCCGAGTCCGAGCCGGTGGCCCGGAATATCCGCGCCGAGAGCTGACAGTGTGGTGGGGAAGAGGTCAAAGGTGGAATACGCGCGGCGGGAGGTGGATATGGAATTCATAGCAATGGCAGGAGCCGGATTGATCATGGAAACAAAGACCTTCCGCTCATAATCTGCCGGGACCATGTTGTTATAATCCTTATCCATGGTCGGGTGGTCGCCGGAGATGATGATCGTTGTGTTCTCGTAAAAATCCTGCTCGCGGCACCATTCCACGAAAGCGGCCACCTGCCGGTCTGAGCAGGCGATGGCATTTTCATAGGAATCCGCAAAATGATCGTCACAGAGGCGGCAGCGGTAACCATCCTCAAAGTGCGTATCCACGGTAAGGAGTGTCAGGTTGAAGGGTCCATCCGAACCGGAAAGATCGGAAAGCTCCTCTTTGGCAAACTGAAACAGCTTTTCATCCTCATAGCCCCAGAAGACCATATAATCCTCCGGAATTCGGCCGTTTTTCTTTGCGTACTTATAATCGTGGATCTCATAATTCCCATGGGAACGATAATATAGGTCGCGGCCGCCGAACTCCGCATCTGAACCGATGAGAAGGATGTTCTGGTAACCGTTTTCTTCGAGGATATCTCCCAGCGTGGTGACGGAAGGGAAAAATTCGTTCTGGGTAAACATGGAGTTTTTCTGGATGGGTATCAGCAGCGGGAGACCGGCTGTTTCCGCAAACATGCCGCCCATGGTCCAGTCCGTACCGTAGAGAGAGACGGCACCGTTCAGGGGGGCGGAGCTATCTGTGCCTGAATCTTCCGATTTCGATGACGCACCTTTGCTTGTAGCCGCGCCCGAAAAGCATTCGGATTCCTTTGCAATCCGAGTCAGATTGGGAATATGGTTTTCGGCCATGACGCCGCCGTTTTCCGTGTCGGCCGAGGTAAGCTCCATGGATTCAAGGTAGATATAGATCAGATTTCGTTTCTTTTCGGGAAAGGTGATTCCGGCTGCGGCCGGGTTCACATAGTTTTCTTCGATGTAAACGGAATTCTTTCTGCCGTATTTCAGGTAATTTCCGAGCCCAATCCGTTTCCAGAGAAGCAGGACAGATATGCCGGCGAGGAGAAGTGCGGCCAGAAATACGGAGAGGGTCAGAAGAAGTTGTGTTTTACGGACAGTCTGCCGCTGGAGTTTAGAAGCTGTATCGGAGCTCTGGGCAGCAGGCTTTTTGGAGGAGATGCGATGCAGGAGTATGATGTACAGAACGAGAATGACCGCAAAAAGACTGACGGCCGGCAATGCGGCCGTCAGAAGATATTTCGGTATCATTTTTGCGCCGGTTCCCTTCAGTGAATTCTCCAGCTGGAAGACGATGGTGGAGAAGGATAGACTGCTCCACGTGCGCCTGACCCAAAGGGCGGTAAAAAAGAGGAGCGCCCCGGGAAGAAGGAGAAGAAAGGCCAGAACAGGAAACAGGATGGAAAGGATTCTTTTCATTGTGTTTTTAAATTAGTCCAGAACTTCGGGAAGAACGTACCATTTTCCGTCAACTTTGTATGTGTAAAGGTCAATATCATCCTCATCCCAATCATTTCCGTGGTAATAAGAGAGATAGCCGCTGTTGCCGGATATTTCGTAGTATACACGGTATCTTCTGGCAGCTTTGATATTCAAATTCAGACCTTCTTCAGCATATTCCTCATTGATATCATTTAAATCGCTGGCAGGACATTCCTCCAGAAGCTTGGGTGAAACGTTGCGGATAGAAAAACTGCTTGAGGGAGACATGTCATAGTCGTCGTAATAGTCGTCCTCGTATACAGCCTTCAGATCAGCTCTTTTTTTGAAATAGCCATCTTCTTCCAGTAGTTTTTCCACGGCACTACGCTTACTCTTCGGAATGGAAAGGTCGATCAATTTATCAATGTCATGATCTGCCCAGGCGTTCATAAAGGATTTGATGGCTGCTTCCGGAGAATCCGATCCGCCCTTCGAACCGCCCAGAACGAAAAACAGAACAAGGCCGATGACAATAGCGCCGGCGATGCAGCTGGCAATGATGATCAGCTTCTTCTTGGATTTCTTCGGTGCCGGGATGCCATAGTCTGCGCCGGGCTGAGAAGGATCCCCGGGCTGAGCCGGATTTGCTGACGGAGAAGGATATCCCGGTGTCTGCGGATTTGCCTGCTGGCTTCCGTAGGCATGCTGTGCCTGACCGTAAACCTGCTGTCCCTGTCCGTAGGGACTCTGCGGATAACCCTGCGGTGTCTGTCCATAGCCCTGTTGCGGCTGTCCGTATCCGGCGCCGTACTGTCCGTAAGGATTTTGTGCATACCCTTGTGCATTCGGATAGCCGGCATTCGGTGCACCGTACCCCTGGGGAGCACCATACTGCTGTCCATAAGGATTCTGACCATAGTACTGGCCTGCATTTTGCTGATAGTCCTGCTGGTAGCCCGGCTGCGAACCATCCGTGGGATTTCCCTGTCCGATCGGATTTGCCTGCCCGGCAGGAATCCGTACGGTCTGTTCCAGCTCGTCTTCTGCGCCGTTCGGATAGAGCGAATTATTCTGATCCATGATAAAACCTCCTAAGATCGAGTAGGGAGGATTTAATCCCCCTACTCACTCGATGATGCGGGCTCGTCAAACAGGATACTACATAAATGTGTATCCTGATGACTCACCATCTCCATTTCGCAAGCAAGCTTGCTCAATGTTGTGGGTTCGTCAAACAGGATACCACATAAATGTGTATCCTGATGACTCGCCTTCGCACATATAAGGCGCCTGCCGTCCGGCAGGCGCCTTTGAAATGCAATAATGTTTACTAATTAGTTTCTCTTACCGAAGAGACGGAGCAGCTTCAGGAAGAGGTTGATGAAATCCAGATACAGCTCGAATGCGCCATACATAGAGATGATAGCCGGGCTGAGATTGGTGTTTGCTGCAGCCATTTTCTTGATCTTCTGTGTATCGTAAGCCGTAAGGCCGAGGAATACAACGATACCGATCCAGCTGATGAACATATCCATGGTATCGCCGCCAACGAACATGTTGACAACTGAAGCAATGATGATGCCGAAAAGACCGAACATGCAGAGCCTTCCGACAGTGGTAAGGTCTGATTTTGTAATCATACCGAACACAGCCATGATACCAAAGACAAACGCACAAAGGAAGAACGTTGTGTAAATGGATGAGGATGTGTATACATAGAAGATAATGGAGAGCGTAAAGGCATTTACGATACAGTACATAATGTAAAGGCCTGCAGTCAGTCCGACGTTGTTTGCCTTGATGGCAGCCATGGAACCGAATACGATTGCAATCTCAATGATGAAGGCAATCCAGATTACGGCCGTTCCTGAGCTTCTGATCATGTCAAGCAGGGCACCTGAGTTATAGAACATCATGGAAGCCACTGCAGTCAGAAGCAGAGCAAAGAACATATACAGGAATGCGTTTGCCAGGATGGAGTTTACTCTGTCACTGGAAACTGCGGGTACGGGAACGTCGTCATATGCGTTGCGATAACCGTTCCGGATACCGGTGTTAAAAGGCATAGCGTTGGTTCTTACAGCCTGTGAATCGGGATTATAGCCGTAATTCGGTCCGGACGGTCCTGCTCCGTAGGGAGCCTGTCCCTGACCATAGAAATTCTGCTCATAGGATTCAAAGGACTGCGGCTGTCCGTAGTTCTGTGAGAACTGATGAGCTGCTTCGTTTTGATACTGGAGCTGATTCAGCTGATCGGCATAGTTGTGGCTATTCTGATTGCCCTGATCATTTCCATCGTTTTTCATGGAATAACCCATAATGACCTCCTTTATATTATGGACAGAGTTCCGAGAACTCTTTTTCTTTTGTACCGGCATTTGCCGATGCGTTGAACTCCTTGCATCAATATCATGCAATAGATGCTTAGAGCGTATAATACCACGAAAGTGTGAAAAAATCAAGATTTCCTGCGGAAAATGTTATGAATTCCACTGTGAAGAAAGGTTGACGCCAAAAGGGGTTTAAGCTATGATATAAATTGGAAAAAAATGAGTTGAGGTAAACTATGCTCCGATACGAGGATTTAAGTACATTTACCGATGGAAAACGGTATGCGGCAGAGGATAAGGCCGCGCTGGACACCCATGGCTGTGCGGGGTGCTGCCGCTGCTGCGAAAGCGATATGGGAGACAGTCTTGTACTGGACCCGTATGATGTGGCGGAGCTGAGCCGGGCAACCGGGAAAAGCTTTGATGAGCTCCTGACCGGTTTTTTTATTGAACTCAGTCTGGTGGATGGAGTGATCCTTCCACATATTAAGATGAATGGCGAAAAAAAGGGCTGCCTCTTTTTAAATGAAGAAAAAAGGTGCAGCGTACATGCCCATCGGCCGTCAGTCTGCCGCCTGTTTCCTCTGGGAAGGCTCTATGAGGGAACCGGCTTCAGTTATATCTTACAGAAGGATGAGTGTGCGGTAACGGAAAGGGGCGATGTCCGCATTCGGGACTGGATCGGAATCGAGCCTCTGGAAGAGCATGAGGCTTTCATCCGGAAATGGCATAAGTTTCTGGGGCTGCAAAGGAAACGGCTGAATGAAGCATCGCCGGAGCTCAGGCATGAATTATCCAAGGCACTGCTGCGCATATTTTATCTGACTGCCTGGGAGGAGGATTTCTTTTCTCAGGTTCCGCAGAGGATGCGGGAGGCCGGGGAAGCCTTCCGGAAACTCACTTCGGAGGATGCGGAGCGGCGGCATGGGGCCTGGATGGAGGAAAACGGGGAGAAAATCCGCAAGGTTATGAATGAGGCGGACCGTACAGAGTAAGCTTTAATGTATTGGTGAAGGGAATAAAGAAAGGATGAGTTCTGCAAAGGAACGAATGTGATGAATCAGGATCCGAGAGAAAAGGAAAAAGAGGAAAAGAAGGAAAAACGATATAAAAAGGTCATATACAGCCGTGGCTTTACCTGTTTATTCTGGGCGTTGATGCAGCTGTTCTGGTTCATCGTCATGGCCATCTGGGCATCAGCCGAATATCCGCTGCTGAATAACCTTCTGGCTTTGCTCAGTCTGACCTTTGTCATCTTTCTTCTGAACGGACAGCATGAAAAGATGGAATATAAGACAGGGTGGATCATCATCGTCCTGCTGCTTCCCATCTTCGGTGTGCCGTTCTACCTCTTCTATGGAGAAAAAAAGCCGGGCAGACGCTACAGGAAGCGCCTGATGGCATCCTATATGAAATACAAGGATTACCATCAGCAGGACCCGGAGGTGATCGAACGGTTCCGCGAGGTGGATGAGCGGGGGGCCATGACGGCATCTTATATCATGAACGAGGGCAAGTTCCCGGTGTACCAGAACAGCGATGTGACCTACTATGGGCAGGGTGAGGAGCTCTTCGCAGCCATGATGGCCGGTATCCGTCTGGCAGAAAAGTTCATCTTCCTGGAATATTTTGTTATCGAACAGGGGGAACTCTGGGAGGATATGCTGGAGGCGCTCCTGGAGCGGGCCAATGCCGGCGTAGAGATTCGTATCCTGTACGATGATTTCGGTTCCGTGGCCTATGTACCGAAGAACTATTACAAAAAACTTGAGGCCATGAACCCCAATATCAAGTGCATCAAGTTCAACCGGGTTATTCCCTTCTTCTCCTGGGTCATGAATAACCGAGACCACCGGAAAATGATGATCGTGGACGGAAAACGGGCCTACACCGGCGGAATCAATCTTTCCGACCGGTATATCAATCTGGACAGTCCGTACGGACATTGGAAGGATGCCGGCGTCTGCGTGGAGGGCGAGGCAGTCTGGAACTTTACACTCATGTATCTGGAAATGTGGGATGCCGTGAAGAAGGATTCCCGGGATACGGAGGATATTGAGCATTACCGCGATACATCGAATTACATTGCCCGCGAGCCGGAGAGCTTTATTCAGCCGCATGGAGATGAACCCTTCGACGATGTATTCCTCAGCGAGAGCATTTACATGGACATGATCGTCCAGTCGAAGGAAAAATTGTATATTTTCACACCCTATCTGATCATGAGCAACGATCTGAAGGATGCCATTACGCTGGCGGCCAAGCGCGGCGTGGATGTGCGGATCGTGACGCCGGGTATTCCGGATAAGAAGGCCGTATACAGAATGACAAGGTGCAGCTATCCGGAACTTCGGCGTGCCGGAGTAAAGATTTACGAGTATTCACCCGGATTTCTGCATTCCAAATGTATGCTGAGCGATGATGTGCGCGCCTGTGTGGGTACGGTGAACTTTGATTACCGCAGCCTCTTCCTTCATTTCGAAGATGGTGTGTACTTTGAGAACAGCTCTGCGGTGCAGGCACTATCGGAAGATTTTGACAAAACCTTCCCCAAGTGCAGGGAAGTGGTTGATGGTACGGTCAAGAGGACGACGGCAGGACTCGTCTTTGATTCCATCCTGCGGGTTTTTGCACCGCTCGTGTAACGCTTCGGAAGCATGCGGATTATTAAAAACAGCTTTATTAGAATAAAGCATCTGTAAAGTGAAACACAATAAGGTGTTTGGAGGGGAAATGGCAGAGGCAAATCTGACTAAAAATGCGCTTGCAGGCGCCATGAAGGAGCTGATGCTCGAGAAGCCTTTCGAGAAGATCACGGTTTCCGATATCTGCGAACACTGCGGCATGAACCGCAAAAGCTTCTATTATCATTTTCAGGATAAGTATGATCTTGTAAACTGGATCTTTCTGGTAGGTTTCATGGAGGAAATTGCACCGGATTTCTCGGAGGCCGATGCGGAGGGGGATATCCGGCTCGGCTGGGCCGGCGTGGAAAAACTCTGTGCTTATTTTTACCGCGAGAAGGAATTTTATAAACGCGCCTTTCAGATTGAAGGCCAGAATTCCTTCCGGGATTATTTCCACGATGCGCTTTTCCCTGCCTTCTATGCGATTCTGGCAGATATCCTGCAGGATGATAATTACGGCGATTTCTTTGTGACGCTCCTCTGCGATGCCATGGTATCCGGGCTTGTGAACTGGCTTACGGCCCGGGAGACGGCTCCGCCGGAGGAAATGCTCAGCTCCACGCGGGAGATGTTTATCCGCCTGGCCAGACGTGTGGTTGAGGACGTGGAGGCGGAAGACGCCGAAGGGGCCGATCCTTCGGAATTATAATTAAAGAAGCAGTAAAATTGCAGCCTCTTCGATGGGAAGACGGCTGCAGTTTTTTGTGCGAAGGCGAGTCATCAGGATACACATTTATGTGGTATCCTGTTTGACGAGCCCGCAACATTGAGCAAGCTTGCTTGCGAAATGGAGAAGGCGAGTCATCAGGA
>Ga0310691_10005211_pt1 | contig 14314 bp, 11 predicted proteins | sample 176DNAGHGlowgp2_FD_203887 | JGI IMG/M metagenome (GOLD analysis project Ga0310691, IMG submission 203887) | Sheep rumen microbial communities from Palmerston North, Manawatu-Wanganui, New Zealand - 1766 DNA GHGlow gp2 (v2) (version 2) | ecosystem: Host-associated > Mammals > Digestive system >... | reverse complement strand
CCCATGAGTGTAAGCACACAAGTTCGCTGTTCATTTTGCACATAAAAATATGCGTCCAAATTTGAACACAAATTCAGACGCATATATTTTAGTATCGGAGTCCCAAACGGGTTTTCTTATTATGGAGTGAAAAGGAGCAAATTTGAACGTTATGAAATGATACTGTATCTACTTTGCCACTTGAAATAGTTGTTGAATATTTCACCGACCTTGTTAGTAGAGAAAAACATCTTATTCGAGTTCATAAGAGAGTTGATAAGCTGTGATACTTTACCATAATAAAGTGAACTCGATTTAAAAGATGTAAAATGATGTGGATTGCCGTCAGGCTGACAAGTAAACATAAGTTCGTTATCAGTGTCGATTTCTTTTGTCTGTAAATGAAAATATAAAAATACTTCTTTTGACTTCTGAACTATGCAACAGCAGATAAGTTCATTATCAAAAGAGATATAGCACCTGAAAATTACATCTCGTAAAAAGTCAATTGATTTGCCATAGTGTGGATAGTTAGGTATCTCCCATTTACCGGTTGTTATCATATTGGCTTTTGATGAATTGAAGTTGAAGAATTTTGCGCTGTCTTTTCCTTCTCCTACACTCTCACAGTATTCAACAGCTATTTTTGTTCCGTTATCGAAAGTGAAGCAAGCTATATCTCCCGGTTTCATATCTTTGACATTTTCAAGTCCAAACTCTTCAAAGTATGGTGAATAGAATGATACTGTGTTACCTACCATAAACACTTTTGCATTTCCTCTATCACGCATAAAACTTGAAAGAACATTTTGGAAAGATAAGAACTCATTTGTTAAGTAAAATCTTCTGGTAAGGAACTCATCGAATAGTATGATACCTACTACTCCTCGGTCAGCACCTTTAGCACTTTCCCAAGTGTTTAAAGCGGCACAAAAACATAATGGTTCCTTGCTTATCCATTTATCCTTTTCAAAGTCATATACTCCAATATCAAATTGTCTTCCTCTATATGAGATTTTATTGTATTTTCCATTTGATATCTTTTCTATATCAAAAGGAGCAAACAATGACTTCATATTTGCAGGAAGTATTTCATCTGCATAACGCCTTAAATATACGCCATATCTACCTGTGTCGATGAAGTCATCTATCATAAGTTTAAGAACTGAGTATGTTTTACCGTTAGCCCTTTCTCCCATTATCATATTATACTCTGCATCGAGCTTCAATAATGGTTTTATATCATAGTATTTTTTCTTTTTAGTAGCCATATTTAACTCCTTATAAAGTCTATTCTTCGTTCATCGAACGAACCTGTTTTTGATGAATAGTGATTAACAGTTTTTAAGAAGCTGTCAAAATCTTCGGATAAACTGAATTGAAAAGGAACAGCTGATAAGTTAATAAATGAATTTTCCATAACTAAAGCAGATTTTCCTTGATAATCGGTAAGTTTCATAATAAACTTATCATCTGGTTTACTGTAATAAGATGCTAATTTTCCTGTTTTATCAGCCGGTATTGTTAAGTATGTTAGTTTTCCTTTATACCGTTCATAGCCAAATAAATCGAATGGACTATCATCAGTTTCCTTAGCCATATCAAGAATATACTTTTTAGCGGCTGATTTTGATATTCCAGAAACTGTTACGAAAAAGTTATCTTCTGTTTTGAGCTTCTTCTTTATTTTGTTGAAGTAGTCATCACGATATGAATAACAATAACGTTTAGCTCCGAGAGTTTTGAAATATTTATAATCAGCTTCTCTATCCCATACACCGAGGGGCATTTCTACTCCGTCTATGTTTTTAGGATAAAACATTTTTCGTTCAATTTTGAACATTTTTATAACTTTATCATTTTCAGATAGTGTTATTTTGTTGGCTCTCTCGAACACATTAAAGTGGTCTCCTATGAACTTTATACTGTCTGTATCACAATATAATACATCATCTCCTATTTCATATACATTCATAAGTAAATCGTGACGTGCCCAAGATGTTACCCATACTCCCCACTGATATGCTGTGAATATATTATAGTTGTTGCTGTATTCAAGCAAACCATTTTCAGGATTTACTGTAACTACTCCCCATTCATCTTCTTCAAAGATAATTTCGTCATTGAGTGGGTTTGTAACTGACATTCCATAAACTGAATTAAGAAGAGCTTTTGATAACATATACAGTTTTTCTTGCCCTATAACGCCCTTCAATGTTGTTTTGTTTTGGTACAGTTCCAATATAGCCATTATCAATTCACGCGGTAGATAATTGTAATCTGCGATATACAGCTTTTCAATTATCATAGTATCAAATTTGTAAAATTTTCTTATTACTTCTAAGTCCAAATCAGTAATAGTTGTTCTTAATGTTTTTGCAAATCTTACTCTACCGTTGTCAATTACCATACTTTCTTTATCATCAATTTCACATTTATGTAATGATATGATTGAATGATTTGTTGTGGCTGATATGTTTGTAAATACAACTTGCAATAACTGTGCCTTTCCAGCATACAGGTGGAGTTGTTCAGGTCTGGCTTTGTGGAAAGCGCCAGGAAACCGTTTACTGCACATCATAGATGGATAGTAAGAAGTACGGTCAAAACAATGTATATCTTCTACTGCAATATCTACATATTTATAATTTGCGTGAGTAAATCCACCTGCAAATGCTTTATGTAGCATACTAAATAATGCTTCATCTACCGGAAGGATTTTTCTCAGATGTTTTCTGTATGATTGAAAATTGGTATGAGCTGATATGTAATCTCTGCAATATCTCCTTACATAACCTGTTGAGGTTAAAGGTATTGATTGTATTGAGCCGTTTCTTATTTTTTCATCTTCTATGTACTCTACTAATATTTTAACGTCTACTAAAGCATAACTGATTTCTTCTGTAGATAATACAGTTTCACTGTGACGTATCAGAGAGTAATCATAATTTTCCTTATCTGTGTATCCTCTTGAAGATGCCAATTCTCTTAACGACTGATTAGATAGGAAATAAGAACATCTAAACATTATTGAGTTGCACTCGGCATAAATGGGGTGATGCTTCTTTCGAGCGAACACTTTAGTTAAATACATATGCGAATATATCCAATGGAACTCAAAAGATAGATTATGCACATATATTATTATCTTGTATTTGCCTAATGACATTTTTAATGTCACTATAAAATCTTCCCATTCTTTCCAAGTTCTTCCGTAGACAAATATTATTTCTGTATCAAATTTGAACGCAAATTGCCATATATACATTGTGGCTCTTGGCATATCATTTACTCTGAAATTTGTACTTTCTATGTCAAATGAACAAGGTATTTGAATGTTAGTTTTATCTCTTTCAGCATTTGCCATTTGTCGATTGAAATTATATTTATCAGAGAAATATAGTTGTTGTTCATTTTCAGTTCCTTTAGACAAAACTATATCACTTATTTTTCCTTGTTTTGCGGTTGTTAAATAAGTTATCATTTTGCATCACCTCTTCGTATGTCTTTACTTCTCCCTCTTTATCCATTAGATAGGTTTCAGCAAAACCTGTGGTGGGGTTGTACATACTATATACTTTATATTGTTTTGCAAGTGATGGATTATCGTATATATCTCCTGTTAATGGGTTATATAACAGATTTGTTTGTTCACCCTTTTCATTTATAAATGATACTTCAGGTCTTGACTCTTCATAGTTATAGTTATCAAGCCAAACTTCAAAATCTGCCTGAGTGTAGCTCATTCCTTCAGGATTGTCTTCTCCGAATGTGAAGTTTATGTCATCGAGAAGTCTTTCTATATTTTTCTTCGATATATTTAAATTTTCACTTATAAAACTTACCATACTGTCACTATCGAAAAGTATCGAGGAACTTCCGCCTTCTCTCATAGCGGCAGGAACTTTTTCTCTCCATAATCGCATAGCGTCTTTTATCTTCATTATGTCTTTATAGTTGTAGTCTTCACCTGTATTTTCGCTTCTTGTTTTGGCTTCGTTTTCAAGACTGGTCATAACCTGAGTTTTGGTAAGACCATAGTACGAGTTTATTTTATCAAGGTGGAGCAGGATATTCTCCTGCTCCTGTCTTGACATCTTGTTTATTTTGTTTTTGTTGAAGCGATAATACAGCTTCTGCTGTTTCTTTCTGCCTTTTATTTTTACTTTAGAACCGAGTTCATTTTCTGCTATATATTTTTCTATCAGTCCATAGGAATAACTGTACTTGTGAGCCTGCTTTCCGTTTATCAGACTTGTTTCAAGAGATGACATCTTCTTCTGAAGTGCAGTTATCTTTTTGTTCAAACTTGAACTGATTTCATAATCAGACATCTTTTTCATTTTCCTTCTGGTCATTACTTCGCTCGGTGGCTTCATATTATCACTCCATTCTGTAATATATCATTTATCATTGTCTTTTCAACTTCTGTTGCATCTATTCCATCGAGACACAAGTTTCCAAATTTACAGAACCCGTGGAAGTCTGAAATTTTTCCACCCTGCTGTACAGGACGTCCGTACAATTTATTGTAGTTGTCAGGTATCCAGCAATCAGACCTTCTTACTATAAAGTAAGGATATAGAGGTTTTGATAAACCGGTAGCTGGAGCATTACAACCTGCTGTTTGTGGCTGAGGATTATTGAGAAGTGCAGGGATTGCGGCTCCGGCTATGATTGGGGCTGCGCCTATTAATCCTGCAGCGGCAACAGAAGCACCAATGGCGGCTTCACCCATACCTACTTTTAATGCTCCTATTCCGGCGTTTACCATAGCGTCTGATGCACTAATTGCGGGGAATGGACCTTGACCTATTGCACTCTGAAGATTTCCTGCACCGCTTTTTATAAGATTTGATGATGAACTTACAATATTACTGGGTGCTGATGAAGAGCTCATAGCCCCTGCTACTTTACCAGATACAGGAATACCTGCTAAAGCACCTGCAAGAATTGTCTGACCGTATGATGCTAAGTTTCTACCCGTAACAGGCATATCAATACCTATCTGACCGTCTATATATTTATAAGGAACTCCGTTAGTAAATATTACTGCGGTACAAGAACCCACTACTAAGTCAACTATCATTTTAACTGATATTGTAGAGTTTATACATTCAACAGCTTGGAGAGGAATGACACCTACAAACGGAATGTAAAGTGAGTAGTCGGAATAAGGTTCGTAGTCACGGAAGTCATTAAACATTCCGCTGTCATTAAAGTAGAACGAACCGAGGTCAATATTGACCAAATTTGAACCGGTTAGCAAAGATGCGTTGACCTGTGACGGCACTCTGCCGAAACATATTATTCTGTTTTCTCTTTGAAGTCCACTTAAATCAATAGGAAAGACTTTAAGAGATACTACGCTATCCATAGGGTTTTCACCTAACAGGGCGCAACCTTTAACTATGTCGTCGAAAATTGTTCCGTCAGGGTTCCACAACCACAGGAAAAATTCATCTATTTTCTGCTGATTTAAAATCCAAGCACTGTTGCCACCTGTTGTTGCTAATACAGGTTCGTTGAGGTCAATTTCTTCTGTTGGTTCTGTTGTTGACTGTACAGGATTTGTATTTTCAGCAACTTGTATCATAGTCTTACCGTCAAATTCAGGATCACCGGAACCCCAGTTATAGTTGCTGTCTGGATTGTTTATTGCATAATCACTTATGTAAACACCTTCATTAACTACTGTTGTAACAGTGTTAGTTTCAGGGTCTATGACAGGACATCTTATGTCAGGGTCATCGCACCAAGAACCTGTCTTTGAGAAATAACCAGCATTATTAGATTTAGCCCAATTGTATCCAAGCCTGTCTATTATTATTTTTGCGTCTTCAAGAGTAAGACCATAACGCATATCATTAGAATTGGTTAATGAATGACGTACAAGTAAATCGGAACTAAATGGAATAATATGCATTGAAAGACTGCCTGAGTTATTAAAACATCTATTTGTATCTGCATAATAACCCGGAGTTGAAAAAATTACAGAAGTACTGGAACCTGAATGTGCTTGATTACCTAAGAAAACACCGCTCGTATATCCATCTCTATATACAGCTTCTGGTAAAAAAGTACCATTAAATTTAATCACAGGTACATTTCCTGCAAACTGAATATAAGGAGCAAAAGGACAACCATATCTTGAACTCTCACCCTCATTTATAGCTCCATATAATAATGTAATAGTCAATTCCATAACCAATCCGTCGGGGTGTTCATTAAAAGCCGCTAATGCATCATTATATGAACCTTCTACGTTCGCCCAAGTATTTCCGGTCCAATATACAAACCAGAATTTGGGTAGTAACACTAAATTATTATAGTCATAATCTCTTAAGAAGAATTGACCATAGTCCAATGAGTATGATACAGCATCTGGAGAATATTTTGCTCCGTTGTAAAAACCGTAAGTATTCATAGAATTATAAGATATTACATTAAATAATCTTGTTGTATTTAATCTTGAAAGAGTTTCTACATTCTTTTTGTAGTTATTAGGAACACATTCCCAATACGGTTCTCTGTATCCAGAACCGTCACTATTTGACCAGAATGAAAAGTTCGCTCCTAAAGACCAAGGGTCATTTGGTCTTATAAGCTGAAATATAGAGGGGTCTATTGACGCTTCACCTGTGGTTACATATGACTGATAATATAATGGGTCTACATTTGGGTCACTCCAAGGATATGTAACATTCCAGCCATAAAACGCACCTACGTTTTGAGCATATTTTTCTGAATATGTGGACATATTACGGGTCACCTGCCAATCCGTTTAACATCATTACATACTGTAAGTCTGTTTCATCTTCCGGTAATTTAAATGAAAAATTACCAAACCTGTAATTTGTTATTGTAGCTTTTGAAGTTGAAGGAATGTCGTGAGGAATATATTCGTTGAAATCATACTGAGATGTTAAACATACACAGTCTAAATTACTGATAGCAGTTCTGTATGACATAATACTATCAATCTGCCCTGTGAATGTTATAACTTCACCAGAGTCAAGAACGGGTTCACTCAGAAAATAATATCTTCCGAAGTCTGTAATGTAGCAGTAGTTAGCCGCTATATGTGCTGAAGAGTATTTCAACGAAAATGAAGGGGATAATATATTTAAGGGATAATAGACTTTAGCCTGAACTGTTGCTATTGTTGACATCTGTGTGCGTTTATCTAAAACCCTCGGGTCTGCTAAGTTACGGTAGAGAATTATTTCCATAATAACTCCTTTCTGCACAAATTTGAACAAAAATGGGGAGCGTTTCCGCTCCCCGAATTATTAGTCGAGTACGAAAACTACGCCGTTTTCGTTTACGTCATTAAAGAGCGAGATATCAAATTTGTAGAAGTTATTTGTATATTCGCCCTTTGCATTATATGCAGTTGTCACCCGGTCATTCTCGTTGCAGAGCATAATCGCATCCCTGTCGAACATTACTGCTACTATGCCTTCCTGAGCTACTTCAAAACCAGATGCTGTCTTAATGTCGATAGCAGATGTATCTTCAAAAGCGTATGCGCTTTCACCTGTACCCTGCCAGAAGTTTACCGTTTCATAATTCGGCAGAGCTACAAGCTGGTCGTGGTAGGTATCTGCCTGCATATACATCTCCTGAGCTTTTGCAAACTCCGTATGCACCACAACGTGCAGATACTCAGACGGTGTAAAGGTAGGAATAGTGCCAAGGTTGAAGATGTTAGAAGCATCTCTCAGCCTATCCTTAATGGTCATCATCTTGTATGCAGCGTATCTGAGGAACTGAGGATTGAACAGAGCAGTAGCGGCTGTTACAGGAGTTGTAGGAGTGAAGTCTGCGTTGAAATCCGTTACCAGATGAACTACACCATTATCAGCGTGTATCTTTTCACCGATGAAGTTATTAATAGCACGCTCAGCCAGACCTTTTTCCTTTATGGTCTTGCTCATCTGTATCGAGTTTTCAATCATACCGAAGAAAGCCATAAGTTCAGCTCTTGAACCCATAGACTCTTTCACCTGCATATCAGCGAACGACATAGAAATATCATATGTCTGCTTACTGTTCCAGAACTGCTGGGTGATTGTAGGAGAATAGAACTTAAACTGGTCGGGACCTGTACCGGGTGTAAGAGCCCAAGAGGGGTTAGCCTCTGCGTCCGGTATTGCACAACGCAGTTTCTGGAGAACTGACCCGTACTCCCAGCTTTCACGCTTTATGTTCGGATACGGGAGCTTGTAAGGGCGGTTTACGGGTGTAACCTTGCCTATACGGTTCATAAGGGACTTAACGTAGTTGTCCACCGTAGTGGCTGCAAATATAGCAGAACCTACATCAACTACGTTGCTGAGGTCTTCCTGAACGAGGTCGGACTTGCCTGTCACCTCTTCAGTAATGTCGTTGAGAAGCTCGTAAGCCTGATTTACTAACATATGTTAGCTCCTTTCTGTTCAAAAATGAACAATTTAATAAAGATAGATTGAAAGTAATGTGGCTCTTTCCACATCACTTAATATGTCATCAAGGATAGCGAAGCGCGCTATGTCGCGTTCGTCCTTGATAGCATTTTGAGGCTCACGGTACATATATCCACTATCTGTTCTGTCTTGAAATGTAAGCGTTTCAGTACCGTCTTTGGTTGTTTTCTTACCGTGAATGGTTTCGTCCTGACCGGAACCTGCGGTAGATTTTGTTCCACTGTGAGTTTCTTCGTCTGTATCAATGCCTGTTTTTGAAACCACCGTAGTATTTTTAGTGTCACCCACTAATTCAACAGTTGTTTCAATTTTTGAACCTTGTGCGTAAGATTTTGTAGTGGTATCTTTTCCTGTACCAACAGGAGATATAGTTACAGTATCTTTACCAGATGACGGAGTTGTAACTTCTGACCCACCCGCGGAACCTACGTGAGAATTTTGCTGAACATTATACAGATTTGTTGTATCATCGTATGTTGTTCTTGATAATGTGTCCGTATAACTTTCAGGTGTTCTTGTGACCGTTGTAGTTATGCCTCGTTCGGTTTCTTCTTTTGTTGTGATACCTTTCTGAAATTCTGTCTTTTCTTCCGTCTGCGGTGTTACAGTCTCCTTTATTTTCGCCCCGGGTGTTTCTGAAGTTGTAGTTTCAACTCTGGGAGTTTTTGTCGTTGTTATTTTAATATTGTCTGTTAAGGTTGATGTAGAACCTTTCTTGAATACATCTGTTCCTGAATTGGTATCTGATACGTCATATTCAGTTTCCTCTGAACCTGTCTTGGTTACTTTGTAGTTACTGAACATATCATATACCTGAGTTGTAGTAGCCAGCAATCTCTGATACTTATACCGGTTGAAAATGAAAACCCTCTCTATTGCAGGAATAAAGCTCTCTTCTCTGAATATCTCACGTTCAGAGTACCTATAATAGAACTCTTCCCAATAAAGTTCTGCACCGCCGTAAGCATCTATGTTGTTACAGTTCTCGAACGGATTAGTCGTCGGGTGTTTCTCTCTCCACTGTTTCAGTGTTGTGTTCCTGATGCAGTTCTCCTGAAGCATTGTTTTCATCTCCTTCCTCATTATTGCACAAATTTGAACCGTTTATGGCGATGTTGATAGTTATATCAGATGTTTCGCCATTTTCGTCAGGTATACTGTCCTGAGTTTCATTATTCTCCTGTACTTCTTCATCTGTTTCGGAGTTGCTCCGTACATCTCCATTAGTGTCTTCTGAGCCTGTATCCAATTCATTATTCGGGCTGTTATCAGTTCCTGCTTCTGAGCTGTCTTCAGCCATTTGTTCTGCACCTTTTCCCATTTCTTTAGGTTTTCCTGCTGATATTCCGGACGCAACTGCTGTAATATCTTGAGCCTCTTCGATGAGATTTTTATATACTTCCTCATTAAGAGAAACTCTAATATTAAGTCCATACTTTTCATTTATTTTTGAAACCCCCTTTTCTCTACTTCTCAGCATATCTTCTATGTTGAGTCGGAGAACGTCTTTATTGACGTCTATTTCAGCACTGTTCAGCTGTTCTCTTTTAAGGTTATAGTTCGAATTGATACCGAATGAATGGTAGAAGTTTGCAAGTATATACTGCTGAAATTCTATCAGTTCGGTAATTCTTCCACGCTGTGAATTTTCTGATATCGGATTTGCAGATATGTGGCTCACCAAATCTTCCTGCATAGTGATATCAGCTTCACCATTATACATCTTTTCGAGTATTCTATTACATTCAGCTTTCTCTAAATCGTTTTCTGCTGTGAATATGGCGATTAAACGAGAGTTACGCTGAACACAATAGAACGAGGTATCGTTTTCTGCCAATTGTGTCGCAGTCTTGAACACCAAGTCGGAAACCAAAGATTTCTCTTTAAAATTATAAATGTCAGGAGTTGTTGACCAGATTATGGCTTCATCATCTACTGTAAATTCATAATTTTGAAACCCCGTAGGCAACCAAGGATTTACAACTCTACCGTGAAGCGGTACATAGTACCAATCTAAGCGGTCAGTATAGCTAAATGGCTGAACAAGATACTTGTCTTTGATTTTGTAGAAAATCACTTTTCCGAAAACCCATAACCACAGCTTAAAAGCGCTCTGATTTATCTCTTCGGGTAAACCCTCATACTCGAACAAATTCTGTATGCGAGAGTATAACAGTTTGCGCCAATGCTTGTTAAGCGTTCTCAGGTCAATCTTATAATTGTTCAAATTTGCTCTCCTTTCATAAAAATAGGGAGTGCCCCGGTAAAGGCACTCCCGATTATGGGGAATTTTAAACCCGTCAGATGAACATAACGTCTGTGAAATTGTTACCGCTCTTCACGCGAACTCCCTTGAGCATTATCTGTATGCCGAGGTCAGCAATCGCCTTCTTTTCATTCTTAGATATCTCAATGATATCAGGAGCAATAGCCGTGAGCTTTGTTCCACCGTAAAGGAACTTACCCGGGTATTCCTTAAAGGTATAGATGCTGAAAGTTGTAAGCTCACCGTCGATAAGAACGTCAGAAGCGATATCGCAGTCCTCGATTGTGAGAACTTCACCGATAAGGTCAGCGGTTTCGAGCTTTTCTCTGTTGACACAGAGGCGGGACAGACTGTGCTTTTCTGCGAGCATAGCTCCATACTTGTTGTTGATTACGTTTGCCATAAATGGCTCCTTTCTGCTCATTAAGAGCGTGCCCGATTAAGGGACTTTAAATTAATATATCAAATTTGCTCAATTCTGTTCACTGTGGCTATCTGATTTGTTAGCCGAATTGAGCAATTTTGAACTGTTTTTGCTGTACCTACGGTTAAGATAATTTTTTACTTTAAATGTTTCATTAATTATGGTTGAATACCTGATTATGTATCTAACAAGCTTTATCAATGTCTCAATATCATATATGATAAGAGCATAATCGGTCATAAAAGTCTTGTACAGAGTTCTGTACCTTCTTAACGTTATTTCAGCACAGTCGAGTGCTCTATTAGCTTTAATCACAGAGCGTGTAACTATTATACTGTGATTGTCTCTCTCAGTATAAGCCATAACATCAGAAACTACGATACCGAAATACGAACCCATAAGTATATCTTCGAGTGATGATTTAACAGGACTTGACGGTAACTCCATAAGGTCTGCTGTTATGTCAGCGTACATATTCTCAACAGCATCGATATCAACTTTTTCATCTTTAAACCATAATGTAATCATTTTATTACCTCACATTCAAAAAAATATTTTGCCTTCTTAATTTTAAACCCCCCTACCTTTTTCGGATTTCCTAAAATTGTTCAAATTTGCTCAATTTTCTGATTGCAGTCACGCCCATATACAGGACTAAAAAGTGTTCAAAATTGAACAAAATTTCAGAAAAATTTTTTCGAAAAATTTTCGGTCGCTTTAACGCTTTAAAGCACTAAAGTCCCCTAATCCGGTAGGAATAGTCGGTTTAAAGCACTAAAGTCTACTATTCCGATAGAAATAGTCGAATTTGACTATTCCGATATGATTAATTTGTCATATATGAATAGTAGGATTTAATGTCTAAAGAAGGGAGCGGGGAATATTCCCCGCTCCTGGGTCTGTTATTTTCTATTCTTTCTGTTCTTTCTCCCGGTCTGCTCCTGGGTCTGCTCCTGGGTCTGCTCCTGGGTCTGCTCCTGGGTCTGCTCCTGGGTCTGCTCCTGGGTCTGCTCCTGCATTGCCTTTTCAGATACCCACACATTGCATTTTGCTGTAAGTATAACAAACGTCCGGACGTGTGTGTATTCATTACTGCCGACGGTATCAAGTTTGAATGTTGTAACTGTTATCATATCGGAATTAATCACAGTGTCGTCCGGCTGTAAGCGCTCCGACTTATTTGTGAACATTACCGCATAGTGAACATCCATATTATTCTTTATAGAATATTCAGCAAGTCTGTTTTCAAGTGACTTTTCGGTGTCAGTTGCAACTATAGGGAGCGGTAAACTCTCATTGTAGTTACCTATACTTATAGCACGCCCCGACGTGGTAGCGTCCTGCTGTATATACAGTGTTTTCTGCTCCTGGGTCTGCTCCTGGGTCTGCTCCTGGGTCTGCTCTTGGGTCTGCTCCTGGGTCTGCCCCTGGGTCTGCTCCTGTGTCTGCTCCTGGGTCTGCTCCTGGGTCTGCTCCTGGGTCTGCTCCTGGGTCTGCTCCTGGGTCTGCTCCTGTTTGTTTTCTATGAGTGCAACATTTTTCTTTTCAGCATACGCATTATAGGTTAAATAAAATTCTTTCGTATCTTTCGGGAGAATGGTCTGTGTTGAACAGTAGTCAGCTAATATTTCCGGCTGTATGCCCTGGGTATATGCATAATACAAAACTGCCTCAGGAACTACTAACAAACGGTTAATGGGTCTTAAATGACGTTTACCGTTTTCGTCCATTTCTGTGTAGCTGGAAAATTCAGCGAAACGGCGCCAGCGATATGCATTAGTACGGTTAATTTTCAAGTGTGCTACAAAGGCATTATATGCCTTTTCACCTGTAAGCGGTTTACCCTTTTTATCCTTAAATACACCGTCTGCTAAACCGTTAGCATAGACCTCATACAGTGCAACTCCTTTTCTTACTTTTGCATAGCGGTCGAATATTTCAGCTTGCATTATCATTTTAACCGCACTTGCAAGACCGTCCTTGAATTTAATTCCGCCGACATCTACCACGTTATCTGTAACTTTAGCTACAGCGGAAACATTGGTGTCAGATAAAAGGTTTTTGCCTTGTTCTACCATTGTAACATTAACGTCTGTGTTACCGTCTTTGAATGTTTCAGACGCCGTTTCCATTTCGGTATATTCCTGTTCAATTTTGCACCTTTTTGTGTTTTCGGGTATTACCTTTGTAACATCAGTGTAGTCTGCCAACTCTCCGCGGGTAAAATCTCCTATAGTTTCCTTTGTGATTTTAGCAATTGCATTGATACTCATAATAAACTCCTTTTCTGCACTTGTGTGCTTAAACCTGTTCAAATTTGAACGGTTTCCATTGTTTAACCTGTTCATTTTGAACAGGTATGTGTGTTGTTCAATATGAACAGTGTGTACAACTGGTCATATTCAAGTTACCTAACGACTTACCCCGGTACACCGGGAGCGGGTCTATATAACGGTATGACCGATACCGGGGTGTGTGCGGTACACCCGAACCGTTCCCGCCTGGGAAACTATTCAATTTTCAATGAGCTATACTGCTTTCGCATTAATTACAGTATATCACAAATATTGCACAATTACAATGATGACATTCACATTAATGTGAATAAATGTGCATTTTTAAGGTTTTAGGTTCATTTTTTATATTGATTTTATGAATATTGTATATATAAATGTTACATTTTCAATTCATTATACTAAAGTGAATTATTAGTTTATCTATTCAAAATTTTCAAATTGTAACTATTTATCGAATAACGATAAATCTTCAATAATTTGATTAGCTAATCAAAAATGAATTCAACAGGGCATTTGTATATCATAACGTAAATATTATTTACATTGGCATTTTCACTATTGTGATTTTGCACTATTGGAATATCACATTTTACATATATATACCAAAATATGGTAACATTTTAGTTACAATTGTAAATATTATTTACTATTTGTACATATTGCATAATAAAGTATATCCTTCATACTTGCATTTTGTGCAAAGTGCTGTGGAACATTTTGCAAGTTCCACACTCCGGACTTGCAAGATTATGCCCATTTTGAACGTAACTATCATTTGTTCAATATGCACAAATACGACTTTAAAACTGTTCAATTTTGCACCAAAAAAATAATTTTTCGTTCATTTTGCCCCGCGTACTTGTGTGTCTGTACCCATGGG
>Ga0310691_10005210_pt1 | contig 14317 bp, 8 predicted proteins | sample 176DNAGHGlowgp2_FD_203887 | JGI IMG/M metagenome (GOLD analysis project Ga0310691, IMG submission 203887) | Sheep rumen microbial communities from Palmerston North, Manawatu-Wanganui, New Zealand - 1766 DNA GHGlow gp2 (v2) (version 2) | ecosystem: Host-associated > Mammals > Digestive system >... | reverse complement strand
CTCGGTTTGAATTTCAAGGGCTTTGACTTCGCTGTCAATGGTGCTGGTGCATTTGGTCAGCAGATTATGAAGTCTTACCGTTCGTTCAGTGATGCTCCTTATCAGAACTATGATACTACGATTCTGAATCGTTGGGTAGGTCAGGGTACTTCTGGAGACCAGCCTCATATTTCAAGCACTGGTAGTGAGAACGTGAACTGGGTATCAACTCGTTATATGGAGGATGCCGACTACTTCAAGATTAAGACTGTTACACTTGGTTACGACTTCAAGAACATTTGGAAGGGTTGCCCATTCCAGCAGCTCCGTCTCTATGTTCAGGCTCAGAACCTTTACACATTCACCAAGTACACTGGTCTCGATCCTGAGGTTGGTAATAATGCTGGTGGTAATGGTTGGGCATCTGGTATTGACCTGGGTCTTTACCCACCATCTCGTACATATTTGGTAGGTGCAAGTATTAAATTCTAATTCGACAATTAACAATGAAGAAATATATTTTATCAGCATTAGTTGTTTCAGCAGCAACTGTGTTTACAGCTTGTAACGATATGCTGGATACCGATCCACGTGTTACAGAGCTGACTGCGGCTACTTTCCCTGGTAAGCCAGCAGATGTGGAAGCATTGAATGCAGCTACCTACAGTATTATGAATACGCTGGGTGGCGGTGATGCAGGCGGTATATTGGATAATCCTTTCTACTGGTGGTCGATCATGTCAGACGACTGCTACGGAAGTGGTGGTTTGCAGGATAATGTAGTTAAGTCACTGCATCATTTTACAACAGCAAGTGCTAACCAGTACGAGCAGGATTTCATCCTTCTGTATGGTGGTATTTCACGTGCAAACAACCAGATTGAGACAATCGACAATGTTAACTGGAAAGGTAATGAGGCTAAGCGTAACCAGTTGCTTGGTGAGGGTTACTTCATGCGTGGTCTCTATACTATGTGGCTCACTCAGTTGTATGGTGATGTTCCTCTGATTACCTCTACTGTTATTTCTGCTGATATGCAGAAGCAGGTCAGCGCTGAGGAGAAGATTTATCCTCAGATTCTGTCAGACTTCATGTCTGCCAAGAATTTGATGAAGGCAGAGCGTGCCAATGGTTCTGGTCACGCTGATAAGTTCGCTGCTGAGGCATTTATGGCACGTGCATGGATGTTCTGGGCTGGCTTCTATAAAGGAGTTCGTGAACTTGCTAAGGAGGGCGATTCTGAGAATACTACTATTGCACTTGTTGCTCAAGAGGGTATCGCCGAAGGTTCTAAATTGACTAAGACTGATGTTATCAATGCCCTGAAGGACGTTGTTAACAATGGTGGTTACAAGCTTTGCGAGGACTTCCGTTCGCTCTGGCAGTACTCTAACAGCCTGCTTTGGGATGAGGCTCACGATGGTAAAGGTCATGCTTACGAGTATATCGCAGACATGAAACGTGAGAACTGCTTCGATCAGCCTGGCATGGGTAACGGTAACACTGAGGAAATCTTCCAGATTCAGTTTATGAATGCTTCTAAGTGGGCTATCAGTGGTACTTATAACAACCCACGTATGTATTCTAACTACCTCTCATGCTTCTGGGGTCTTCGTAATGGTGCTTCCAACGATAATGGTAAGCGCGACAAGACTTATCCATTCAACCAGGGTTGGGGTCAGGGTACTCCTTCAGTTAACCTTTGGGCTGACTGGGATGATAATGACCTCCGTAAGAAGGCTACTCTGATTGACCTTGATCACGAACTTGCAAGCTATACTTATGAGAAGGACGACTGCGAAGAGTCTGGTTATGGTGTGAAGAAGTATGCTGATGTCAACTTGGATGCTTGCGCTGCAGATAACGATTCTTGGTGGTCAAAGGCTCCTGGTTATACCAGCAGTTCACTTGACAACAAGCAGCAGGGTGACCACTTCGAGGACTACTATCTGATGCGTTATTCTGACGTACTGCTGATGCTGACCGAGCTCACTGGTGATGCTCAGTACATGCATGAGGTTCAGCGTCGTGCTGGCGTAGCTGAGACACCATACACTTTGGAGAATGTCCAAAACGAGCGTCGTTGGGAATTTGCATTAGAGGGTATTCGTTTCAACGATATGCGTCGTTGGTCTGGTTGCGATAATCACAGCAAGACCTCATACGCTGCTGTTGCTCTTGGTAAGCAGGCTGGTAAGTCTATTACTGTCAAAGGTAAGAGAAATGCAATGAATATGGCTCATATGACATGTTCCTGGGAAGAGCGTTATGCTGAAACCAAAGGTTTCTTGCCCAAGCCTCAGGCTCAGATTAATCTGATGCCAGCAGATGCTATGACGCAGAACGAAGGTTGGACTTTGTCAGATCCTCATACACAATATAAAGTTCTTTATTAATATTAATTAGGTAAACAATATGAAAAAAATAATATTTTTGCTTGTTGTTGCAGTATGCGCTTTCGTTGCTTGTGATTCTGTTCATGAGGATATCAGCAATGGCGGTCATATTACTGCTGACGAGCTTAAGGCAATGTCCACTGTCACGGTTGACAAGACAGAAGATGGCCTGAAGAATGGTAACGTTATTACCTGCAAAACCACTGCTCCTGTCAATGCAAAGTGGGATATCGGTGGTAAGGAATTTGTTGGTAACTATGCCTGGAAGAAGATGAAGGTTAAATGGGATGCGAATGGTGATTATGTTGCTACTCCGTATACCATTGTTCTCACCGCTCTTTGTGCTGATGGTACAGAGGTTAAGGCTGAATTCCCTGTAACTTGTGAAGATATCACTAATCCTCTTGTGAAGTACTACATCTATGGTGATCCTAATAGAACAGAAGAGGAAAAAGCAGAAGACCCTCAGCTGCCATTCAAACCAGGTGCTTGGGACGCTGCTGCCATGCGTTTCAGTTCTACAGAAGGTGCTCACCTGCCCACTATTCCTGATGAGGTTTATGATGGTCTGAAGACTTTGATCTTTGACGTATCGGATGTAACACCCGACTTCGACCTGAAGGTCATGAATGGTTGGTGGAGTAACACCTATTATGATCACGTGAAGTGGGTGAATGGTTTGAATGAACTTCAGATCACCGCTACAATGGCAAGGGAATGCGCTAAGAAATATGTAAACGATGACCCTGCTGGTGGTAAAGACCTTGACCTCATGCTGTATAGTGGCTCTATGACACTGAATTCAGTTTACTATGAGGAATAATAAGTTCTTAATATGTATAATAATAAAATATCCTATATAATGAAAAGTTTTTTGAATTATAGTAAGCTCGCAATCGCCATGCTTATTACATCAAGTGTATTTGTGGCTTGTAGCGATGAGATTACCGAAAATTCTGTTAATACCCAATATACAGCGAATACAAGCAGCATTAAAAGTGTTGGTCAGGCTGTAGATTTGGGACTCCCCAGTGGTACTAAGTGGGCTAATATGAATGTTGGTGCTACTTCAGAAACTGATAATGGTATTCTCTTCATTTGGGGTGATATCACTGGAACACAGATTTCGCCAAGTAATACGACATCATATACCGATGTTAAAGCTGCAACATCATTAGCTGAGTTGTTTGAAATGTTTAAAGCTGACGAGAAGGAAGGATATGTTTTAGACACAACTAATGTGTTTATTGAAACAGTTGCTCCTCTGGTCAATGGTCTTGATTATTGGACTAAAGATAGTGTCACTATTGATGGCAAGAATTATTCAAGATTCGAAGCTCTTGTACTTGAAAAATATAATGCTATTGCGCCCAAATATGAAGGTCATAGGGTAGCTGACTTCTCTGAGATTGGCGAAGATGGTTATATCATTGACTTTGACGTGATTGATTCTACTAAGATTAACTATTTTGAGAGTACTAAGACCAGTGGCAACGATTATAAGGAAGACTCTTATAAATTTAAGACCTTTGCTGGTACATCCATTTCAGGTGCTCCTATTTATAATTTGATTGGTGATGCCCAGTACGATCCTGCTACTGCTAATTGGGGGGCTAACTGGCAGATGCCAACAACTGCTCAGCTCAAAGAGTTGATGGAGCACTGCACATGGGAGTTTACTGGTAATGGATATAAGGTGACTTCTAAGCAGGAAGGAAATAATAATTATATCTTCTTGCCAGCAGCTGGTTATCGTTACTGCGAGAAGTGGTATGGCAACGGAAATGCTGGCTATTATGCAGCTGGTGAAATCCTTGGCACTTACCAGTTCCCGTCAATGGTTGATCAGAGCAAAGACTCAAAGGGTTCTACTTCTGGTATTGAAAACATGCCTAACATGTTGATTTTCCAGCATGGTCAGTATAATTCTCTTGGCATTTACAACAACTTGAGCTCTAGTTATGGTGTGTCTATCAGACCAGTAGCTAAGTAATGAGACATAGTTAATTAATAAGATGAGGGTGTGTCATAAAAAATTATAGGCACACCCTTATCTTTTTCACTTTTATCACGCCTATTAAATATTAAACGCATCTATTATTTGGCTGTTTGGTAGAAAATGATTAACTTTGTAGCCATTTAAATGATGACTGGATTTAGAATGAATAACAAAAGTAAAGCATCTGGTGCAATCCTCTGTATAAGCCTGTTGGCTTTCATGGCATTTGTTGTATATGTATTATACATCAACCAGGAGGTACTCTATACGGCACATGACCGTTCCGAATTCGTTTTCGGAGCCCCCTTTTTCCATACCCTTATGTCGAAACCCTTTGGCCTGATGCGGTATGTGGGCGCTTGGCTGACACAGTTGTTCTGTGAGCCTGCTGTTGGTGCTGCTATGCTGGTGGCTATATGGACGCTTATCTACTTTGTTGGTGCCAAAGCATTCCGGTTGCAGTCCAGTGCCTCTGCGCTGATGCTCTTGCCTGTAGCCTGTCTGTTGACATCGGTGGTCGATTTGGGTTATTGGATCTATATCTCCACCATCAGAGGCTATTGGTTTTCACAGTCGGTAGGCTATCTCGTCATGTTGTTGCTCTTATGGACAGCTCGTAGCACACCTCGCAAATGGCATCTCGTCTGGTATCTGGTGGGCTTTTGTCTCTATCCGTTGTTAGGATGGTTTGCTTTGCTGTTCATTTTATGTCTGGCACTTGTCGAAAAACCGACTTGGCGTGAATGTCTTGGTGTCGTCCTGCTCTTCTTTACCGCCAGCATCTGGCATACCCAGTACTATTCAAATCTGAGGTTCGATGATGTTGTGTTGGCAGGTCTGCCCCGTTTCGAAACGCCAAGTGACGCCAGTCCGCATCTATCCATCCCGTTCTGGGTGCTTGGCACAGTTTCTGTACTCATCCCAGTGTGCGGCAAGTATTTGTCAAAGTTGTTTGTTCCCATTATTTGTGCGGTCGCAGGCATCATTTTTACTTGGTCCTTCATGTTCCAAGACAAGAACTATATCAACGAAATGCGTATGGTGCGTTATGCCTTTGATGACAATTGGAAGGAGGTGCTCCATATAGCTGAAGAGAACAAGGAACTAACCAGCACGATGGTGTTCCTGAAGAATCTTGCCTTGATGAATGCGACGCCACAGGCTGGCCAGGGGACAGGAAACAAAAATGTGCTGTTAGACCGTTCGTATAAAATGGGCAACGATGCAGTCGATTTAAACAATCCCGATACGCTCCACGTAACACTCTTGGATATTGCGTCTCCACTTGTTTACTATAACTATGGCATGATAAATGAAGCCATCCGTCTGAGTTTTGAAAATGCCATACAAGCAGGTTTCTCACCATTCTATCTGAAAATGCTTTCCCGTTGTGCTTTGGCCAAAGGTGACAAGCAGTTGGTAGAACGCTATACCACCATATTACATCATCGTCCTTTCTATGGCGATTGGCAGCCGGCTCCAGTCACAACAACGATTAAGGAACTGCAGAAGTGTTATCCCGATGAGATTACCGGTGTAGAGAACAGTGATAGCTATATCGTCAATAGTATCAGCTATTGGTATGAGTCCGACAGTAAAGTAGCTTCAGAACAGGCGTTGTTCTATGCTATGATGCGTTGTGATTCACGTCGTTTCTGGCCTGCACTACGCAAGTATGTGAAGTTACACATGGAAGAGGAGTTCCCTTTGCATGCTATGGAAGCCTATATCTTGTACATGGACAAGGCCCCTGAGGAAAAACGTATGATGCTCCCTGTCGAGCAGTCTGTATATGAGCGTTACAAACAGTTCTGGGCCACTTTGGAACGTAAGGCAAAGCCTGGAATGGCAATTGAAACGATTGGTGAAGAAATGCGTAAAGATTTTGGAGATACCTATTGGTGGTACAACATCTTCGGAAGGAAACCTATTTATAGAAGTGGCGGAATTGGTCACGCAGTAGCATCATAAGAAACTATGAAAAGATTTATCCAATACTATTTGCAGCTTTTGGTTGTTGCCCTGCTGTTCTTGTCGTCGTGTGCTAATCACCCCGATGTGCCTTCTTCATCGAAAGAGGCTAAGTGCTTGCCAGCCATTTTCCCTGATTATTGCAATGTTACCGTACCTTGTAATATAGCACCACTTAACTTCATGCTTCCTGTTGATGAATACGAAGCATGTGTGGCACGTCTCACCACGCCCGATGGTCAGCAGCAGACATATGGCAATGGTGTGAAGGTGCAGATACCTGAGGAAGAATGGCATGCTATGCTCGATGCCTCGAAGGGTAAGAGCATCAAGGTCGAGGTCTGGGGTCAGAAAGGAAACGAATGGCTGTCGTTCAGCCCGTTCGAGATAAAGGTTGCTAAAGAACCTATCGATGAATACCTGTCGTATCGCCTCATCGAGCCGTCGTATGTGGCATGGACTTTCATGGAGATTGCCCAGCGTCACCTCACCACGTTTGAAGAGACGCAGATTTTCAATAACGAGATTACCATGAACAACAATAGGATAGGCCAGTGCATCAACTGTCACAGCTATCAGAACTATAAGACCGACAATATGCTCTTCCATGTGCGTCTTGCTAATGCCGGTACTGTTATAGTGAACGATGGCAAGGTATCGAGAGTCAACATGAAGCGCGACTATACCATATCTGGTGGCGTCTATCCGTCATGGCATCCTACCGCAAAACTGGTAGCTTTCTCGACCAACAAGACACGTCAGGGATTCCATACCTCTAATCCCAATAAGATTGAGGTCTATGATGAGGCGAGCGATATGATTCTCTATGATGTAGAGACCGACTCGGTAAGCATTGTCAGCAACGATTCTACACTTTTGGAGGTCTATCCCACCTGGTCGCCTGATGGCAAATACCTTTATTATTGCAAGTCTGTTCCACTACCGGAGGAGATGCGCGACAAGGACATCAGGACGACTTATTCGAAGATACAATACAACCTCGTTCGCCGTTCGTTCGACCTGACGACGCACAACTTCGGCGAGGAGGAACTCGTCTACGATGCAGCCTCGTCCGACAAGAGCGTCACGTTACCACGCATCAGTCCCGATGGGCGTTATCTGCTGTTTGCCTTAGGACAGTACGGCTGTTTCCATAGCAGACACCGTGATGCTGACATTGTTTGTATTCCGATGGACCAATATACAGGAACCGGACTCACCGCAGACACCGCTTCGCCTGTCGATCTGACCCTCCTCAATAGCGAGGGCTATTCAGATAGTTACCCAAGTTGGTCGAGCAACGGACATTGGATTATGTGCGCCAGTCGTCGCCTTGATGACAACTATAGTCGTGTGTATTTTGCTTATTTCAACAATGGGAAAGTAGAAAAGGCCTTCCTCATGCCTCAGGAAGATCCCGAAATGCATATCACTCTTCTGAAGAGCTACAACCGTCCGGAGTTCATGGTTGAACCCGTCAAGATCAGTGTTGAGGAGTTTAGCAGGGTGTTTGACAAGTAGTTATAAGTTAAGAATTAAAAATTAAGAGTTAATAATTAAGAGTTAAGAATTAAGAGTAGGGAATGAAGTACCTGTGTGGTTTATATACGCTCCTCTTCGGTGTGGCCGTTCTCCTCTTTTTCGGACTGGTCTATCCACATCATCTGCATTATCAGGAGCAGTATCAGCTTTTCCTTTTCGATAGTACCTATGTGTGGGATATTGTCAGACTGCCTGGTGGCGTAGCCGACCTGTTGGGACGTTTCTGCACACAATTCTTCCTTTTTGCTTGGGTAGGTGCCTTCATCATTGCGCTCCTGCTTACCCTCGTGCAACTACTGACACTCCGCCTATTCAATGGCCAATGGTCAATGGTCAATAATCACTGGTTTTATGGTTTGACCTTTGTGCCCTCGTTCCTACTCTGGCTCTTTCTGCTTGACGAAAATGCCTTGTTGGGAGGTGTCTGGGCCGTCTTGTTAACACTGCTCGCCATCTGGGGCTGTACGCTTATGCCCAAAGGATGGGCGCGTCGCATCGCGATATTGGTTGCTATTCCGACTCTCTATTGGGTGGCCTTGGGTGGCAGCCATTACCATCGCTATCCGACAGTCACACCTTATCTGCTTTATGCAGCATGGTCGTCTGCCGTCATCCTCCCGCTCATTGCCCGTTTCTTCCATCGTTTTCAACGTTCTACGCAACCCTCATACATCGTACCTCTGGTCTCTTTTGCCGTTGTTACTGTTGTTATGGGAACTATCGTTTGGAATAACACCAATATCAAGGCCGAGAAGGTGATGCAATACGACTTTATGGCACGCCACCAGCAATGGAACCGCATTCTTGCCACCGCCACTGCTGAAAAGCCGAACAATCAGATAGGTGTAACGGTGCAGAATCTGGCTTTGGCCATGCATGGCATGCTTGCCGACCACCTGTTTGATTTCAACCAGAATGGTATCGCAGGTCTTTTGCCTGACGTTCAAAGCGATGCCACCAGCCCTCTGCCTACTGCCGAGGCGTTCTATCAGTTGGGTATGATTTATGTCGCCCAACGCACCGTTTTCGAGGCTCAGGAAGCCATCCTTGACTTCCAGAAAAGTGCCCGTTGCTATAAACGATTGGCACAGACCAACCTGATTATCGGCAGTTACGAGGTGGCTCGCAAATATCTTATGGCGTTACAGAAAACCCTGTTCTATCGTGATTGGGCCAATGAAACAATGCAACTGTTAGGGAATGAAAAGGCCATAGCCAACCATTCCGAATACGGACGTCTACGTCAGTGGGCCTACAAGGATGACTTCTATTTCAGTGACCATGTGACCCCTGAGATGCTCGAAAGCCTCTATTCCCGCAACCCAGACAATCGCATGGCCTATCAATATCTCTTGGCCTACTATATGTTGACGGGTGACCGCGAACGCTTTAATCAATTCATGTCTGCTAAGCAATGAGAAAAATCGTTTATTGTTTACTGTTTATTGTTTATTGTTTTGCCGCTTGTACCGAGACGGTCAGTGATGCCAAGCAGGAGACCGTTCAGCCTCAGATATACCCCGACTACCTCGGTGTTACCATACCCGTGAATATTGCTCCGCTCTGTTTTAATATGGCTGATGAGAAGACTCTGTGTATTGATGCTGTCATTTCAGACAGCCACGGACACAGTCTGCATAGTCAAGGCGAAGAATCTGTTGATTTCGACATTGACGATTGGCATGACCTGCTTAGCCAGAATTGTGGCGATTCTCTCAGCGTGACTGTTTCTGCCAAATTTGATGACGGTTGGCATACCTATCGCTCCTTCTCTATCTACGTGAGTCCCGACAGCATCGATTATGGTCTCTGTTACCGTTTGATTGAGCCAGGCTATGAGGTGTGGAGCAAGATGGGCATTTACGAACGCGACCTCTCCTCATTTGACGAGCGTGCACTCATTGAAAACACACAATTTGAAGGTTGCGCCAACTGCCATAGTTTTAATCGTTGCAACTCTGCCGATATGAGCCTGCATATTCGTGGACCTCATGGTGCCACGTTACTGCGTCATAACGGTGGGGCTCTTACCGCCTATAATACCAAGACGGACCAGACGCTCGGCTTCTGTGTCTATCCCTACTGGCATCCGTCCGGGCGCTATATTGCTTATTCAACTAATGCTACGAGTCAGCTGTTCCATAGTGCTCACCGCAACCGTGTCGAGGTCTTCGATACCGCCTCCGACCTTCAAGTCTATGATGTCGAGAAAAATGAGTTGCTGCTTTCGTCTCTTCTTAAGCAAGACTCTATTTATGAGACCTATCCCGTTTTCTCCGCTGACGGATGTTCGCTTTATTTTTGTGCTGCTCGCGCGCTCCCTGAGGGCAATTACCAGCTCGACTCGCTTCACTATAATCTCTGTCGTATCGATTTCAATCCTGAAACGGGTCATTTTGGCAGTCGTATAGACACCATAGTTAATGCCGAGGCCATGCACAAGTCGTTATCCTTCCCCCGTCCTTCCTATGATGGGCGTTTCCTTTGCTACACACTCTCCGATTATGGACAGTTCAGTATCTGGCACCATGAGGCCGATCTCTATCTGCTGAATCTCTCTACAGGAGAGAGCTGTCCTATGGATGGCGCAAACTCTGACGATACAGAATCATTTCATAATTGGAGTACCAACTCACGATGGCTCGTGCTGAGTTCACGTCGCGACGATGGTCTTTATACGCGTCCTTATTTCTGTCATGTCGATGAAAAGGGAACTGTCAGCAAGGCTTTTATGTTGCCTCAGCGCAATCCGCGCCGTTTTTATCGTGACCGTTTCCTTTCTTTCAATGTGCCTGAGTTCGTCATTGCCCCAACTCATTTTGATGGTCGTAAGGCAAGTCGAATTATCAATGACGACTACCGCAAGGACTTTAGCGTACGTACGATAAACTAATATCGCAGATGTAGAATTGCCCCCTGTTACATCTTCAAAAGTATTTGATACATTCGCTGAATCTTATGTGCAGATTTATTCGTAACTTTGCAACGAATAATCATAACAGCTCAAATAACAATTACGGATAACTGAATATGAAGTGGATTTTTACCCTCACTTTGAGTGTGTTGACGCTCCATGCATCAGCACAGTCGTTCCCTTATCAAAATCCTAATTTGTCGGCATTGGAACGTGCCAAGGACTTATGCTCCCGTTTGACTTTGGAAGAGAAAGCTAAACTGATGCTGGACGAGAGCCCGGCTATTCCGCGTTTGGGCATCAAGAAGTTCTTCTGGTGGAGCGAGGCACTGCACGGCGCAGCCAACCAAGGTAACGTGACGGTGTTCCCAGAGCCGATTGCTATGGCGTCATCATTCAATCCTGACTTGCTTTATAAATGCTTCGATGTGGCATCGACGGAATTTCGTGCCCAGTACAACGAACGTATGCAGCGTGGCAGTGGTGAGGACGAGAAATTCCATAGTCTTTCCGTGTGGACACCGAATGTAAATATCTTCCGTGACCCCCGATGGGGCAGGGGACAGGAGACCTACGGTGAGGACCCCTACCTGACATCAGTGATGGGTGTGCAGGTGGTGAAGGGTTTGCAGGGACCTGAAACGGCTAAATATCGTAAGTTGTGGGCTTGTGCCAAGCACTATGCCGTCCACAGCGGTCCTGAGTATACGCGCCATTCGGCTAACTTGACCAATGTGTCGCCCCGTGATATGTGGGAGACCTATATGCCTGCTTTCAAGACCTTAGTGCAGGATGCCAAGGTACGTGAAGTCATGTGTGCCTATCAGCGTCTGGATGACGACCCATGTTGTGGCTCACAACGTTTGTTGCAGACCATTTTGCGCGACGAGTGGGGCTTCAAGTATCTGGTGGTTAGCGACTGCGGTGCTGTCTCCGATTTTTATGAGTCGCACAAGTCCTCGACGGGTCCTGTTCATGCTTCAGCCAAGGCAACCATTGCAGGTACCGATGTGGAGTGTGGCTACGGCTATGCCTACCGTAGCATTCCTGAGGCTGTGAAGCGCGGTTTTATTACTGAGGCTGAGGTTGACAAGCACGTCATTCGTCTGTTGGAAGGCCGTTTTGATTTGGGTGAAATGGACGATCCCTCACTGGTAGAGTGGTCTAAGATTCCTTATTCTGCCATGTCCACTAAAGCGTCTGCCAATATCTCACTGGATATGGCGCGTCAGACGATGGTATTGTTGCAGAACAAAAACAACATCCTGCCTCTGAATAAGAAGGAGAAGATTGCCGTTATTGGTCCCAATGCTGACAATACACCGATGATGTGGGGTAACTATAACGGTACCCCCAACCATACTGTCACTATCCTTGATGGCATCAAAGCCAAGACGAAGAAACTGTTCTATGCTGCTGGCTGCGACCTGACCTACGACAAAGTGATGGAGTGTCTGATGGCCTCGCAGTGTAGCTTCGAGGGTAAGAAGGGTTTGAAGGGAACGTTCTGGAACAATCGCCGTATGGAGGGTAAGCCCGTTACGACGCAATATTACACCGCACCACTGGCTGTTACCACGTTTGGTATGCATAACTTCGCTCCAGGCGTTCAGCTCGAAGACTTCTCAGCCAAGTACGAGACCGTGTTTACACCCAAGGAGGCTGGTGAGTATGTTGTGAATGTGGATGGTTGCGGACATTTTGAACTCTTTATCGACGGTGTGCAGAAGTTCCGCCATCACATTTGGCGTACCACACCTAACCGTGTGGCTATTCAGGCTGAGAAAGGCAAGAGTTATAATATTGAGGTACGCTTCTCGCATATCCACACCTATAATGCTAATCTGGCCATCAATATTGCCAAGGAGCATCCTATTGACTACCAAGAGACCATTGCCCAACTGAAGGGCATCAACAAGGTCGTGTTCGTCGGTGGTATTGCTTCCAGCTTGGAAGGCGAGGAAATGCCTGTTGATATCGATGGTTTCAAAGGTGGCGACCGTACCCACATCGAACTGCCAAAGGTGCAGCGCGACTTCCTGAAGGCACTGAAACAGGCTGGCAAGCAAGTTATCTTCGTCAACTGTTCAGGTTCTTGTATTGCCCTGCAGCCTGAGACGGAGACGTGCGATGCTATCCTGCAGGCCTGGTATCCAGGTCAAGAGGGCGGTACGGCTGTGGCCGACGTGCTGTTTGGCGACTATAACCCCAGCGGTAAGCTGCCTGTGACTTTCTATAAGAATAGCAGTCAGTTGCCCGACTATGAGGACTACTCGATGAAGGGCCGCACCTATCGCTATTTTACTGATGCCCTGTTCCCCTTCGGTTATGGTCTGAGCTATACTGATTTCGAAATTAGAAATGAGAAATTAGAAATGAGAAATGGTGGTAATGGCACCCTTTCCGTTGAGGTAGCCAATACAGGCAAACGTGACGGCACAGAGATTGTACAGCTTTACATTCGTAATCTGCAGGATCCCGATGGCCCGTTGAAGTCACTACGTGCCTTCCAGCGCGTCAGTGTGAAGGCTGGACAGACAGTGACCGTCAAACTGACACTCGACAACAAGAGTTTCGAGTTCTGGGACCCTGAGACCAACACCATGCGTGTGAAGCCGGGTAAATACGAAATTCTGGTTGGTAACAGTTCGTCAGACAAAGGCCTGAAGAAGTTGAGCCTGTCGTTGAATAATTGATTCGAACAATCGAGATATCGATAATTGAGATAAACAACATATTAATTAATTTTTAATCCTAAAATCAACACAATGAAACAAACATTTAAAATTGCTTTCGCTCTCGTGCTGTCTATGTACTGCATGGTTTCATGGGCCCAGTTTGGAGCTCCCGCAGATCCAAACCCCAGTGTTAAACTGAAGGACGCTTACAAGAACTACTTCATGATTGGTGTAGCTCTTAATCAGCGTAATGTGAGTACGCCTGACCAGATTAATCTGGTGAAGGCTGAGTTCAACAGCATCACTGCCGAGAACGACATGAAGCCAGGTGAACTGCATCCCAAGGAGGGTGTGTGGAACTGGGAGAAAGCCGACAAGATTGCCAATTTCTGTCGTCAGAACGGTATCAAACTGCGTGGTCACTGCCTCTGCTGGCACTCACAGTTTGCAGACTGGATGTTTACCGACAAGAAAGGCAAGGAAGTAAAGAAGGAAGTCTTCTATGAGCGTCTGCGCGAACACATCCACACCGTAGTAAACCGCTATAAGGATGTTGTCTACGCTTGGGATGTGGTGAACGAAGCTATGGCTGATGACAACGGCGGCGGTCCACGCTGGGGCCGTTTCGGTGGCCAAGAGCCGAGCCCGTATCGTCAGAGTCGTCACTTTAGACTCTGCGGTGACGAGTTCATTGCCAAGGCATTCCAGTTCGCACGCGAGGCTGATCCCAACGCCCTGTTGTTCTACAACGACTACAGCTGTGTGGATGAAGGCAAGCGCGAGCGTATTTATAATATGGTGAAGAAGATGAAGGATGCCGGTGTGCCCATCGATGGTA
>Ga0310691_10005208_pt1 | contig 14321 bp, 14 predicted proteins | sample 176DNAGHGlowgp2_FD_203887 | JGI IMG/M metagenome (GOLD analysis project Ga0310691, IMG submission 203887) | Sheep rumen microbial communities from Palmerston North, Manawatu-Wanganui, New Zealand - 1766 DNA GHGlow gp2 (v2) (version 2) | ecosystem: Host-associated > Mammals > Digestive system >... | reverse complement strand
TAGCCTCTATCTCACTGTCCGGGCGGGAGGAAAGGAATTCCCATATCTTTCTCGTGTCGTCGTCCACGTATTCCCCGAACTTTTCAAGATATGAAGGGTTTGAAAGGTCTTCCTCCATTATGATCCTCCGGGCAAAATCAATGGACGGATCTATCTGTGAACGTATCCGTAATGATACAGAGTGTTCCATATAGTCAAAGGCTGTACTCCTTATCACCTCTTTAACATTTTTTAGCCCGGGTTTTTCTCCCTTTTCCATCCCCAGGTACAGACAGTATAGTTCCAGGAATTCTTCGAGAAGTATCACTTCGTCAAAGAGCCTTTTCTCCGCCCTGAAGGGAATGATATTCAGGGATTCGTATGCCACATGGGAAAGAAGCTCACCGTAGCCTTCACCCAGCACCTTTACAGCGTATGACGGGTTCCTGAAGCTCTCAGCGTATTTTTCCGGCAGCGCATCAGAGTAGTCGGGAGACAGAAAAAACAGAGCACCTCTCCTAAAGTACTCTTCCTCTCCTCCCTGTAAAGCCTTTTCATCCGGTATCTCACCTATCCTTGAGAGAGCCAGCTCATGCCTCTCCAAAAGATCTTCATCGAAGATACCTTCACCACGATAATCCGGCGAATCCCACATATATCACTCCTCCCCACAGGATCAATGTCAGGAATGACACAATAGTGCCAAGATAAGGGAAAAACCTGAAGGTCTCTTTCTCAGTTAAGCTTATTATCCCTGTGACAAAACCTGCGATACTTAAAAGGCAGGAAATAAAGCCCACTGCTCCCTGACGCACATCGGCTTTTCCTCCTGCCTTTATTATAAAGAATAGAACAGCGCAGAAAGACACGAGGGATATAAGCCCCGAGATAAAAGAAGCAATCCCTTTATATGAAGTCTTTTTGCTTGTAAATATATATTTCCTGGTGAACATGTTTCAGAAGATCACCTTATGCTTTCCGTTCACCAGCTTGCCTCCGGATATAAGGAGCAGTACTCCGCTTACGATACCCACTGTCAGTATCACTATACCAAGGGTAATGCTGACGGCTCCGGAAAATCTCATATTCCTGTAGATAAGTTCGTTATTATCCATGTTGCCTCCTTTGTCTTGTTGTCATCCTGATGGCTTGCCCGAAGGACCTGTATAGATTCTTCGCTTCGCTCAGAATGACATCCGCTTGTCATCCTGAGGGCTTTAGCCCGAAGGACCTTAGATTCTTCGCATCGCTCAGAATGACACCGGGTACTCTATTTCGCGCCGTATTTTTCGTAGTAATCGTCAATGGCTTTTTTGAGGGTATCATCAATGACTTTCTTTCCATTTACCTCGTTATTCATAAGGTATTCTATCACTTCCGACATCTTTACTATGGCAACCGTCTTGAACCCGTACTTTTCCTCGATCTCTGAAAGGGCGGATCTTTCTCCTTCTCCCCTTTCTTCCCTGTCAACCGATACACACAGGCCCAGGATCTCGATATCCCCTCTGTCCCTTATAATGGGAAGAGTCTCCCTTATGGAAGTGCCGGCGGTGGTAACGTCTTCGATGATCACCACTCTGTCCCCGTCCCCGAGGGGTCCTCCGAGAAGAATACCCTTGTCACCGTGATCCTTTATCTCCTTCCGGTTACTCGCGTACCTGATCTCTTTTCCATACATCTCACTCATGGCTATACAAGCGGTGGTGGAAAGGGGTATTCCCTTATATGCAGGTCCGAAGAGTACGTCAAAGTCATCCCCGAACGCATCATGGATGGCTCTTGCGTAATACTCTCCCAGCTTTTTAAGCTGTGAGCCGGTCCTGTAGAACCCGGTATTTACGAAGAAAGGAGTATTCCTTCCGCTCTTTGTGACAAAATCTCCGAACTTTAATACTTCCGAATCCAGCATGAATTCTATGAATTCTTCTTTGTATCTTTCCATGATATGTGTCCTTTCTATGTGTTGCGGGTTACCTTCAAATAGAGAGATTCTTCGCTTCGCTCAGAATGACATCCGCTTGTCATCCTGAGGGCCTTAGCCCGAAGGATCTTAGATTCTTCGCTTCGCTCAGAATGACATCCGCTTGTCATCCTGAGGGCTTTAGCCCGAAGGATCTTAGATTCTTCGCTTCGCTCAGAATGACATCCGCTTGTCGTCCTGAGGGCTTTAGCCCGAAGGATCTTAGCTTCTTCGCTTCGCTCAGAATGACATCCGCTTGTCATCCTGAGGGCTTTAGCCCGAAGGATCTTAGATTCTTTACTTCACTCTCTTCAGATCTTCTATCATGTCCTTTACGGCTTCTCTCGCTGCATCAGCATAGGATTCACTGTTATACTTATCCTTATAAGGATCCTTTGTGTAAGCTGCTATGATCCCTCTTGATGAGTTAACTATGGCACCCAGACCATCTTCATTAAAGTAATCCTTTATATCCTCGGCGGTCCCGCCCTGGGCACCGTACCCCGGTACCAGGATGTAGGTATGCGGCATGAGCTTCCTTAAAGCCCTGCCGACCTCGGGATAGGTGGCTCCCACAACAGCTCCCACTTCAGAGTAACCCTCTTCCATTATGCTGCTCCCCCACTTATCCACGTACTCAGCCATTATCTCATATATCTTCTTTCCGCCGCTCTCCCTGTCCTGCAGCTCTCCGCTCGACTTATTGCTGGTCTTTACAAGGACAAATATACCTCTGTCACTTTCCCTGCAGACATTTATAAAGGGTTCTACTCCGTCACTTCCGAGATAAGGGTTTACCGTACAGAAATCTTCATTAAAAGGGCTGTACTTCCTGCTGCCTATCTCTATTTCCCCTATATGGGCTTTTGCGTAGGAAGCTGAGGTATTCCCGATATCCCCTCTCTTGATATCTCCTATGACTAAAAGCCCCTTTTCATGACAGTAGTCAACCGTATCCTTAAAAGCCTTTAGCCCCGGTATGCCAAACTGCTCATACATGGCGATCTGCGGCTTTACTGCAGGGATAAGGTCACTTGTCGCATCCACTATTCCCTTATTAAAGTCAAATATGGCCTTTCCCGCTCCTTCCGGGGTTTCTCCCAACTCCTTAAAAGCCCTGTCCTTAATATGCTCCGGCACGAAGGAAAGGTTGGGGTCGAGACCCACACATATGGGTGCTCCGGTCTTTTGGATCTTTTTAATTAATTTTCCGATCATACAATTGCTCTCTTTCTCAATATTTTTTCGTTTACTATAAGTTAGTGTCATTCTGAGCGAAAAAGGTGTCATTCTGAGCGAAGCGAAGAATCTCTAAATATAGATCCTTCGGGCTGAAGCCCTCAGGATGACATCGCTCTTATTTTATCTTGTCCTCAAAAATTTATACTCTCTCTGTGCCGCTTCATCATCAGGGTACTTCTTCAGATATGCCTCCATAAGTACCGCTGCCTTCTTAAAGTCAGAAAGATACTCGTATGCCACGATCTGATTAAAGAGAAGGGACTGCTCGATCTCGCTTTCCCCGGATTCAAGTCCCGTTTCAAAAGCCTCCAGCGCAGCCTCATACTCTCCCGTATCCATTTCGCAGATCCCCAGCTGATTGTAGATATCCACATTCCCGGGATTATCACTTAGATAGGTCTTATAGAGAGAAGCCGCATAGGACTTGTCTCCGAGAGCTTCATAGGTCTTTCCGAGCCACAGTATCAGTTCCGGGTCAGAGCCATCTCCCCTTGCCGACTCCAGATTTGTCTTTGCTTCGTCATATTCTCCCATGAAGTAATAGAGCTTACCCTTCTGGAAATCGTTGATCTTCGTAAGCTCCATGGCCTTTTTTAAGAATATCCCGGCGTCCTCCGTTAGATCTGCGTTCATCATACATTCGTAGATATCGATATAGAGATCCGGGTCATCCTTTTTATAGGATATGGCCGTATTAAAGTCCCTGACGGCCTCATCATCCTCGTCGAGACTGAGCTCTGCCTTACCCCTTAAAAAGTAGGCATCGGGGTTTTCTTTATTAAGGTTTATGATGGCAGTGCAGGTGTCCTTTGATCCTGCAGGATCTCCGTTTCTGAATTCCGCCACAGCCAGGTAAAATGCGGTGTCAAGCTCCATTTCATCAATCCGGCCGTCAGAACTCTGAAGTGAGGTCTGTAATGATTCCTGAGCTTTATCATAGTCAGCAAGGCCCATGTAGGCTATTCCCTCACCCCTTAATATATCCTGCGTATCCAGCCTGTTCTCACTGGCGGTGCTGAAATACTGGAGGGCACCTTCATAGTCCTTTTCTTCCAGTGCCTGATAGCCGAGAGCCAGAGCGTCATCCTCTTTTTCCGGTGCACAGGCTGTAAATATAAGACCCGTCACAATAGATAGCAGGACCATTATTATTTTTTTCAAAGATATTTTTTTCATACAAATATCAGAATATAGTATTTATCCCTGTTCTTCAAGGGTGGCCAGTTTTTCCGCCATATCCGCTCCTGTAAGCGGTTCCACCACCTGGTCAAGATCCCCTTCCAGTACCTTTTCAAGGGAGTAGAGCGTGAGCCCTATCCTGTGATCCGTGATCCTGGACTGGGGAAAATTATATGTACGGATCTTTTCCGACCTATCCCCCGTTCCAACCTGCGACTTCCTTAAGGATGCCTCCTCTGCATGAGCCTTCTCCTTATTTAAGTCGTAGAGCTTTGCCCGGAGCACTTTAAAAGCTTTTGCCTTATTTTTTATCTGGGACTTTTCATCCTGACAGGAGATCACAATACCTGTGGGGATGTGAGTCAGCCTCACTGCCGAATCCGTAGTATTTACACACTGGCCTCCGTTCCCGGAAGCCCTGAATACGTCAACACGACAGTCTTTCGGGTCTATCTCCACTTCCACTTCTGTCTTTTCCGGCATAATGGCAACGGTCACGGTGGAGGTATGGATCCTGCCCCCGGACTCAGTCTCCGGAACCCTCTGCACTCGGTGAACTCCGCTTTCATACTTGAGTTTGGAATAAGCACCCTTACCGTTGATCATGAAGCTCACATACTTGAAGCCCCCTATCCCCGTATCTTCAAGATCGGTGGTCTCAACGGTAAACCTGTTCTTTTCCGCATATTTTACATACATCCTGTAGAGGTCCGACGCAAAAAGAGCTGCCTCATCTCCTCCGGCTCCCGCCCTTATCTCCACAATGACGTTTCGCTCGTCATCCGCGTCCTTTGGGATGAGCATCATCTTCAGGTCCTTTTCAAGAACAGGCCGCTTTTTCAGGGCATCATTATAATCTTCCTTTGCGAGACTCTTTAACTCAGGATCATCCTCCGTCTTCATCATCTCCCCGGATTCCTCTATGGCCTTTTCATTTTCTTCATAGGCTTTATAGGCATCCACTATGGGAGACAGACGTCCCTGCTCCTTTAAGAGCTCCATGTACTGACCGGAGTCATCTGCTGTCCCCGGGTTATTCAGTCTCTCTGTTATCTCTTCGTATTTTAATACGGTTTCCTTCAGCTTTTCAAACATCTCACAACTCTTTCATTTCCGGAATAATCTTTAAGGACCTCGATATGTCCGTATCCTGCCGACCGTAAGATCTCCGCCACTTCTTCTCCCTGGTCATATCCTATCTCAAACATCATGGATCCGCCGTTTACCAGGTGATCCCTTGCGTCTTCTGAGATCCTTCTGTAGAATTCAAGTCCGTCCTCTCCGCCGTCCAGCGCATTAAAGGGCTCATGGAGTCTCACCTCCTCCATAAGTGTATCGATCTCCCTCCTCCTGATATATGGAGGATTACACAGGATATAATCATATTTTCCCTGTATATCCGCGAACAGATCACTATGAACAAACCTTACATTGCTGATGCCGAGGCTTTCCGCGTTCATCTTTGCGAGCTTTAATGCATGATCCGAAATATCTGCTCCGACTCCGCTGATATCATTTTTATACTTCATAAGGGAAAGCAGTATGCATCCGCTTCCGGTACACATATCCAGAACATCCGCCCCGTCATTTATATGAATAAGCGCTTCCTCCACCAGAAACTCCGTGTCGATCCTGGGTATCAGAACATTTTCGGATACGAAGAACCTTAATCCCATGAAATCCGTTTCTCCGGTAAGGAGCTGCAGCGGTATATGCCCTGACCTCTTCCCAATAAGCTCAAGGTACTCACTCTCATCTTCCGGTGTCATCTCCTCGCTGTCCCCGTATGTCAGTAGAAAGGTCTTGTCCTTCCCCGTGACATGCATGAGAAGCAGCTCCGCATCCCTGCTGCACTCAGCTATATCAGCATTTTTCAGTATCTCTGTTCCTTTTTCCAGATCTTTTTTATAGGTCATGCTTCCATGTTCCAGTCCCTAAAAGTTTTCCTTGAGATACTCTCTCCAGTCAAAAACCGCCTCCACCGACGCTATCCCGACAAGTATCATCTTATCATCCGGCTCTGCGGTGGTGAGCTGCTGCATCATCATACCCGGTGCGGAGAGTGCCTGTACCAGAGGATTATTACTCCTGCCGGCCAGTCTTATAAATTCATAGGCTACACCTGCGATCAACGGGATGAGGAGAATCCTCAGCGCCACTCTCAGGATTCTGTTAGGCGTATCTATCACTGCGAAAAAGAGTATTGATACCACCATAACGTACAGTAAAAAGCTGGTGCCGCATCTTCTGTGCTCACGGGATGCCTCCCGCACATTCTCAAGATTCAGTTCGTGACCATTCTCAATACAGTTTATGCACTTATGCTCTGCTCCGTGATATCTGAATACCCTCTTAATATCTTCCATCTGTGAGATAGATTTAATATAGATAACAAAGATCAATAGTCTTATCAGGCCTTCTATAAGAGCGAGAAGGTGTGAATTGGTTACCCATTTGGAGAAGACAAGTGACGTGTAATAGGGTATTACCATGAAAAGCCCCATAGCGAGAAAGATCGCAAGGATCATGATCACCACAGTTGCAGCGCCCATTCCGCCCGCTTCCTTTTTCTCTTCAGCAGTCATTATCTTCGGCGTACCGGCCTTCTCTTCCTCGGACTTTTTCCCCTCATCCTTTTTATCCTCTTCCGCATAAAAATCCGCAGAATAGTTAAGTGCCCTCATGCCGAGTATCAGAGAGTCCACGAATCCCACGATACCGCGGACAATGGGAATATTCTTCACTGTTTCGGAAGGGATGATGCCCTTATATTCATCCTTGATAACCGCCATCTCTCCGTCGGGCTTTCTCACTGCCACGGCGTAATGCTCTTTATTTCTCATCATCACGCCTTCCATGACAGCCTGCCCTCCTATTCCGGAGTACTTTGCTTTACAGGAATTATTGTCTGCCAATATATTTCTCTCCTTAAGCGTAAAAAAGATGAAGCCGCCACCTCACTGGTGACGGCTTCCATCATCTTAGTCGTTCTTCATACCGTACTTTCTGTTGAACTTATCTATTCTGCCGTCAGCACGTGTAGCCTTCTGCATTCCAGTATAGAAGGGATGACACTTGGAACAGACTTCAACTCTTATTTCTTCCTTTGTGGAGCCTGTAATAAAAGTGTTTCCACAGTTACAAGTTACCTTTGCCTGATAGTATGCAGGCTGAATTTCCTGATTCATAATTTACTCACCTTTCTACCCGTAGATTTCTAACCCACGGTCCGTTCATTTTACTATGAAATCTTAGCGAGGTATCCCACGAGCTTAGATTTCATGCATACAAGGTACACTTAGCGAGGTCTTTTCGAGCTTAGTGTACTACTGTTTACAGCCATAAAAGAATATCACAAGAATCCGTATATGTCAAAACTGTATTAGTTGCCTTATAAAACTATTTCCCCTGCTCAGCCAGCTGTCTCTTAAGCATCTCTATAGTCTTTGCCTGCTCCTCAATAGTTTGAACCTGTGAATTAATAGTCTGATCTTTCTCTACAATTATCTGTTGGGCAGCTTCCACCTGCTCATGAAGCTCATCTATCATGTATTTCGTGGTATTCCGGTCAAGTATTCTTAATTCTTCTGAAAACATGCCTATCACCTCCGCAGGATCTTTACGAAACTCTGTTATTACCTTATACATGGGAAGAAATTCCGGATGGCTGCTTAATAGTCTCAGAACATCCTCCGGCTTTTCTACTGTAAAGAAAGTGAGCCATGCATCAAGCTCGGTTCCTATTTCATTCTGATTCTTTTCCTTAAAGGTGTCAAGGGATATATAGGTCACATTTTCAAGGGATTTAACCTTCGCACCGCTGTCAAAGGATGTCTCTCTCCTATGGATATATTCCGGTGCTACAGCCAAAAATTCTTTACTGCTTTCTTCCATTATTACTATGAGGTTCACATTATTAAGATCCTTATAGCTGAAATTCTTTCCCTTATTGCTTCTTACCTTCTGATACTGACGCATCATCATATCCGATAAGTAGCAGCTTGTTCTCTCTCCCGGGAACAGATATCCAAGTCTCTGCATTTCGACCGTTGTATAAGATCCGTCACTAAGGCGAACGATTATATCCATTATTACCTGGCTCCCTCCATCGGAGATAACGATTCCCTCTTTCGGAAGGACTTCAACTATCTCCACCTTTTCACCGTATATGGCAGAGAGGAGGGATTCCACCCTTTCAGGTGTTACACCCGGATCCAGTATCTTCTTAAAAAAGCTGTCACAGAGTATCTGCAGTGTGCGTTCTCCGGCAAGGAATGCGATGATCTTTTCCTGATCCTCCGGTGAGAAGGTATCAAAAATCACTTTTGTATCAGGATCACCGTTAATATCTGAAATGATCTTATCCCGGGATATCCTTTTTCCTAAGGCCTGTTCAATGAGTTTCTGATCTGACTGATCAATGACATGGTTAATAGACATGATTGTCCTCCTTATGAAATGTTATAAAAAATGGATCATTGGCGATACGCCAAAGAATCAATGACAGGAATGATCCCTGTCAGGAATGGAAATAATCTATCAGAAATGAAGAGAAAAAGCAATGCCTTACAGTAATTTATTCCATCGCTTTTAACTCCATGATCTTCAGTCATCATATGCAGGCAGATTAGAGAGAACCGTCCCTTAGAATGTGCAACTGCCCTGCTGTCTTACAACCCAAGTACAAATTCTCTGAAAAAGGGAAGGCTGAAATCCACTCTTCCGTATGCGGATTCCTTTGAGAGGATACCGCTTTTCTGCAGAACATTCTGGTATGTGGAGAAATTATTGGAATCTATTCCTATCTTTTCCCGGATTTCTCTTACCGTTGAATTAGCTGGAAGTTCGGCAATAGCTCTGGCGACCCGTCTCTCCCCTTCTGAAAGTTCTTCCCATATCTTCTCATAAGAGCATTCTTCCAGATTAAGCATATATTCTGAAAGAATTGCTTTGTCCGGCTTCTTTTTACCGGCTTCAAACACCAGGTATCCCAGAACCTGAAATCCATACGAATATCCGCCTGTAAGCCTGGCCATTTCATCAGACTCTCTGTCATCCAGCTTGAAAATATCTTTGTATTGCATAGCAATACGCCTTATATTCAGAGGTTCAAGTTCGATCTTGGGTGCCCTTCTCAAAAAAGTCTGGGATCTGTTATTCTGCAATGCCCTGATATTCTTAAATAATCCTGTCATTATCAAAAATACGGGAAGCTTTTCTCTCAGGCAGTGCTGGAAATAGCTTGTAAACAGTCTGATATTAGCAGAATTAGAGGCTTCATCAAGGGTTATAAGTACACGTATCCCCTTTTTATCCAATGTCTTCAACATACGATCAATATCAGTCTGGATATCATAGTATTTCTCTTCTTTCTCGAGAGATATCCCCAGCCCATTAAATGACACATTTAACTTGATTCTTGGATATTTTTCTTCGGTTATGCTGTAGATCTGAGAAGCCAGGGAATTCATCAGATCGCCTTCGGAATTCAGATCTATATGGATCCAATTCTTTTCCTGACAGATATCATGGGAAACAGACGTCATAAGTACCGTTTTTCCAGAACCTCTGGCACCCATGAGCATAAATATATGAGATGAAGGATTTTCAGAAGCAAAGGTCTCCCTTATCCTGTTCTGTTCATCGTATCTCGGTATGAAAAGCGCCGGTTCGGAACCAAAGTTAAGACTAAATGGATTATTCCTCATATTTCTCATAATACATCTTATTACTACTTATTACAAGTTATTACCACTTATATTTTTTATTACAACTTATTACTACTTTCATTTTCCATTACAACTTATTACTACTTTTCCCAATATAAATCCCGGCGATCAGGCCGGAAGATCAAAAACGGGGTCATGAACCTTGTCTCGCTCAGGATCCCGCACGCAATGATGATGGCACTGACATCCAGTATGATCGTTGCTATGTTTAATTGCGTAAGATTTAACATGATCCGCTTCCTATCCTACCTTAATAGAACCTTATCTTCTTCACCGTATCGATGAACTCACGGTTATTCCTGGTCCTGCTGAATATATCGATAAGCTTTTCGGCCGCATCATCGGATTTAAGTCCGTTTAATGCCTTGTGGATTATATCCGTAGCCTCCTGTTCTTCACGGCTTAAAAGGAGGTCATCCCTTCTGGTGCTTGACTTCTGAAGATCAATGGCAGGGAATACCCTCTTTTCCTGCAGCTTGCGGTTAAGCACCATTTCCATGTTGCCGGTACCCTTGAATTCCTCGTATACTACATCATCCATCTTGCTTCCGGTATCCACAAGAGCTGTGGCAAGAACTGTGAGACTTCCGCCTTCTCTCATGTTTCTCGCTGCACCGAAGAATCTCTTCGGCATATGAAGAGCCGCAGGGTCAAGACCTCCGGATAAAGTACGTCCTGAAGGGGGAACAGTCAGGTTATAGGCCCTTGCAAGTCTCGTAATGGAATCAAGGAGGATCATAACGTCCTGCTTATGCTCCACCAGTCTCCTGGCTCTCTCTATCACCATTTCGGAAACTCTCTTATGATGTTCCGGGAGCTCGTCAAAGGTGGAGTATATCACTTCCACATTCTTTCCCTGGATAGACTCCTTAATATCTGTAACTTCCTCTGGTCTCTCATCTATAAGCAGGATAATGAGCCTTATATCGGGATTTGATCTCGTTACCGATTTCGCAATGTGCTTTAGAAGTGTGGTCTTACCTGCCTTCGGAGGTGAAACTATCATTCCTCTCTGCCCCTTTCCCACGGGACAAACGATATCCATTATCCTCATGGCGATATTGGGGTTTCCGCTCTCCAGATTCAGCCTCTGGTCAGGGAAAATGGGAGTCATGTCTTCGAAATTGTATCTGTGCTGCGCTTCCGAAGGAGCATAGCCGTTAATGGACTTTACATAGAGCAGCGCCGAGAATTTCTCTCCCTGGGTCTTTACCCTGGTATTACCGATTATCATGTCACCGGTCTTTAAGTTGAAACGCCTTATCTGGCTGGGAGCCACGTATACATCATTCTCACCGGGCAGATAGTTTTCGCATCTTATAAATCCGTAGCCATCAGACATTACTTCCAGGATACCGTTTGCCGTCTCACCGGAATCAAGGGCTTCCTTGTCCTGTGAGATCTTGTCCTCATCGGAAAGCTCCTTCTTCTGCTCCGCCTCTTCCTCTTTTTCAGGAGCCTGTCTTTCCTTCTTTCCCTGAGACTTGCGGCTCTCCTTTTCCACCGGCTTTTCTTTTTTCTTATCCTTTTCCATCTTCTCGGCTTCTTCCACCAGAAGGTCTATGATCTCTGCCTTCTTCATGGTGGATATGCCCTTTAATCCTCTTGCCTTTGCCAGCTCCTTAAGTTCCACAAGCGGCAGTGTTTCCAGTTTTTCTCTCATGTGATCCTCTTTCCTTTTTAATTAATAAAATCCACCCTCATCAGTCGGCTATCGCCGACAGCTGTCTCGTCTCCCGACTCGGTCGTCGCTAAACGCTTGCCACTGGCAAGCAGCGACCCAAAGGGAGAAGCCTTTACAGTGTCTCATGCGAGTCCCACCTCTGCTGCGTAGGGCTCAAAATCAGCTTTGGTAAATACCTTACCGACTTTAACAAATTCATACTTGATGGCATTCAGATAGTGCCTCATATGCACCTGACCGTTTGCTTCGGGATCGGCTGCAGCGAGGAACGCTGCGTTAAGTATACAGTTCTTGATATTACCACCCACGAATTCGAATTTCTCTGCGAGGAATCTGATATCCACATCATCTGCAAGGGGGGTATTCTTCGGGATAGTAGTTTTCCAGAGCATCTCTCTCGTATCCACATCGGGAAACTGAAATTCCACTATATACTTCATTCGTCTGAAGAATGCGGGATCGATATTGTGCTTATAGTTTGTGGCAAGTACACATACCCCGTCATAGGCTTCCATTTCCTGAAGGAGCAGAGCCGTCTTATTATTTGCGGATGCCTGATTGGAACCGCCGTCATCGGAACGCTTGGCAAAAATGGTATCGCACTCGTCGAAGAACAGTACCACGTTACACTTCTTGGCTTCCCTGAAGATCATGGACAGCGATTTCTCTGTTTCACCTACGTACTTATCCACAACCTTGGAGATATCCACCCTGTAAAGCTCCAGATTCAGCTCATGGGCAATGACCTGGGCCATCATGGATTTACCGGTACCGGGAGCACCGAAAAGAAGAACCGTAAGTCCGCGGCCGTAAGGGTATTTCTTCGTGTAATCCCAGTTCTCATATACCTGCTTCCTGTAGGTCATCTGCTCGATAGCATGGGTAATGGTCTCCCTCTGGCTCTCATTCATGACTATATCTTCAAAGCCAAACTTGGCTTCTACCCTGGAGGCCTTCTGCGACAGCTCTGAGCTCATCTGGGCATAACACCCCTTGAAGAGGTTCTTTTTCGATATCTTTTCCTCTCTGTCCATCGTTGAAAGAGCTCTTGCCTTCACCAGTGCATCGTGAACCTTTCCAGAGGTGAAGAGGAATTTGGTCGCCATCTCCAGAAGATCCACCTCATCCGAAAGGTCATAGGGCTTGGAAAAATACTCCCAGCATGCCAGACGCTCCGTTGTGGTAGGAGTGGGAAGCTCCAGATCCGTAACCGTCATCTTGGTCACTTCCCTGAAATCGATATAGAGTTTACTCATGGCAAATACCAGCACACCACTCTCTGTGAGTCTGGCAAAGGCCATATCCATATAACCGAAAAACTTATCCTTTTCCTCATCACGGTAGGTCAGATCCGTTAAGCAGCAGCAGGAATTCGTAAGGATACACTCTCTCGCAACAGCCCAGAGCGCACGCTCCACAAAGCTGTAGTCATAGTTGAAAAGCTTCTGGCAATTGATACTGATAGCCTTCAGATTATGCTTTTCACAGAACTTCTTAACAAAGAATCTTCTCCCGCTGCCATCATCTCCGTAGTAATAGAAGATCCTGACTCCCTCATCATAAGAGATCTCCATGGCTTCGAGAACCCCTTCATTTGCCATGATGGGATTCAGCTCCTTGCCATCCGTGAGCATGGTAATGAAACGGGTATAATTCTCATCCAGCTTATCGGGATTCCTGCCGAAGAGGCAGTCGATCACTCTCTTATCAGGGGATACTGCTGTGGAGAAAGGCATGTTCCCCGGAACATTCAGTGACAATACAGGCAACAGCTGCTCCAGACACACCGACATATCGCCGTATGCTCCGGTGATCGTGAACTGCGATCCGTAATAAACCTTTGCAGCTGCCTCCACCGTGGGAGAGCTCAGATTCATATTTTCATTTATGAGCTGGAAAATAGATGAATAATCTGTCTGTGTGGATGCCAGGATCCCGGCTGCAAAGCAGAATGTTGTAAAGTTCTCGAATTTAAGCTTCTTGCAAAGCTCGAAGAATGGCAGAGGTATGCCCTGCTGAAGCGTAAGCTCGGCTCTACCGGTAATAAAGTCAAGTTTATCACTCACCGGCAGCTTGTCCGGTCCCTTAAAGGTTTTCTCCGATGAATCCCCGGATGCAGAACCGTCACCAGAGTCACCGAAATCACTGCTATCTGAAGAGAATCCCGCAAGAAGGGACAGGAGCTCATCATCATCGTCCTCGTCATCTTCTTCCTCTTCGTCCTGAGACCCGGAATCCTCCCCGTCATCTTCCTCATCCTCAAAGGAATAACCGTTTCCTTCAGGATCTCCGGAGTAGAACTTCTCTATCTTCATCTTGCAGGAATCGGATGCCACCTCCAGATCGGGGTAGAGCACATTTTTATAGCCGCCTTCCTCTGAAGCGTAGACAGTCTTTACATGTTCAAGATATGTGTCGAGACAGGTATTTACACAGTCAAATACATACTCCATGTATTCGTTGTAATCCCTGAAAGGTTTCTCTCTCAGATCGTCATTGTATCTTGTCATTATTCTCCCCGCTTACCTTAAATATCGCGGTCCTT
>Ga0310691_10005207_pt1 | contig 14321 bp, 11 predicted proteins | sample 176DNAGHGlowgp2_FD_203887 | JGI IMG/M metagenome (GOLD analysis project Ga0310691, IMG submission 203887) | Sheep rumen microbial communities from Palmerston North, Manawatu-Wanganui, New Zealand - 1766 DNA GHGlow gp2 (v2) (version 2) | ecosystem: Host-associated > Mammals > Digestive system >... | reverse complement strand
TAATTCCTTCTGACTGGAGCGCCAGTCCTTATCCACCTTGACGAAGGTCTCTAAATATACGCTCTTGTCAAAAAACTTCTCCAATGCCTTGCGGGCCTCGGTGCTCACCTTCTTCAGCGCCACACCCTGATGACCGATGATAATGCCTTTCTGACTGTCACGCTCCACATAAATGACGGCATTGATGTGGATGTTTTTCTCTGTCTCCTTGAAGCGCTCTACGCGCACCTCTACTGCGTATGGTATCTCCTTGTCGTAGTAGAGCAAAATTTTTTCCCTGATAATCTCCGAGACAAAGAAACGTGCCGGTTTATCCGTCAACTGGTCTTTCACGAAATAGGCTGGACTCTCTGGCAGCAGTTCCTGAATGCGCTTCAGCAGCATGTCGGTGCCAAACTTATTCTTTGCTGATATGGGTAGAATCTCCGCCTTGGGCAGCAGCGCGTGCCACTTCTCTACGATGCCGGAAAGCCTATTATCAGCCTCCCCTATTGCCCTCGATGGGGCCTCTTTACCTTGCTGGCGGACTTTTGCATCCCCATCGGGTGACAACTGGGGGACCATGTCTATCTTATTTATCAGCAGGATGACAGGAATCTCCATCTGCTGCACTTTCTCTAAGAAGTCCATGTTTTTCTCGGGGTTCTCCACCACGTCAGTCACGTAGAGCAACACGTCGGCATCCTGCAGCGCCGACTCCGAGAAAGCCAGCATCGACTCCTGCAGCTTGTAGTTGGGTTTCAGCACGCCTGGGGTGTCCGAGAACACAATCTGCATCTCGGGGGTGTTCACGATGCCCATAATACGGTGACGCGTCGTCTGGGCCTTAAACGTTGCAATTGAAATACGCTCACCAACCAACTGGTTCATGAGCGTACTTTTTCCTACGTTGGGGTTTCCAACTATGTTTACAAATCCGGCTTTATGAGTCATTTCTCATTTCTTATTACTCATTTCTCATTTAACCGCAGAGCCATCATACGCCCATTTGTAATAGCTGGCTCCGTGAACGAAACCTGCGCCAAATGCCGTAAACAGCATGTTGTCACCTTTCTTCAGTAGGTGTTCATGATCCCAAAGAGCCAGGGGTATGGTGGCAGCACTGGTGTTACCATAGTGTTCAATGTTCACCATGACCTGGTCCATCGACAAGTCCAGACGCTTTGCCACAGCCTCAATAATACGCATGTTGGCCTGATGGGGTACCACCCATTTGATGTTCTCCTTGCTCAGACCGTTACGCTCGGCTATCAACGCGCAGTCGTCACTCATGTTGGTGACTGCATAGCGGAACACGGTGCGACCTTCCTGATAAAGGTAGTGCAGACGATGGTCAACGGTGAAATGACTGGGCGGACTCACAGAACCGCCGGCCTTCAGGTGAAGGAATGGCAGTCCCTTGCCGTCGCAACGGAAGTAGGAGTCCATGCAGCCCACCTCCTCGTCCTCGGTACCTTCCAGCATGACGGCTGCGGCACCGTCGCCAAACAACGGGCAGGTGGCACGGTCCTTGTAGTCAACGACCGACGACATCTTGTCGGCACCAATGACGATAATCCGCTTATAGCGGCCACATTCTATCATCGACGCTGCAACATCCAGCGCAAAGAGAAATCCACAGCAGGCTCCCCAGAAGTCGAAGGCAAAAGCGTTCTTCAGCCCTATCTTTCCTAATACGATACTTGCTGTAGAAGGGAACTTATAATCAGCCGTTGAAGTTGCAACGATGACCGCATCAATGGTATCAGGGTCTGCCCCCGTCTTATGCAGCAACTGCTTGGCGGCCTTACGGGCCATGTAGCTGGTGCCAAGGCCCTCTTCGGTGAGGATGCGGCGTTCCTTGATACCGACACGGGTCATAATCCACTCATCACTGGTATCTACCATACGCGAGAGTTCCTCATTGTTCAGGACGTACTCAGGCACATAGCCACCAATGCCGGTGATTATCGCATTTATTTTACCCATTTATCCAATTTTATTCAACTACCTCGTCTTTCACGATGGCAACCTTGCCACGATAGTAACCACAAGTAGGACATACTGTGTGGTAAACATAGTAAGCGCCACAGTTGGGGCATACTGCCAGTGTGGGAGCAACGGCCTTGTCGTGAGTACGGCGTTTTGCGGTACGGGTGTTCGATTGTCTTCTTTTTGGATGTGCCATGATTCTATAAATTTTAATGTTTAATCTTTAATGTTTAATTTCTCCAACGCGCTCCACCTCGGATCAATCTCCTTGGCCTCATCGCTGCTTCGGGCAGCTGACAACTCTTCGAGCTTTTGTGTCATCACACGGTTGCATTTTCCAGGTGCATGCACGTGCTTGATGGGGATAGCCAACATGATAAATTCGTAGATGAACCACGACAGGTCGAGAACGCCCTGGTCCTCAGACACTGTAATGAGTTCGTCGTCATCCATGTTCGTTTCGGCACCCAGCCTGACCAGCAACCGGTTGTCGGTGTCAATGGTCTGCTGCATGTCATCCAAACAAAGGTCACAGGTGACCGTTACGCTGCCCTCAGTATGAAACAGGAGTTCAAATAAGCCGACCGCCTTGCGTATAGACACCGACACATGCAACGCTCCATGTTCCAACTGCGCATCGTCGAGAGCCGCAAAGAAGCCATCGTTCAGGTCGTATTCGAGGTTCGTTTCCTCACTTTGCAGACCCTTCAAATCTATCTGATACGTCTCTAACTCGCTCATTTGGGGTGCAAAGTTAATAAATTATTGTGAATTACAAATTATGAATTATGATTTTTTTGTTTTTTAATTGCAAATCAAAGCCTAACAGACCAAAAGTTTGCACACGAAAGGCCACAAGTGTGCAATATCATTTACCTTAAAATGAAAATAAATCGTAATATATTTTGTGTTTTGCTCAGTTTACACTACCTTTGCAGCTAAATTTTATTCTAGACATGGCTAATAACAACACAATGGTTGGTTCCAAGATTAAAAGAATCAGGGAATCAAAGAACATCTCCCTCGACGAGATTGTAGAAAGCAGCGGTCTGTCAAAAGACCAGATATTATCGATTGAGAACGGCCAGAACATGCCGTCCTTGGGTCCGTTAATCAAAATTGCCAGAGCATTAGGCGTTCGTTTAGGCACCTTCATGGACGACAACGATGCCTTAGGCCCCGTGGTGTGCCGCGCCGAAGACCGTGAGAAGGAAAGCAGCATCAGTTTCTCCAACGATGCTACTGATGCCCGCAAGAACATGGAGTATCACCCACTGGCACAGCAGAAGGCCGGGCGACACATGGAACCATTCATCATTGACATTGCTCCGAACGACAACCTCGACTATAAGCTCTCAGCCCACGAAGGCGAAGAGTTCATCTACGTCATGGAAGGTGACGTGGAACTGGTTTATGGAAAAGAAAACTACATTCTGAAACAGGGTGACAGCATCTTTTATGACTCCATAGTCAAGCACCACATACACGGAGCGCCCGGCAAGTCTGCCAAGATTCTGGCCGTAGTATATATTCCGTTCTGATTACTCAGAATATTCAGAATACTCAGATTATTCAGAATTATGGAAACAAAAAATATAAAAACAGATATGGTAGGCAGGCCACTGCCAGACAGGACTTACCCGGCCGAAACGGGAAGCGAGGGATACACGCTTTCAGAACGCACATTGGGCCAATGGCTTGAATACTGGGCCGAGACCACCCCTGACAAGGAATACATTGTCTATTCTGACCGTAACCTGCGCTTCACGTGGAGTAAGTTCAACGAGCGTGTCGATAACCTGGCCAAAGGTCTGATTGCCATTGGTGTCAAGAAAGGTTCTAATGTAGGCATCTGGGCCACCAACGTACCCGACTGGCTCACCTTCCTTTATGCAACGGCAAAGATAGGTGCCGTGCTTGTCACGGTCAACACCAACTACAAGCAGAACGAGTTGGAATACCTTTGCGAAGACTCAGACATGCATACTCTCTGCATTACCGACGGCACATGGGATTGCAACTACGTCGATATGACCTACACCATGTTGCCAGAGCTGAAGAATTGCGAGCGCGGCCACCTGAACAGCAAGCGCTTCCCCCACCTGAAGAATGTAGTATATATAGGTATGGAGAAGTACCGTGGCATGTTCAACACGGCCGAGCTGCTGCTGTTGGGACAGAACATCGACGACGAAGAGTTAGACAAGATGAAGAAGAACGTGAGCTGTCACGACGTCTGCAACATGCAATACACCAGCGGCACCACCGGATTCCCCAAGGGTGTCATGCTGACCCACTTCAACATTGCCAACGACGGCTACTTCACCGGCGAGAACATGGGTTTTACACAGGACGACAAGCTCTGCGTCTGCGTGCCCCTGTTCCACTGCTTCGGCGTGGTACTGGCCACCATGAACTGCCTGACGCATGGCTGTACTGAGGTGATGGTCGAGAAGTTTGACCCGCTGGTGGTTCTGGCCTCCATCCACAAGGAGCGTTGCACCGCCGTCTATGGCGTGCCCACCATGTTCATTGCCGAGTTGGACCACCCCATGTTCCCCATGTTCGACATGAGCAGTCTTCGTACAGGCATCATGGCAGGCTCCCTTTGCCCTGTCGAACTCATGAAACGCGTGAGCGAAAAGATGTTCATGACCATCACCAGCGTCTATGGACTGACCGAGAGCTCTCCCGGCATGACGCAGACCTGTCTGAACGATACGTTCGAGCAGCGCTGCACCACCGTAGGCCGCGACTACCCCTTCGTCGAGGTGAAGGTGCTCGACCCCGAGACGGGCGAGGAGTGCCCCGTCGGCGTACAGGGTGAGATGTGCTGCAAAGGCTTTAACGTCATGAAGGGTTACTACAAGAATCCGCAGGCTACGGCTGAAGTGATTGACAAGAATGGTTTTCTGCACAGCGGCGACCTGGGTGTGAAGGACGAAAACGGTTTCTACCGCATCACCGGCCGTATCAAGGACATGATTATCCGCGGCGGTGAGAACATCTATCCCCGCGAAATAGAGGAGTTCCTCTACCACATGCCCGGCATCAAGGATGTGCAGGTGGCTGCCGTTCCGTCGAAGAAATATGGCGAGGCTGTGGGTGCCTTCATCATTCTGCAGGAAGGTGTAAAGATGGAACCTGAGGACGTCCAGGAGTTCTGTCGCGGGAAAATCGCCCGTTACAAGATTCCCAAGTATGTCTTCTTCATTGACCAGTTCCCGCTGACGGGCAGTGGCAAGATTCAGAAGTTCAAGCTCAAGGAAATGAGTCTGAAACTCTGTGAACAGTTAGGCATTGAAGTAATTTAAAAAGCGTCTTTTGGCAGTGTGGGACATTCCTACGCTGCCAAAAGTTTTTCAGAAGGGCACTTCTACGCGGAACGTCGTGCCGGCACCCAGTTCCGACTGCTTCACGAAGATGCGTCCCTTATGATATTCCTCTACTATGCGGCGGGCTAAGGAGAGACCCAGGCCCCAACCGCGTTTCTTGGTGGTAAAGCCTGGTGTAAACACGTTCTTGATGTCCTTTCGCCTGATTCCCTTTCCCGTGTCCTGCACCTCTATGATGGCCTGACGTTCTTCCTCAAAGAGCGTCAGGGTGATGGTACCTGAGCCTTCCATGGCATCGACGGCATTCTTGCAGAGGTTTTCAATGACCCACTCAAAGAGTGACGCATTCATGCGCACAATGACATCATGGTCAGGGAAACGACGAAAAATCTTCACCTTGTTCGACGTGCGACGGTCCATATACGTGATGACATGTTCCAGCACCTCGTTCATGCTCGCCTCTACAGGCTCGGGCAGAGAACCTATCTTGGAGAAGCGCTCGGCAATACGCTCCAAGCGTTTCACGTCTTGCGACATTTCGGGTATCATTTCGTCGTCGGGGTATGTCTCCTTCAGCATCTCTGTCCAAGCCATCAGGCTGGAGATGGGAGTCCCCAACTGGTGGGCGGTTTCCTTCGACAGGCCCACCCACACCTTGTTCTGTTCGGCACGCTTTGACGAGAGCAAAGCAAAAATAGCCACCACTACAAAGATGAGCACAATGCCTAACTGCACGTAAGGCCATGCCGAGAGACGTTTCAGCATGACGCTCTCGTCGTAGCATACCAACTCGTAGTCACTGGAATCTCCTATATTTATCCGAATACAGTTATCGGCCCGCTGCATGCGCTGGGCAAAATGCTGCAGGAAGACCAGCGTGTCCTGTCCTTCCACGTCAATGTTGCTGTAGTCTAACACGTCGTTATTCCTGCCCACCACAACCACAGGAATGGTGCTGTTACTGCTGATGACGCTGAACGCCAGCGACATGTCATCGTCAGGCCCCGCCTCGTTAATGGCATGCATGGCATCGGCCCATACCTGCATCTTCCCCCGCTCTTCGGTCAGCAAATCCTTGACAAGCAGATGGGAAATAAGCAGCGAGGCCACGGCAATGACTACGGCCACCACTACGAGTATAATTTTTACCTGACGTATTCTATCGGTCCATTGCATACCTATATATAACGCAAAAGACCCGTTTTTATTATCCGAAGAAGAAATAGCTGAAGAATACTGCCGCCACCATGCCTGCCAGGTCGGCCATCAGGCCGCAAGCCACAGAATAGCGGTACTTCTTGATGCCCACACTGCCAAAGTAGATGGCCAGGATATAGAACGTCGTGTCGGTTGAACCCTGCAACACACTGGCCAGATGGCCTACAAAGGAGTCAGGGCCGAACGATTCGAAGCACTCCAGCATCATGCCACGCGCACCGGCTCCGTTCAGCGGTTTCATCAGTGCCACAGGAACAGCACCAACAAAATCGCTGTTCAGACCGCATGCCTCCACACACCACGTAAAGGCATCCTGCACCATCTGCAGGGCTCCCGAAGCACGGAACACACCTACGGCAGCCAGAATGGCCACGCAATAAGGAATCAGACTGACAGCTACATGGAAGCCACCCTTGGCTCCCTCAATGAAGGAGTTATATACGTTCAGTTTCTTGTGTACGCCAGAGTAGATGAACAGCAGAATGGTGCCGAGAATCAGGCTGGCGGTCAAGAGGCGGCAGAAACGTTGCATCTGCTCGTTGTCCATGCCGGTCAACGCAGTAAAGAGAGCCGCCACCAAGAGGCCAATGGAGCCCAGCATGATGAGAATGTTCTTCTGAAACAGGTTGATGCGCTGGTAGATGCTGACGGCAATGAGACCCACCAAGGTAGAGCACATCGTCGTGAGCAGTATAGGAATGAACACGTCGGCAGGGTCGGCAGCGCCATACTTCGAACGGTAGGCCATAATCGATACTGGAATAATCATCAGGCTACTGGTGTTCAGCACCAGGAACATAATCATCGAGTTGGAGGCCGTGTCCTTTTTCTCGTTCAGGCTCTGCAACTCCTGCATGGCTTTCAGTCCCACGGGCGTGGCGGCATTGTCTAACCCCAGCATGTTTGCCGAAATGTTCATGAAGATGCTGCCCAGTGCCGGATGGTTCTTGGGTATTTCCGGAAACAGTTTCGTCAGCACAGGACTCAGCAGGCGGGCCAGCTTATCCACCAGTCCGCTGTCTTCGCCAATCTTCAGAATGCCCATCCAGAGGGTCAGCGTGCCGGTCAGGCCCAGCGTCATCTCGAAGGCCGTATTCGACATCTTAAACGTAGAGTCCATCATCTCGGGCAGGGCATCATAGTCCTGCAGGAACACGAGTTTGATGACACCCACCAGAACGCCTATTGTAAACAACGCTATCCAAATATAGTTCAGTGCCACAGTAATCAGAAATTAAAATTGTACATTGTGCATGATTAAAAGTGTCTCTTCCGCTGGATTTTCTGCCGCTCCATGGCTCGTTTCTCGAAGGGCAGGTCATCGACATCCTCTGCCTTGATGACCACCTTCATGCCCACGAAGGCAAAGTTCTTATACAAGTCTATAATGTCCTCGTCGAGCAGGCGGATGCAGCCCTCGCTGGCCCTTCCCGGAACACTCGAGCGGTTGTTCGTGCTGCCGTGAATGCCGATGCCCTTACTGCCGGGCGTCGCCAACCGCATAAACCACTTGCCATAGCTCAAAATGCTTCCGCGCCCGTCACCGAAGTCATGCTTCCACTTCGAGGCATCTACAATCTGCGTTATCTTAAACGGATTCCGGAACGTACAGTGGGGCGTTTTCATGTCGCCCTTGCGCTGCTTCTGACCTTTCTTCAGCGAGAAAGCTGCATCGTAGCGGGCCACAAGAACGGTGTCCTTTCCCTGTGCCTCATAGACATACAGGTAAAAATCCTTCTTCGACATCAGGATAAAGCAGTGCTTTTTCACCTTCACCAGCTCAGGCATACTGATGCGGACGTCACGGTCGCTGCGCACCGCTTGGTTGCCATGGTCGTTCACCACGTACTCACGTGCCTGTCCACTCATTCCTACAGGAAACAAAAGCAGCAAAAGGATATTAATAAACGTTTTCATTCGTCTATTCATCTTGTTTTCGGCGCAAAGGTACAAAATAATTCTTAATTCCTCGTTCCTAATTGCCAATTTATTTGTACTTTTGCAGCCGATTAAACCAAAGAAGCAATGAAAAATCTCAAAACACTATCAGTTTCACTCCTGATTCTCGCTGCGTCAGGACTCGCCGTTTCATGCGGCAACTCTACACTGGGAACCATCTTCAGCGGCGGAACCATCGCTAACGTCTTTACCAGCGTCATCGGACTCGACAAAGTGACCGCACAGGGACTCGTCGGAACATGGGAATATAACGGACCGGGCATCGCCTTCACCAGCGAAAAACTGCTGGCCAAAGCCGGAGGCGAGGTGGCAGCCACCAAGATTGAGAAGGAAATCAAGCCCTACTACGACAAGGCTGGCATCTCTGTCACCAACACCTATGCGGTCTTCGACGCCAACGGCTACTACACCGTCTGCGTGGGGGGAAAGAAGTTCAGCGGCAAATACACCTTCGACGAGGCTAACGCCAAGATTACGCTGAAGGGGTTGCTCTTCGACATCAACTGTTATGCCAAGCGCGAATATGGCGGCATTGCCCTGCTCTTTGAGTCAAAGAAACTGCTCACCGTGCTGCAGACCATGGCAGCCCTCAGCAACGACGACACTTACAAGAAGTTTGGAGAGTTGAGCAAGAACTACGACGGCATCCGCATCGGCTTCGACATGAAGAAGAAATAATTCAACTTTCTGAAGTTCGAATAGGATAAGGAGTTCAAGGAGTTAGGGAGTTCAAGGAGTTCAAGGAGTTTGGGAGTTCAAGGAGTTCAAGACAGATGTTCTGTTACTCCATCTTCCCACTCCGAGGAGAAAAACAAAGGATTTAGATAATGTCCTTAACTCCCTGAACTACCTCTAACTTACCTGGACACCCCAGAAGTTCTTTGCAAAGCAAAGCGGCATAGCCGAGCGGAGCAAATGCAGAACTTAAAGAAATAATACTTCTTCAAAAAACGTCCATTCGTCAAAAAACGTCCATTCGTCAAAAAACGTTCATTCGTCCATTCGTCAAGAACCCCGTTCATTCGTCATACCCCCGTCCATTCATATTCTTTTCAGGACAAGTTTCTGGGCATAGGTGTCGGCAAGCGTTTTTCGGAAAGCGACCAACTGTGGGTACAGACGTGATGGAAAAACACCGGCATGCATCAGCAGACGGTTACTGATGCGTATCTGCCGGCCCTCTTCTACCATTCGGAAGGAGAAAGAGCCAAAGGCCTCCGTCAGCGTCACATCCCGCGGTCTGGCCTCTATGGCATAGCCTTCAGGAATGGTCAGCACAATTTCGTCTGTATCCAGATAGCCGTGACTGATGCAGATATCCTCTGACCGTTCGGCCTCGCTCTTGGGAGCCTGATAGCCTTGGTGTATAGGGCACAGGGGCACAAACAGGCGGCTCCCGGTGACCTTGGCATATTTTCCACTCTTGATGCTGGCCGTCAGGCTGATGGTGGCCGACTGCTGTGCAGTCTCCATCTGTTGAATAGCCATCTGCGGCACGTTGACAATATGGTGCAATGCCCTGAAGCGCTCGTTCTCGTCCATCTTCAGCAAAGGCAGCAGCTGTTCATGCTGCCAGTTTTCTGACGTTTGCCGAAGACTGACGTCGGCACTTCCGTCGGTACTGAGGGCTATCTGCACCTCACTGCTCATCATGTTCGTCGAGTCAGCATAGACCGGCAGGCGCACCATGCGACCGCCGTCGGCTGTGACGACGACGGCATCGTGGCCGGCAATATCCTCATGCACATAGCCAAAGGGCAGTTGCGGATTGGTACACTCCATCCAGATAGTGTCACCGCGAAGGGGTACCTGTAGAATGACATGGTTCAGCTGTCCCACGCTGGCATAGTGGGGCAGCAGTCGCCGTCGGGTAGTGCTGATGACGGTATAATAAGAACTGATGCCTAACTCCTGCAGCATGGCCCGCATGTAGTTGGTCAGTCCTTTACAGTCGCCAAAGCCGCTCTTGCAGACCTCGGCAGCAGGTGCCGGCTGCTGTCCACCAATGCCTAACAGAATGGCGACGTAACGGGTGTTCTCACCCAGAAACTGATAAACCCGTTTTACCTTCTCCACGTCAGAAGGGAGGCCGTCGGCCAACTGGTGCAGCTTCTCCTTCAAGGACTCTGGCAGCACGTCGCGCCCTTGCTGCAGCGAGTATTCCCATTTCCCCAGACCGTTCCAGTCAGTAAAGCTACCCTCCACGCCATAATACACAAACTGTTCGGGGGCGAAGTAGCCCATGGGCAACCGTTCGTTCAGTGGACGGCTGTAGGGTTCCTTACGCAGTACCGGCAGGTCGGTCAGTTCTATGGAAAGGGTCTGCAGGCCATTGTCGCTACTGACGGTGACATCCTTGCTGATGTTCGATAGCGTGTGGCGAATGGCCATGGTCTGCGGTGCCGTCAGCTGGTAAGTGGCTTTCCTGACGCTGACGTCGTAGTCGTCCTGCGGGCAGAACCAGGGGAACTCTATCAGGTTGTTGCGGCTTTCCACCGTCCACTCGTATGTTATGGTAACAGGATAGGACGGCGGCGTATAGTCTAAGTACATGCGATAGTCGTCAACGGCCAGATACTCTGAGTATTCCGTCCGTTGCAGCTCGCTCTCTTTCAGTTTGCGCAGCAGTCGCCCGTTGGGGTCGGTCACCTGTCCGCGGAAGCTTTTCAGCTTGTCGTACTTGCTGCACGGACAGATAAAGACGGCATGGTCAGCACCGCGCTCGTTGAGGATGGTGGTGACGGTCTTGTAGTGGGTTGTGGAATGTTTGATGTCCTCACACTCTACGGTAATGGCATTCTCCTCCACGATGACGTTTTGCGCACGGGCAACCATACAGGCCACCGCCAGCAACAGGAAGGACAAAAAGACTCTGTTCATGGCATTTTCTTGATGGCTATCATGTTGTTGCAGTTCTCCACCAACTGGTCAAACAGCGCCTTGATGTCCTGATATTCCGTCGCGTCAAAAAAAGTACGGTCAACGGATATGCGGTACTGCATGGTCAGCTGCCTGCCGCTCTGCGCCCCGAGTATGCGCACCGTGATGCCGTCCGACTTCAGCACAATAGGTTTCGGCATCTCCTCAATCACCCAGCCTTCGGGCAGCGTCACACTCACGTTCTGCTGGTCGTGCTGCGCGTAGGGAAATTCTATGGGCAGCCGGCGGGTAGCCTCAGTAAAAGGATTGTTCTTTTGTGGCGAGAACACTAACGGGTTCATGTAAATCATGCCTCCAGTCACGTCGCATTGTTTGGTGAAGCGCAAGGTCTCCTTAACTTGGGGGCTGTTGTCGTGGCGACCCTCTATGGCATACTCCTGTATGGTCATGCCAGCGCTTTCCTGCATCTGGTGTATCAGTTCCAGACTGTCCTTGGCAGTACGCCACGTTTTTCGCGTCGCCAAGGCATCCTGATAGTAGCATTGGCGAATGCGCTTGCCTGTCAGCAGGCCGTCGGCTCCGAGGGTAGCCTGCACGGTCGTCACCTCACGGCCCTTCGCTGCCGACAGCAGGTTGATCCACCCTCCGGCTCCCGTCTTGTTCACCACGCGGGCCTTGTCGGCTAACAAATGGGGAGGAAGAACGTTAAGACAGCCGTCGTCGAGCGTGGAACAGTCAATGAACGACATGGTGCTGTCGTTCTCATGAATGCCTACCACAAACGTTGACAGGTATTTCAGACTGGCATGCGAGAAGGGTAGTCTTCCGAGTTTGCGGCTGCGCAACACAATGGGCGACGCTTTCACGCCGGCATCGTGCAGCATGTTGATGTACAGGAAATTCAGGTCGGCATTGCTGCCAGTACCCTCTTTCAGCACCTTGGAGCCCGACTTGGCCCAGAAGGCATACTCGCCATTCCAACGCACCCGCTGACGAAGCAACTGGAAAACTGCCATAGAGCGCTGGCGCACATCCTCGATGCCGGCAATGCCGGCCTGAGCTATTTCGTCTTTCAGCGGACTGCTGTTCCTGATGCGACTGCCGAACTCATCGTCTTCCTGCAGCATGCGTTCAATGTCTTCCCAGGTCGAAGTGTAGCTCTTGTGTACACTGCCTGGAATGTAAATACCTAACAGTTCGTGGGTTACCTTGCAGGCATAGTCGTCAGCACACCAGAGGTAGTCGTCGTCCTTCAGCGCAGAGAGATGGTGTCCCGTCACCTTGTACGTGTCTGTAGGCAGAATCTCTGCACCTAACGACATGGTGGCCTTGTCGGCCACCTGCTCCATAGGCTCCGTACCGGTAATTTCTATGTTAAACTTCAGCCATTCAGGTATCGACAGCTTATACTGCGTGTATAGCACGGGAATCTCACCCTGTCCAATCCAGTCGTGCAAGTCATAGAAGAAGTCACTCTCTATGTCGTACTCATACTCTATCACCGTGCCCACCTTTACTTGCGGAACGCTGAACTTCGTCAGACAATAATGCTTGTCTAAGCGCTCCTCGTGCACCATGCTGCGCTCCATCTTCGTCTTCACCACCCGGCCGTTCTCCATGTTGTAGGCCGTAGCCTTCAGGCCGGTCACGTATTCACGTTCCGTCTTGCCCTGCGTCTGCCTGTAACTGATGCCCTGGTCAGCAACGCGCTTACCGTCGTCCTTCAGCACCTTCAGGCGTCTCTTGGTACTATAGATGACGCGGAAACCATCTTCCCTGAAGACGTAATAGACATCCGTCAGTCTGTAGAGCTCAACAGCATCCGCGTCAGGATCCTGCGCGTAGGTCGTCATCGTCAGCTCTGCTTGTGTCGGTTTTCCCCATTTAAGGTTTGGTTCCAAGTCCTGTGCCGCAGCGTGAATGGCAGCAAGCAGAACCAGCAAAAAACAAATTCTTTTCATTGTACTCCCAATAGTGTATATCTTATTAGCGTATCAAACTACTGAACTCTTTTTCAAAGTGGCTTGCAAAAGTACTGCATAAATATGAAACAAGCAAATTTTTTCCCGGAAAAAAATTAACAACTCTCTCGCCCAACCCCTCGGTACTACCGATGGCATGACGCGGCAAAGGAAAGCCCGACGGGCCTCACGGCGGGTCGGGCAGCATTGCTCTGCTCTTCGAGTCAAAGAAGCTGCTCACCGTCCTGCAGACGATGGCTGCCCTGAGCAACGACGACACCTACAAGAAATTCGGGGAACTCAGCAAGAACTATGACGGCATCCGCATAGGCTTCGACATGAAGAAAAAGAAATAAAGGCCCTACGGACAAGGACCTTCAATGGGGGTAGCCTATATGCAGGCTACCCTCATTTCATGTTGTACAGTATAAACGAGTAGATGTCCGCCTGCTCTTCCAGTACCTTCGCCAAGGGTTTGCCACCGCCGTGACCTGCCTTCGTGTCGATGCGTATCAGCACGGGGGCAGTGCCTGCCTGACACTCCTGCAACGTGGCGGCAAACTTAAACGAGTGGGCAGGAACCACACGGTCGTCATGGTCGGCAGTGGTAACGAGCGTTGCCGGGTAGCTGACACCCGGTTTCAGGTTATGTAACGGTGAATAGCCTTTCAGGTATTCAAACATCTCACGGGAATCCTCGCTGGTGCCATAATCCGAAGCCCAGTTCCAGCCAATGGTGAACCGATGGTAGCGCAGCATGTCCATCACACCGACCTGGGGAATAGCCACACGGAACAGGTCCGGACGCTGCGTCATGCAGGCTCCGACAAGCAGACCGCCGTTTGAGCCGCCTACGATGGCGAGTTTCTGTTTGGAGGTGTATCCCTCGCTGATCAGGTATTCTGCAGCAGCTATGAAATCGTCAAACACGTTCTGCTTCTGCATCTTCGTGCCTGCCAGATGCCATGCCTCGCCATACTCGCTACCACCGCGCAGA
>Ga0310691_10005206_pt1 | contig 14321 bp, 15 predicted proteins | sample 176DNAGHGlowgp2_FD_203887 | JGI IMG/M metagenome (GOLD analysis project Ga0310691, IMG submission 203887) | Sheep rumen microbial communities from Palmerston North, Manawatu-Wanganui, New Zealand - 1766 DNA GHGlow gp2 (v2) (version 2) | ecosystem: Host-associated > Mammals > Digestive system >... | reverse complement strand
TTTCTCACATTCCACATCTTTTCTTTCCAGTCCCCAGGCATGAGTAGGTGGTAACAGAAAAGATGCCCCAGTTCGTGGCAGATGGATGCGAATAGTTCACTGTTTTCGGCATTTCTATTGACACTCAGCAGATAACCAGATTGCCATTTGATGTTCCTATTTTTATTGAAAGGTATAGTAATGTCTTTCCGATTATCAAACAGCACCCTTATTTGAGCGCCATAGCCAGCTCCAGCAGTCATACCGAAATCCGTATCTATCCCGTGAAAAGCGAGGTTTTTTATGAGGTTGTCAAGGGTCCTCAATGGCACATTCTGCTTTATCTTGTATGGTTCTGCTATTTCATTGAGAATTTGTTCATCCGAAGGTCCGACGAGTGCTCCATTTCGCTTCGACTGCACTGTATCTCCAATCTCGAAAACAAACTCAACAGGACCGAAAGGCACAAGTATGATTAGAGGTCTTGCGTTGGGCTTTAGAACGCGATTGTATCTCTTTTCCCATTGGTCTTTTGTCAGTACATACATCGAACCTGGCCTTTGCATCTCTACCAGCATGGCATTATAGGGTGCAAGATTTCTGAATCTGGTACAGGCTTTCAGTATTTCCTTAAAGTGTTCGCTACTTCTATATTGTATAACCCTTTTCCATAATAGGTCAAGGTTGCCTTCTTGTGTTTTGTCTGTCATATTTTTATTATTTTATTCGTATTCGTATTGTCAAAAAAGACTGGTGCTTCTGTGTCTGAGCGAGGAGTAACCAACAATGCTACACCTAATCCAACACCTCACGACAGCCATGCTTATCAATGATGCAGTTGACATCGTGTCTCAAAAGATATGCCATTTTCTTTCCTTTATTCATGTTTTTTTCTTATTCACAATATCGTAATACCATTTCTGTCCACCAGCGAGCTGTTCTGCCCATTGTTTGTATGTGTATTCTATTCCACTCTCCTCATCATAATATGGACTACGCCATAGTTCTATTAATGAGTCATTAATTTTTGTAGGATTACTCCCGAAAACCCCCACCAACTCTTCACCGTTCTGCAAGCATAGCCGAAAAGCCCATGTACCCAAATCTGCACCAGGATATTTCAGCAATAATCTGAAAGCTGCCTTCTTGAGTCTTCTTTCCGTCTCTTCTCTTTGTTCTCTTTCATACTTCTCAGTAATCTGCTTAAACAATGCATATTGCTGTTTCTCTTTATTCTTCTCTGTCAGAATCACTCTTTTCATCACATGAACATCGTCCCCACACTTCTCTACATGGCAATAGTATAACACAATGTCGCATGGAATCATATCGCGTATTTGCAGAGCAAACTCATTGCCTTGCTTTATCCAATCATCCATACCCTCCGTGGTAAACTGTTCACTCTCTGTAAAAGAGTTATACTTGTTCGCCTTTAAGAACCATTCTTTCAGCCCTTTCAAAGATGACAACGAGTACACTTCGTCACCAATACAGACCGATTCAACATCACCGATGCCTTCGCCTTTGTCATTCCAAAACAGAGGCGAATTTGAGTCATCTGCCATGAAGATGATGTATTGGGGATAATGAGATTCTTTTTTCGGCATCATTTCTTTTCTTTCAATGGGTTAATTGTTACATTTTCCATGTCCACAATATAGCACCAGAGCCTTCTCACCATGGTGTCATCTTCGAGTTCTTCCATTGTTCCATCAGCACACTGAACTATCCTTTTGTCAGTCATTATCTTATTGTAATCAATTACTTTTTCCCCTTTGGGCGTGTCGCTTTGTTCGACTAGGATTCTTTTTACAATACCAGTAACGATGTGGGTTTCGTTTCCGTAGTGTTCTTCTTTGATGTCATAGATGGTGCCATGTGTGGCAAACGGGTGACTGGGTACAATACAAGTAAACGACACCTTTTCACCGACAGAGAAAGGCTCTCCGCAGCATTGCATCTGCCATGCATTATAGTAGAGTGTACAGACATCCATAACCGTCACGCTATCTATTCTTCCCCTTTTAGAGTGTTGCTGCAAGAATTCAACTTCTTTAGCGAGGTTCGACGTGCAGTCAAAATAACATATATCATCCATGTCGTATTGTCTGCAAATCAGTAGAAATGAAGAAATAGGGAACTCTGTGTGAGCTGCCCATGCTGCACGATAGCCATACAATCCAAATGCGTTCAATACTCGTAATCCTTCCGAAACGATTGCTGAAACAAAATCATCAAAGAGGATGTCTTCATGCCATTCTTCCTTGGTTATTTCGTCATAAATGTCAATATGTAGCATTCCATTTCCATTTGGGATGAAAGTAAAATGCAAGCCACCTGGTTCATCTGCCCAAGATGTGTGATATTCTTCGTCGACATGACTCTCTCGCATCAGTTCAGCACATATCTCTACCATTGAAGCCAATGGTTCTATCCCCATGTATGTTGCATTATATGGTATGGTCTTCCCGTTGATAGTCATAACCACGTCGCAACTTCCTACTACGATTTCTCTCACTCTGAATTTGAATGCCTTTTGTTTCATATTTGATAACAATATTAAAATAATCTAATTGAGTATTCTTCACTAATATCCAACCACTCATCTGTATGGACAATCATATAGTCATCCCCAACCACAAGGATGTTTCCAAACTGGTATGTTTGCCGCCCGTATATCATCAGGCACACCTTGTCGCCTTGACGAAAATGATGTTTCGCATTGCCGACCATGAACTTGTAGTTTCTCTGCTCGTCTTGGTCGTACGACCAGTCGAGGTATGTTCGTGGGATGAATAACGATTTCATCGATGCCAAATCCAATACCTCTTTGGGTGTTAGGCCTTCTAATCTGGATTCGATTTTTCGTCTATGCTCATCTACAGTAGTGCCGCCCATTTCCCTGAGCCATGTTGCTAAAGATTCTCCGTTTTGAATAGATTCATAGAATGCAGGCTCTTGGTTCGTCACTTCCCTGGCATCGTCAATGTATTCCAAATATTGCTCATACAATGTCTTCCCGTTTTGAATAGAATTCAGCTGGCCGCCATTGGAAATCGCCCACGATACAATCTCTTTTATGAGGTTCCAATGAATCGGAGTGATTTCCTCCATAGAATAATAGTTTATTTCAAGATTGCGTAAGATTAATGTGGAATAATCGTTGCATCCTATTGATTTTAGATACTCCAGCACTTTTCTGGTTTCAAACCAACTTCTTGTTGTTTCTGAAATCTCAATCCACCAGAATGCTTTTAGAATCCTTCTCCTCTTTTCCAATGGAGGCAATATTTCTAACTCGTTTATTACCTCTTCGACACTACCTGAAGGGAGAATATTTTGTGAAAACGTGTCATACATAAACGCGCCCATATCGTCCCAAAAGTAGTGCAACTGGAGTACCCGGACTTCACCATCTTTCAAATCATCATCGTAATCTATGGCAATTTCATACCTGATGCATCCTGAATTGTCTTCAAAATGCTTGATGACATTATACAAATCACGGGGATCAATCTTTGTGTTTCGGTTCACACTTATCTTTAGCAGATAAATCCACGAAACATCGTAGCACCCCAGTGTCTTAAATTTGTCAATGCATGTGGAGATAGGATATTTCCCGTCTGATGTACACACCCTGGCCGAATAGATGTAAGTGTCCTTTTCCTCAAAATGGTTGATGGCATCATCAGACATAGCAACCACTTTGCATCCGCCGAATATTTCTCTCACTTTGGAACATGGTATAAGGCTCAGTCTTACCCATTGGTTATAAGCAAAGCAGTCCTTGTTTCCTGCCTTTTTATCAATTGGTTCGACACACATAAGTACATGCCTATTCTGATCTTCTCCCAAATAGTAAGGACAATTTGGATCTTCGTCCTCGTCTATTTTCTCAACTTCTGTCAGTATCTCTTCATGACGGTGGTTGTAATAGTGAAATTCGTTGCCCTTTCTGACGTAAACCACATCGCAGTCATCTCCCCAGTCAATAATCTCGTCATAGTCAGCAGGAAGAAATACACTGCCATCGCTATTGTTTATTCCAACCGCTCCATTTTCATAGAAACGGTAATCGTCATCCTTATCCGCACATTCTGACACAAATCCATTTTTATAAAAAAACTTGTGACAGTCTCCGTAATGGGCATAGATGAAGTCCGTGCATAACTCTAACTTGTCATACTTTGGCTCCATAACTATATCGCCTGATGGTAATCTGAGTCCCCACAAACCATCTTTCTTGAATTTCTCTGCCGACATCGCCTTATTCCAGAAGGCGCAAGTTTTTTTGTTTCGTTTGTTTTTACCCATATCATTGTTCCCTATTTTGGTCAAATTCCGACTCGTGTTCTTTGAAAAAGCCATGATAGACCTTGACTGCCGCCACCTCAGTCCACGACATCACTGTAGCGGGATGAACATCCAGATTATATAGCTTCGCTCCCTTTATAGCCATTAGGAATGGAGAGTGGGTGGATATGATGAACTGGCAATGCTCAAACCTTGCCATATCCTCGATGAATCCGGCAAGTTCTATCTGCCTCTCAGCCGAAAGAGAATTCTCTGGTTCGTCAAGCAGGTAAAGACCCTGTGGTTTCATGGCATCGGTAAAATACCTGAAAGCATTCTCTCCATTTGATTTCTCCAAGATATTAAACCCAAGATGTTCCTTCACATAGCGGGACTTAGTCTTATTCCGTATCTCCATATGTTTTGTGTATGCGTCAATACTTGCTGGGTCTTCCGTGTCAATGTGGCGATTCAATGGCGCATTTTGCAGTCTCTCTATTTCTTCTAGCATGGCTCTTCTCTTTTCATCAATATCCTCGTTCTTCATCCGAAGGTCAAGCATGTGGTCGAACACCTCGTCGCTGGTAATGATTCGACCATATTCTCTTATATCGTATGGCATCTGCAAGGAAATGTCGCTCCTTTTGATTTTACAACGACTCAGGTATGTGTCAAATAGCTCCGTTCTGTTGAAAGGAGTTTGCCGACGGAGTTGCAGTTTCTGAGCAATGACATTCATCAAAGTGCTCTTACCTGTACCATTTCCTCCCGTAATCAGCGTAATGTCTGAGAAATCCACCTCATATAGGCCACGGGATGACAACACATGGAATGGATAATAACTCCTGTGATATGTTTCATTCACAAGAATCTGATTGCCAACTAAAGAAGGAAGTATTATCTTCTCAATGTATATCATATTATCAAGTTTTCTTCTATAGCAATTCTTTGGGGGTAAAATATATTGGTTTCCCTTTTTTATCCACCTCATTCAATAGTGAGATATACAATATCTGTGGTTTGTATTCTATCAGACGTTCTGCTATGTCGTGAATAATCTTCCCTATCCTTTCCCTGCTGGAAAAAACTTCAAACACCACAATGCACAAATCACTTCCTTTCGGTTCTATTGATGATAGATTATCTGTAAATGAAATACCAAATTGTTCCAGCAAATTGATAAAATGACCTAGATGGAATCGCCTGAACTTATTCCATGTTGATTTTGCGTGTATCGGCAAGTAGACGAGCAAATTGGGATAAGCCTCCATTACCTTGACTATCATTGTCGAAGCCAACATATATTCTGACTCTTCGAGTTTGTCTCTACAGGATTTTAACTCCGCCAATCGCATATAATTGGCAAACAGGCTATATGTAGCAGTCTTTCCACGGAATTTATTATACCCATATCGGTACATACAACACACAGGAAACAGTTCCCCGACAATATCTCCTCCTTCGTGCTCCACGGGCATGGTTTCAATGCACCGATACCTTCTCAGTTCCTCTTCCAAAATGTGAGTATCCATACAAAACTTACAAAAGTCACCTTGTTTTTCTATCCAACTATGTTGCACTATCATAATTCAAATTCTTTCAGTTTAATAGTCCGTAAAAATGTTTCAGTATGTATGTTCGTATTCAGATGATGGAACCACAGAATTACATTATCTGTCATACGTTCCTATACCTTATACCTTTTCCGCTCTATTAGATTTCTCCAATATTGTACTAATCAATTGGGAATACTCGGCGCCAACAGGCAATTCCATATCAACATACAAAGTTCGTCGAGTACAGAACGTCGTTTCCTCTGTTTTTGGATTGAAGCCTTTCCTCTGCTCTTCTCGAAAGTACATGCCGACACCCCGTTTCTGCCAAAGAGGAAGATCATTGTAGTTGATGCCTCTTTCAAACAGGATTTCGTTCTTCTCTTTGTTGGTGATACCTGACAATCGTTTCTGTGCTTCGGCGGCGGAAGTTCCCTCTTTCCGCAGTAACCAATAACAGTGCGAGTTTATTGAATTCCTATGTGCATCCTCCTGCCTCCAGCGGAAATAGTCCACTACGTTCTCCTCTGAGGGAAGTGGAATGAGGCGGTTATCAAATACAGCAGCATGACCAGTGTACATAGAGAACGTCACTGATGTCTCGGAAGCGAGAAGGGAAATCAGTTTACGGTCTTTCCTTCCGAAAGTATCATCTTTCAAGTGGAGCAACACGGAAATCTCATCGCTTTGGGTATAGCCATATACCATGCGGAAACCACAATCCATCAAGTGTCTTGTGGTCTCAATCATGGCGTCGCGGAATCTAATGTCAAAAGGCGTTTCCAGATTCCATTCCTTTCTGGTTAACCGAGTAAACCCGTGGCCGTCAAGACGAGCCACAATATATATTCCTTCAAGCATCGTCCTGTCAAGCGACTGTTCAAAACGTCTCATCTGTTTGTCAAGAGTGTCAAAATCCATAGCCTACTCCTCCCATTTTGATATTTCAAATTCATTGTTGCTAATTCTTACAAAGTATAGTTCGTCAAAACCTTCTAGATATGACGGAATCTGCAACCTGTTGCTCGTGTTGGCAATGGCATCTGATGGCACACCGCATCTCCTTGCATTGTTCCGGTTCACACAATGCTTTACTATGCTTTGAAAGAAAAGACCGATGACCTGATACCCATAATCCTTGGCTTTCTGGATGTATGGCACACGGTCGGCTATTTCTGGGTTGGTGTTGTCTATGACAAACGATTTCCCTCTCTCCAAGCAATCCATCAATGCCAGCCTTTCTTTGTTACGGGTATGCAATACATCCAGACTAATATGTGTATATGATTCGCCGGACAACAATCTATTGTAGAATGTCGTCTTGCCGCTCGCTTGTATTCCGATGAATATTATCGCTTGCTTGTTCTTCTTTTCAAAGGGTAGCTCTTCCATCACTGTTATTTGAGTATTCCTGATATCAGCCTTTAAAAGAGCCATTGGGATGCTGTCATTCCCATCATTCATACTGGTACACCAGCACACGGCAGACACAGACTTTCTGCTCTTAATGGCTCAATATTCATTTCATTTTGTCATAATCCCTCATCTCCCATTCCATACTTTCAAAGAAATCATGTGCGAAGAAATCCTCATTCCCTTCTATTTCCATCCCGCCAATCCCATGCTGGAAACACTCGTCATCTTTGCTATGATTATTCACTCCTGCCCACAAATGCCAACCTGTGTCAGTCAATCCTATAGAAAAACGGCAATCAAAACGCTCCGTGTCCCATTTAAAGTCAAAATCTATTTCTCCATCCCATGAAACCGTTGCATCCTTCAGAATCCGATCGTCAGGACACTGATTGAGAAATGCAACAACATTTGCCTCATATTGTATGGCATGAGGAATATTGAATTCTACTAATTGTTCTTTTACATTGTTCAATAGTCTTTGTGCATTTGATTCCATATCAGACATATTAACCTTTTATTACAGCAATTGGTTCTAACTTGGTCTTAATCTTCACCAGGTCTGCTTCAAGGGCAATTACCTTGTCGATATCCTTGTAGGCACTAGCGGCTTCGTCAAGGTCTCTTTGATTGCGTAGACCGTGGACAATACCCTTGGCATCCATCTTCTTTATCTCGTCCTCCAAACTGAGTGTATTGATAGCTTGGGTGCGGCTCATTGCACGACCTGCGCCGTGGGAGGAACTCATAAAACTGTCGGGGTTGCCTAGACCCTCAACAATGTAGGAACAAGTACCCATTGAACCAGGAATAATGCCGATTTCTCCCTCTCTGGCACGGACAGCACCCTTTCGGTGAACAATGCAGTTATGCTTGAAATGGTTTTCGAAAGCCGCATAGTTATGGGCAATGTCAATGGCTGGCTCAAACTCAACATCGGGCAGAGCGTCGAAGATAACCTCCTCTATACGCTCCATCATCAGACTACGGTTGCATTTGGCGAAGGCAACGCAGTATGTCATTTCATCCCAATAGTTCTTGAACTCTGGTGTTTTCAAAGGGAGAAAAGGGAGCTGCAACTCCGATTCGACTTTGCTATAGTATAGCTCGTTGAACCATTTGGCACGTTCGTTGTAATGGTCGCCCACCTGCTTGCCGAGGTTGCGGGAGCCGGAATGAATCATTATCCAAAGCCACCCCTCCTCGTCTTTTTGGAGTTCGATAAAGTGATTGCCTCCGCCGAGCGTACCCACTTGACGGTGAATAGACACAAATTGCCTTTTCACTACTGGCAGTTTTTCAACATCAAATCCTGCGGGCAGATACTTCTCGTCCTGCATTTCTTCGTGGTGGTCCATGCCCAGCGGGATACGCTCGCGGATGCCACGCATGATGATTTTGCGAAGGAAGTCCTCTTCAATCATCTCGGCACGGACGTTTGTCTTCACGGCACGCATACCACAACCGATGTCAACACCCACAGCATTGGGAATTACCACGTCCTTGGTCGGAAGCACACCTCCGATGGGCATACCCATACCAGCATGGCAGTCAGGCATAAGGGCAATGTGGTGATACACGAAAGGCAGCGAGGCCAAATTCTCAACCTGCTTGTATGCCTTTCCCTCAATGTTGGTGAGCCACATCTTGACCAACGTTGTTCCTATTTTTTCTACTTTTTCCATAGCTGATTACACATCAATTATATTAATGACACTGAGTGCATCCTCTCCGTTGTCGATGGCAGAAAGGACTTCAAATATTCTTTCGCTCCATCCTGCAATAAGATAGACATCCTTCTCAACAAGACTCAAGGGCATCTGTCCGTAGCCTGCCAAGTCGAAGAGGTATAGCTTTGCTTCTGGGAACATCGACTTGTATGTATGCCAGTAACCCTTGATTTCCTTTACTTGGTATCCATTGTAGCGGCTGTCGCTATCCCACATCTGGCAATCAGTGAAAATCATCACTTTGTCCATTGGCATCTTTTCCCTTATTAACCACTCGATGACCTTGTAGCCGTTGGTGCTGTAGCCTACCTCTCCTTCACGGCGATTCATCTCAAGGGTGTTGGCGAGGATATTGTTCTGAGGGAGGTTTATCACCTTCCATGTGTCACCGAAAATACCACTAACAACACTCTTGCACTTGCTCTTCAACAACATAGATAGCAAGATTCCGATATCGAAATTCTGAACGGTACTTCTTGGTGATACGGGGTGTTGCATGGATCCAGACACATCGGCGGCGAGCAATACCCTGATGTCGGCATCAAAGCCTTCCAAATTGTGCACGGATGCTTTCACCGCATTCTCCAACGCAGTCAATAACATTGCAGTATGGACATTGTCCACCTTCTCAATCTCTCTGTATGCCGACAGATAGCGGAAGGGCAACTGCTTGGACTTTGCCACCTGCTCGGCATTCGACAGACGGCTGGCCACATCCATCATCTGCAGCAGCGACACATCAGACTGGAGCATATTCCTCAAGTTACGCATCATGGCCATATATCCCAGTTTTCCGCTGTCAATCAGTTCTTCCCATTTCTCGCCAAATGCCTTTTTTTTCTGCTCATCAGACTCATATTGCTGTTGTCCGAGAGTCGAGAGCTCGGTTTCCCAAGTATAGGGAGTCTCCAGCTGACGGTTCACAATCTTGTCGAAGAGTGCTTGTTGTTGTTCGTCCTTCGCTTTAGGGTGAACCAAGAACAATGCGTCGCGGAGCTTCACTTCAAGGTTGTCGCGGTCGTACTTGGCGAACTGGTACTCGTCAAAAAGGTTAAACGAACGTTGGAGGCCGTTCTGGATTTGGCGGGAAAGTTTGCCCAGTTTCTTGCGAGGGTCGGAGGACGGATTACGCCACTGGTAGCACATCAGCAACTCCATAATCTCGTCGGCACGAAGCACTGTTTTCTCAACTGCACGAGCCACTAGGTCATCACCGTTGTGAACCTTTGCCAATTCCACCAAAAGCAGCAACGGGATACTACGAAGATGCATTACTGTGCGGGTATAGACAGCGAGACGTGCCACAAACTCTGGCGTCACTTTGCCTATGAGCTGGACGATACGATCCACCCGCTCATCCTGCTTTTCGTAGTTTGTATCGCTGAGCGATGCAGTCACTACGGCAGTATAAAGTTCCAACTCAGGGGTCATGGCATATGCTTTAGCTCCTTCGTGGTTCTTTACGCTCTTTTCTTCCTTCAAAATCGAATTGTACATCATCTTCGTAAAATATTTATTGTTAAACTATTGTTTTCAAAAGAAACGGTGCAATGGGCGTGGAGGGACTCTTTGTTTCCCGATTACGAGTCGGGTGCTCTTTGCTGATAGCTATCGAAGTAACCCTACACTACGGCAACCGTTATAATAAGCAGAAGCGACTGGCGGAAAACGGGCGGGGTAAGCCAATACATCCCCTAATGGAGGCTCCGAAGGAACCGTTTCCCTACGGCATTCTGCATTTTGTAGCGGAGGCAGGACTCGAACCTGCGACCTCGAGCTTATGAAACTCGCAAGCTGACCAAATGCTCTACTCCGCAATAATAGAAGCAAGGCAACAAAACGAAAAGACAGCATCTTTTCTCTACCAACTAAGCTACATGGAGAAACCCATGGCTGGGCTCGAACCAGCGACACCAGACCGAAGTACGTCTTTTCTACGGCACTTGCTATTTTTCATAATAAGGTAGCGTGCGACATTCATAGAGGCACTATAATGCCCTTTGTGAGTTTTACGTCACGGGCTCTCAGAACGAAGTAATCCTCCACTACGGCAACGCTACCGATTACTAATTAAGGCAGGATGCAACAAGGCGCAAAGGGACGTTTGACACGCAATAAATTATGCGCGCACAAATCTGTCACAGAACCTTAGTACAATACCTCGGATGTCTGTAAACAGATTCTTCAGAGCAGTCTTCTAAGTCCAATCCTGTTAGAAACTCAGAATAACAGCTAGCAAAGGCAGCTGTCTTCAGGTGTACGGCACTTAAAGCGTTGCTCACACTGCTATAAACGAAGTAACCCTTTGCTACGGCAATCCTACCTTATCTTTCAGTTTCAATCTTTCAAAGTACTCTTTTTCTCTTTTCGGTTGCAAAGATACCATAGTCGGTGCGCAATCTTTTTGCGTAGTACAAAAATAATTTTCTACTATTTTTTATCACTCTGAATAACAGATATTTTAAAGGTGAAATTTCTTTTTCATTTATTCATAAATGATACTATTATGTCCATACGAATAGTGATTATTATAAAATATTTGCGTATCTTTGCACCCGTATTTCAAATTTTTTTTTATATGCCTGTCAATCGCAATGCGCTGCTCCGCTACAAGACTATAGACCACTGCCTCTGCAACCGTTACCGCCAGTGGACGCTCGACGACCTCATCGAGGCCTGCGCCGATGCATTGTATGAATATGAGGGCATTCGTAAGGGCATCAGTCGCCGTACCATCCAGCTCGACATCCAGACCATGCGTAGTGACCGTCTCGGCTATAATGCTCCTATCATCGTGGTCGACAACAAGTACTACACCTACGAAGACCCCGACTACAGCATACTTCATAGCCCCCTTACGGAACGCGACATGACTGAACTGGTCGAAGCAGTCGGTGTACTGAAGCAGATGACAGTCTTCCCCGCCATGGCGGGAGTGTCAGACCTTGTGAGTCGAATGGAGGAGCAGGTGAGCATGGCTACAGGGAACCGTGAACCCTTGATCTTGATGGAGCGAAACGACCGGCTGAAAGGACTTGAATATGTCCCCCTCATCTATGATGCCCTAAAAGGCAGATGTACACAGGAGATGACCTATCAGTCATTCAAGGCGCAAAAGCCTACCACATTCGTTTTCTATCCTTACGTTCTGAAAGAGTTCAACAACCGTTGGTTCGTTTTAGGACAAAAGGCAAAATCACGTTTCATGAACATCTTTGCCCTCGACCGCATTCAGTCCCTTCGATCACTTCCCGATGAACCATTTTTTAAGCCAGCTGATTTCAATGCCGAAAAGTATTTCTCGGAGATGGTAGGCGTATCCCGTAGCGAAAACGAGAAACCTCAGACCGTCAAGTTCTGGGCATCTGAAATGGATTCTCCCTACTTCATCACCAAGCCTATTCATCACACCCAGGAGGTCATTATGCAAAACGAGAACGGAGAGACCCTATTTAGCATTAATGTCATTATCAACCGTGAGTTGATGCGAGAACTGCTTGGTTTCGGTCCCGGAGTAAAGGTAATAGCACCCAAAGCTCTTGCAGCCTATATCCAAAAACGTCACCGAGACGCTGCTGAAGGCATTTTGAAAAGCTCGTCCTAGATATCGCAATCACTACCAGACAAATTCAATATTTCAAAGAACTATTTTAACGATGCAAAAGTACAACTAATAACAACACCATCCGATTTGTTGCAAGGCTTGCAACTTTTCAGCCCCCCCAATATATACTAGAAAAAATCTTGAAAATCAATATAGTATGACCGAAGAGGAATTGGCTCAAAATAATAAAAGTCTGTTTGTCCGCATAAAAAGGAAAAAACCTGTTTTGAAAGAATTGTTGGATAACAGTCAGAGAATTGCCATCTACTACGAAAGTTCCTATAACAAAGCAGCAAACGACTTTATCCGCAGAGAATACAATACATTACTGACCGTATTCAATGATTGCGGTATCGCATTTGTCTATATTCCGATATTGCTTGAGGATATTGACGAGTCCTTGAAGTTTAACTTCCCTGACAGCATTACGCATATTACCGACAAGTTCAAAGCCGAAGATTTCTACAAGACAATAGCCGATAGTATTGTAAAGATACCTCCGACCAGGTATCCCATGATTCTTGTGTCTGACCCAGATAATACAACAGGATACCCTGATGCGATGCTGGGCGACGACCTGATGAGTTTCTTCTGTTTTATCATTGATGATCCAGCCGAGATACTATTCCACTACAAGCCACATAAATACCCAAAAATCTTCGAGCATAAGAACGATGGCACCACAGAAGGTGTCCTGTTCCGTGATGAAGACGATGAAGATGCCTCCAATGTCAATGAATCCAACATGGATTATCTGTCCGACAGAGCAGACTGGAGCGACATTTCACGAATTTCTACCGAAATCCAAACACGTGTCAACCAGCTATATGCGATGGGGGTGAATGAAGTCATTATCAGACAAATTGTAGCGCTCCCTGAGCCCAAGTTAAGCACATTGGTCATTACCGAGGACTTTCGTATAATTCTGCCTGATTACAATAGTAAGGAGATTTCGATACCAGCATTGTCGAAAGCCTTATTTTTTCTCTTTCTTAGACACGAAGAAGGACTTCTTTTCAAGGAATTACGCGATTACCGTAATGAATTGTACGACATTTACTGCCTTATCTCTTCAAGAGAAGATTCCGAGAGAATAAAACGTAGTATCGAAGACATTGTTGACAGCACAAAGAATTCTGTTAATGAGAAGTGCAGCCGTATCAAAGCCGCTTTTGCCTCACAATTTCAAGACAAGCTGGCATGTCATTACTACATCACAGGACGAGCCGGTGAGCCTAAACGTATAACACTCGACCGTTCTTTGGTAGAGGATAAGTCGGGGTTGATATTGAAACGGTGATTTGTACTTATGTTAAATTCAGGTTCGCATCTATCTCTTATTATTACTGTCCGCTAAACAATAATGTGTGGCAGATAATAGTCTGAATGTTATAATAAAGACGCTATCATGTTTCAGGACAAGCCCCCCTGCTCAATGGAGGTGTTTCCGGGCGGTGCTTCTTCCGAGGCCTCGGCCAGCATGATTTTAAGGTCTGCATCGGGCTGGTTGAAGAAGGTCTGCATGTTGAGGTAGTACATCAGTACAATCCTGACCATGGTAGCAAGGCCGGAGAAACTCCAGTTGCGCTCAAGGGTACTCTGCAGCAGGGACAACAGGAGATTCGCAATCAGAGTGACCCATATCTGGATTTTAATGGCATTGGCGCTCTCGCCATAGAAGTATCGCAGCGGAAAGTTCTGCTTTATCTGCTTGAAGAGCGATTCTATCTGCCATCTTCTGCGGTAGAT
>Ga0310691_10005205_pt1 | contig 14321 bp, 12 predicted proteins | sample 176DNAGHGlowgp2_FD_203887 | JGI IMG/M metagenome (GOLD analysis project Ga0310691, IMG submission 203887) | Sheep rumen microbial communities from Palmerston North, Manawatu-Wanganui, New Zealand - 1766 DNA GHGlow gp2 (v2) (version 2) | ecosystem: Host-associated > Mammals > Digestive system >... | reverse complement strand
GTCTTCTGTTACATCCTCGCCACGCACTCCCAGCAGTGGCTCTTCGGCTACAAGTTCGGCTACGAACTGCTGATTGTCAACGGGTTGCTGGTGTTCGGGGCACTGGTCGCGGCGAGCCGGAAAGCAAATTATGAATGCTGAATGCTGAATGATGAATGATGAATGATGAATGATGAATGTAGAATGGGTGGGGTAATGTCCCGGCAGGGACAAAAGCTCGGTAGGGGAATGCGCCCCGTTTTCCCATTCCGCCCCTTCAGGGGCGAAACCCGACATAGGGAAACGTTCCGGCGGCGGGAGCAGGAATGTGTTGTACACGTTTGGCACGGCGGGGATTGCGAGAGGGATAGAAGTGGAAATGTTTTTTGCCTGTCTCCGATTGTAAATATTATTGGATAATGGGTTGTATGTGCGGATAATCATCCGTACGTACGGAACAGATGGCAAAAAACATTGTAACGGATAGCCCGACGGCGCGGCGGGGGGGGGCATCGTTTCCCAACGTTGGTTCGTGAATGTGGTTTCTGCGACGCTTGGAAACGTCCCCCCTACGCGCCGGCTCGCCCAAAAAATAAGACTTGAAACGTATGACGTAAGAAGTCCGATGAAAAATGCTATTTTTGCTGACGGAAAATTTTGGGCAGTAAAGAATAATCCAATACCTAAAACCACAGTTATGAAAAGAATAGCATTTGTCGTCTTTGCCCTGCTGTTGCTGCAAGTTGTGAATGCGCAGCAGACCCCTGATTGTTCCAAGGTGTCGAGGCATTTGGCGACGATGGTCGCTAACTGTTCCGACGGAACATTGACGGATGCCAAATCCCTCCGTTCCGTCAATGCGCTCGTTTCGCTGACGGTCTCTTGCGATGCTCCCGCTTTCTTTGAGCGGCACGGTTGCCGGCTCATCGACAGGGTAGGGCGCATCTATATCGTGGACGTCCCGTTGGCCAAGGTCGCGGAATTGTCGCAAAACGACACCATTGAGCGTGTCGAGGCCGAGCGGATGCCGCGCCCCGCGATGGAGGTGACCCCGCAGCAGGTCAATGCCACGGGCATCTATGCGGGCGACAACCTGCCGCAGGCATATACGGGCGACGGAGTGGTGGCGGGTGTCTTCGACTGTTACTACGACTTCACACATCCGGCATTTCAGGACGCTGACGGCGACCTGCGGGTGCAATACTACTACGATTTCCACTGGCCGAACGCCGATGGCACGTTGGGTCACGCCTTGGAAACGGCTGCCGAGATAGCAGCGCTGGAGCACTCGCAGAATACCCGCAACGGTATCCATGGCACCCATGTGATGGGCATCATGGCGGGCTCGGCAGTGAACGGCCAGCTTCAGGGTATGGCTCCCGAGGCGGATATATATGCGGTCGATTTCAACTCCGACCGCGAGGAGTTTGAGGGCGAATCTGGTCCCACTTCTGCGACCGCCGTGTTGGGATTCAAATACATCTTCGACAAGGCGGCGGAAGCCAACAAACCTTGCGTCATCAACTTCAGCAGCTGCGAAACTGTCACGCTCACCTCGCAGCGCATTCTGGAGGGCGAGGCCTTACAAGCGTTGGTCGGACCGGGGCGCATCATTGTGTCGGCATGCGGAAACGATGGCACCCGTGCGTGCTACTTGGAGAAGGGACCGTCTGACTACCAAGCCGGTACGGGCATCAAAAACGGCATCGCCGGCGGGCATCTCATCGACATGGATCTGGTGACTCCTGTCAACCAATTGGTGCGTTTCGACTTCCTCGGGATGCAGCTGGTAGGCGGCGGCATCGAGGGAACCATCATGTTCAACACCGACAGCATCAGTCAGGTGAACAGCGCCTCATTCACGACCAATGTGAGCATGGGAGAAGTGCAGCTCACGGTGGAGGTCAGCCCCTATCAGGATCCGCGCGGCACGGTCTATCACATCAGCGGTACGATGCCGCACATTACCTACTTGGTGCTCTGTGGAGCGGCGGTGCTGCTCACAGGCAACGGTCCCGCATGGATTTACAGCGACATCGGCTTCAACTCGCTCACAAACATCACCGGCGTTCCGCAGTACTGTTTTGCACAACCAGGGCACTCCGTCTCATGGCCGGCGAACCTTCCCGACATCATCGCCGTCGGGGCTAACGGTTACAAAAACACCTTCACGAACATCGCGGGGCAGACCAACACCGACATGCTGGATTTCGCGCCCGATCAATCGGGTTGTATCGCCAAATTTTCCTCTTGCGGTCCCACGTTTGACGAACGCATAAAGCCCGATGTGGTGGCGCCGGGCCTCAATATCAATGCCGCATATAACAGTTTTTACGCTGATTATGACTATGTTGCGAAAAATTTGACCAGTTCTGTGCAGTACAACGGCAAAACCTACCACTATTTAGCGGAATCCGGAACTTCCATGGCATCCCCGGTGGTGGCGGGCGTCATCGCGTTGTGGCTGCAGGCCAAGCCCGACCTGACTCCCGCCGAAGCATTGGAGGCTATTCGTGAAACTGCCACCCATCCGGACAACACGTTGGCGTATCCGAACAACACTTACGGCTACGGGCAGATTGATGCTTATCGGGGACTGCTGTACGTGCTGGATTTGCCGTCCCGCATCCCGGATTTGAGTCAGGAACAGCCGCAGGGCGTGCAGTTCCGGGTGGAGAACCGCATGTTGTATGTCGATTTCGGCGATGAACATCCTAAGCGAATAACCCTTAACGTTTATGCGTTGGATGGTCGTTTGTTGTTGACTCGTAACGGTCGGAACCACATCAACCTTTCTGCATTGAAAGACGGTGTTTATGCTGTGCAGGTCGTCACCGATCAGCGGAAAACCACGGGCTCCACTCTGATTAGATTGTGATATTTGCGATGCTTGAAAGAGTTGCCTCCTGCGGAACACAGAAACTTCCACAAAAAAATATTCCGATTGTTACACCAAAACAAAAAAAATTCTACTTTTGCCAATTCAAACTCTAATTATCAAACTCTCTACGAACTTTCAACTTCTATAACCAATAACCAATAACCGATAACCTTTAATATTTCACCAAAATAAAAGCATTATGACAAAAAAATTATTCGCTGAACTGATTGGAACGTTTGTTCTCACCCTCCTGGGCTGCGGAACGGCTATGTTCTTGGGTTGTGCCACTCCCGCTGGCGTGGTGGGCACGGCCATCGCTTTCGGTCTCACCGTGGTCGCCATGGCCTACACCATCGGCGGCATCACCGGTTGCCACATCAACCCGGCAATCACCTTCGCGGTGGCGCTTTCCGGTCGTATGACCTGGAAAGAGGCCTGCATCTACTGGATCGGCCAGTTCATTGGCGGTATCCTCGCTGGTGCTGTCTTGTTGGCTCTTGTCAACATTGTGACGCCCAGTGCTGAAGGTATTGCTGAAGGCATGATGGGTCTCGGCTGCAACGGCGTGGCTAACGCTGGCGGTGCAATGGGCGCTTGCCTCGTGGAGATCATCGCCACCTTCATCTTCGTGCTCGTGGTTCTCGGCACCACCGACAGCAAGCTCGGTGCAGGCAACCTCGCCGGTCTCGCCATCGGTCTGACCCTGATTCTCGTCCACCTCGTCTGCATCAACCTCACCGGCACCTCCGTCAATCCGGCCCGTTCCTTCGGACCCGCGCTCTTCGCTGGCGGTCAGGCTCTTGCCGATGTGTGGGTGTTCATCGTGGCCCCGATGATCGGTGCTGCCCTCTCCGCACTCGTGTGGAAAGGCCTCGCCTGCAACAAGGAGTAGTTTCCGATTAGTAATTAGAAATTAGTAATTAGTAATTGCTTGAAAGAAAGACGGACGATCTCGTTGGAGGTCGTCCGTCGGTGTTTTTGTCAGAACCGGTGTTCGTAGCCGAGTTTGAGGACAGCGCCGAAACGCGGTGGATCCGTTGAAAAACCAGGGTGGGCAACGCCATCATGATAGACCTTATCGAAACCAACCGAGATGTTTGTGTTGACCCCGATTGTGAGGATGTCACTGGTGGTCAACGGAATACGGCCACCGAGTTCAAGCATGGTCTCACCTATGTTGAAGCACTCTTTAGCATTTGCTGCCGTCCAAGCATTTAACCCAATGCCGAAGGAGAGGCCGCCGCGGGCGTAAAAGTGCCGTGTGTGGAATTCCATTTCAATCGGGATCCTCAGGTAATGGTAATGCTCGTTGTTCGCCGGTTTGAAAACACTTTCGTAATCCAAACTGGTGTAGATACCCCAAAATCGACTGAAATCGTATCGGAAACCCACTCCTCCGCCTGCTTGTATGAAAGTGTCGGACCAAAACAGATAGCTGCATACACCTCCTGTGGCGTTCGCGGTAATGTTGAACCCTTTGTAGGTGCTTTCAGATGTTGTCGTTTGTGCATTCGACTGTATGGAAAGTGCGAGCATTGCGACGAGTATGATGTAATTCAGTCTCTTTATCATAACCATAATAACTTGATGAATAACGATGATGCAAAGATAGAAAATCCATCTATATAAATATGATGCAGAATTTTCAAAAGGTTACAAATTTCAATAAGATAATTCTATGTTTTGTTTTTTGCAGAAACACTTTTTTTACCAGTTGAATCCCCGAAATTTACGTACCTTTGCCGCGAAATAGAGACACCGATTTTGTAGAAGGAAATTCAGTGAATTTAGTAACCAATCAAATATAATGCAATGATCAAAAACAGCCAAGACATCCGCGTTGAAACCGTGGAAAACAGCGGCAACATTGAAGGCCGTATCAGCAAGAACATCATCCTCACGCCCGCGGAAATGATGGAGCGGGCGTCGATGTTCAACATCATCACCCTGCCGTCCGGAAGCCGGATCAAGGAGCATCCACACATCGAGGATGCCGAAATCTACTACATCTTGGAGGGTGAAGCCGAGGTCACCGACAACGACAAGACCGCTGTCATGCGTGCCGGCGACGTGATGTTCACTGGCAACGGCGACCGCCACAGTATCGCCAACCACAGCGGGAAAGACGTGAGATTCTTAGCGTGCATTTTGAGAATGTAGAATGAAGAATGTAGAATGATGGTGCGGAAGACCCCAATTCCCCTTCTATTTTAGAAGGGGTGGCTGAAGGCCGGGGTAGTAATATAAAACAACTTCCTTAAGCAGCCCCGAAGGGGCAAGACGCGCGATAGCGCTAATAACCCCACACAAGGCGAAGCCGCAGTGTGGGGACATCAAAAAACATACTGATATGAAGAAAAACCTCCTCACAACCCTCCTCCTCGCCGTAGCCCTCCTCCCCGCTACGGCCTGCACCAACCTGATCGTCGGCAAGAAAGCTTCTGCTGACGGCAGCGTGATGTGTACCTACAACTGCGACGGCTTCGGATTCTCAGGAACGCTGTTCCACAGTCCGGCCGGACGCCACGCCCCGGGCGAGCAAATCGCCATCCACGGGTGGGGACCCGCGCACGAGGGCCAATTCGTGAAACAGGTGGAATATACTTACAACGTGGTCGGGCTGATGAATGAGAAGCAGCTGACCATCGTGGAAACCACTTTCGACGGACGCTTGGAACTCCAGAACCGCGAGGGGCTGCTCGACTACTTCTCGCTGATGCGGCTCACCCTGCAGCGCGCCGCCAACGCCCGCGAGGCCATCAAGTGCATGGCGGAATTGGTGGAGGAGTACGGCTACAACAGTTCCGGCGAGAGCATTACCATCTGCGACCCCAACGAGGCGTGGATCATGGAAATTATCGGCAAAGGGCAGGGGAGGAAAGGAGCCGTCTGGGTTGCCCTGCGCATCCCCGATGACTGCATCTGCGCCCATGCCAATTTGAGCCGTATCAGGCAATTCCCGCAAGAACCCGTAGGGGCGAAAAATTTTTCGCCCAAAATATCCCACAAATCTCTTAGCAGCAAACACCTCCAATATATCACCCGTCCCGAGGTGGAATGCGTCTATGCCGCCGATGTCATCGAGCTCGCCCGAGAGAAGGGGTACTTCAGCGGCAAGGATGCGGACTTCTCCTTCCGCGACGCTTACTGTCCCATCGATTTCGAGAACGTGCGCTACGCCGACGCCCGCGTATGGAGCTTCTTCCGCCACCACTACGCCGAGGCCGAGATGGACAAGTACCTGCCGTATCTCAACGGCGAGTTCGACAAGTACGACCATCTGCCGCTGTGGATCAAGCCCGACAAACCGCTATCCCTCAGAGATTTGCAGGAGGACATGCGCGACCATTTCGAGAACACCCCGTTGGACATGACCGCTGACATGACTGCCGGTCCGTGGGGGATGCCGATCCGTCCGCTGCCGATGCATTTCCGCGACACGGCAGGCGTCAGCTATTTCCGTGAGCGGCCCATCGCCACGCAGCAGAGCGGTTTCACGATGACCTGCCAGATGCGCTCATGGCTGCCCGATGATGTGGGTGGTGTCACCTGGTTCAACTGCGATGACGCCGACATGGTGGCCTACGTGCCACTTTACTGCTGCATCACGCAGGTGCCCGACTGCTTCCGTCCCGAGAACAACCCGCGCACGGAATTCAGCTTCGAGTCGGCCTTCTGGATGAACAATTGGGTGGCGAATATGGTTTATCCGCGCTACTCGATGATGATTGATGATCTCCGCAAGGCCCAGCGCGAGTTGGAGGACTACTACTACGCCAACCAGGACAGTGTGCTGAAGGCGGTGGAGAAGATGACCCCCGCAGACCGCCGAGACTATCTCAATAAAAGTAGCATCGCCTATGCCGACAAGATGATGAAGCGCTGGGACGAGCTGGCCAAATACCTGATTGTCAGATATAACGACCAAGTGGTGAAGAAAGTTGACAAAGACGGAAACTTCCAGCGCTGGGGTTACGATACCCCGGGTTATGACCTCCAGTTCATCAATTCCATTGGCACCGCCACGGGCGACCGTTATCGGCTTAAAGAGGTGATTGAGCGTAGGGAGCGATGATTTCGTGCCCGAGGAGCCGTTTCAGAGGATGGACTCTATAACATTCCCTCTTCCACAAAGCTGAAATATCGTTCCCGATGGATGATGATGTGATCCACCAGCACGACATCAAGCAAATTTGCAGCTTTACGGGTCTTTTCTGTGAGCTGTATGTCGGCTTTGCTCGGACGAATTGATCCGGAAGGATGGTTATGGCATAGAATGATTTGAGTGGATTTTTTTACCACTGCTTGTTGTAATACGATGCGGACATCTACCTCTGTGCTGGCAATTCCGCCCTTGTTTATCTGTGCAACTCCCAAGATTCGGCTGGATTGGTTCAAGTAGATCACCCAAAGTTCTTCGTGGTCCAGATAGGCGATTTTGTTTTGCATAAGGTTTACGACATCCAAGCTGCTTTTAATTACCGGCTTCTCTTCCACTTTTTCAGCGCGGATCCGTCTCCCGATTTCAAATGCGGTGAGCAGAGCCATTGCTTTTGCTTGTCCGATGCCCTTGGTTTCGGATAACTCAAGCAATGTCTTTTCAGATAATTCATTGAGGCTGTTGTTTGACGATGAGAGCAGGCGCTTGGCCAATTCCACGGCAGATTCTGAAGCATTTCCTGTCCGGAACAGAATGGCGATTAGTTCCGCGTCAGAAAGCGAAGCGGCGCCGTTTCGGGCATATTTTTCCCGAGGCCGGTCTTGCACACTCCATTCTTTGATGGTTAATCTCTTGTTTTCGTAGTTTGATGTTTTGTTCATTTGGTTTAAGGTTAGTACATTTGCGATCGTTTAAGCAGGTAGGGGAGTAGTATTTGTTCAAATCCTTGGGTTATATCTGCAGGAATCACGTCAATCTGGTATTGTCCGCATTTGACTTTGATTTCCTGGAAATAATCGCGGACGGTCTGTTGGTAGAATTCGCGGATGTTGTTGGCGTGTACTTTCACTTCATTGCCTGTTTCCATATCGACGAACTTGTAGAGTCGGTTTTCGAATGCGAAATCGTATTCCAATTGCTTGTCGAAGGTATGGAAAAGGACCACCTCATGTTTGTTGTGCCGGAGGTGTCCCAATGCCAGCAATAATTCGTCGAGGTTGCTGCTCGTTTCCAACATGTCGCTGAAGATGATGACCAAGGAGCGGCGGTGAATCTGCTCGGCGATTTGGTGCAAGGTGTCGGTGACCATGGATTGTCGTTGAACGTCATCTCCGATGGGTTGCAGCACCTTCTCGAGTTCGCGGTAAATCATCTTGTGGTGTGCGTCCCCGCCACGTGCTCGGGTTTGCAATTCCAGTTTGTCGGAGAAGAGGCTTAGCCCTACTGCATCGCGCTGGCTTTTGAAAACCTGCATCAGGACGGCGGCGGCATATACAGCGAAAAAGATTTTGTTCGGTTGCGCAAGGGTGTATTTCTGCCGTTTGGGAAAATACATGGATGACGAGTTGTCGATGACCAACTGGCACCGCAGGTTTGTCTCTTCCTCGTATTGTTTGACGAACAGTTTGTCGGTTCGGGCGTAGAGCTTCCAGTCAATGTGGCGGATCGGCTCGCCGGTGTTATAGGGGCGATGTTCGGCAAATTCCACGGAGAAACCGTGCATAGGACTTTTGTGGATGCCGGTGATAAACCCTTCCACCACCTGTTTGGCCACAAATTCCACATGGTCGAACTGGGTGATTTTCGTCAAATCGATTGTATATGCCATAGTCTGTTTTTTTAGGGTGCAAAAGTACAATTTTTTCGGTCAGCGGAAGAACTTTACTGGCTAGAAATGAAGGATTGCCACTGGTTGAGGAATTCTGTCTTGAACGATGTCATATTTAGGTTCGTGGAAAATAATTCAGAGGCTGTGTACAGTTTCACGAGTCCATTCTTGTCATAAAGAATTAGGCACGGAAACTCGTTAACGGGGATATGACGGTGCGAAGTGAGGGTGGAAAAGTCGGGGGAGGAACAAGAGTATAATGTAAACGGTTTGGATAGGTGTGGTCTTATTCTACTGCTGATTTCGTATGCGGACATTCCGTTTAGAGGATGAGCATAAACATTTCCGATCCGGATTTTTTCTGATTCTGTTTGGTTCAGAAGTTGGTAAAGGGCATTTATGCAACCGGAACATTCCAAATCTTGGTGAAGGATCAAAATGTTTTTTTCGCCAGGCAAGTCCTGAAGATTTAGACATTCCCCCGTAGTCTTGATGATATTGCATTCCGGCAACGGGGGGACTGGGGCGTAACGCATGACCTTATAAGCCAATGCGGGATCATGGGATAGGTAATACTGATTCTCATCCTGTAGATACTCCTTTTCAGTTTTCCCTTGCCACTTCACGTCCGTTTTAAGGGTCAATTGGACAATCACATCTTTTTCCGATGCGTTTGTTTTGTCAAAACCGTCTTTGAACAAGGTAAATGGGAACTGTGCCGCAACATAGACGCTGTCTTCATGGTTTGATGTTGAATAGCGGACAATGCTTCCGTCAGCTTTCCGTATGGCATATTGCAGCACAGAGTTCCCGGCGGTGGTGTCGTAATAGGTGAAGAGTAGCAGGAGATCCCCGTTTATAGGCATTATCACTTTTGGGTAAGAGTATTTGAACAGGTCGTCCTTGGTTGCGAAAATACGTTCTATCCCGTATGGAACGGATAATGTCTTTTGGATGTAATCGTCTTCAAAGGCTTTCCAAGAGGGGATGTCAAAGAGAATCGTGTCTTGGGGCTGTCCGTCCAATGAATACACCTCCAAACGGGGAAATCTCGTGCTTAGGAAGAATACAGATTGTTGGTTGTGGGAAATGTAGCGATTAGGCTGGATTTGGACGATATGGGGTGCCTCGTAAGGCAGCTCACGGACCAGTGTTGCCGTATCGCTGTCAAGATTCTGTTGAAACCACTTGAAACCCTTGTCATGGTCTTCTTCAAAAAAATAGAGTCTGTTCTGATGAATATAACCCATGAACAAGTTGTGATGACGGGTGATGGAAACCACTTGGTAGTTTTGATTATTGATTTGTTTATAAAGGATAAGTGCTTCTTGAGTGGTGACCAGCAGATATTCTCCGTCGAAACAAAAATCATAGATCCAAAGGTTGCGGATGTTGTGCTCCGGCTTCCTCAGGCTTTCCGGGAGGGGAAGCATGATTTCGGTTTGCTCATAATTGTCCATCGACAGTTTGTGGATAACCGCTTGATAGCCGTTCTCCTTGTATTGGAAACCCTGTTGTTCGACAAAGTAGAATGCGTTGTCCTGCATCCTGCTTTTAAGCAGATTGAGGTTTCTGGGTTGGTGGTTGCATTGCATGTTGACCAATGTGTCCAACATGAACTGCTTGCCGATCCATTCCTGACCAGTCGCGCCCAGCGTTGCCAAAATCAAGCTGGCGATGGCAATGATGCGTGTTTTCATAGAATCTTTCTGATTTTAGGAGTGAGTATTAGAGGTTAGTTGCGGCAGAGAGCAAGTTAGTTTTTTCAATGTAGATCATCATCGTGGACGTGTTGTTCGCACTAGTCTTCACAACACCGCGGACAACGTATGTCTCCGTCTTCTGCTTTCCTAATTTTCCACCCCCTTTGGAGGCAAAAGCGACGGTTTTGGTGTAAGTTGTCGGGACAGCCTTGGCAGAGTGGCCTGAAGTAACGGCAGAGGCGTTGTTTTCAAGCGCGGTCTCATATTGCTGAATGACATCGTTGATGGCAAGCTTGAAAGCGTTTAACTTGCCCGCCTCGGTGATGACGGCGACGACATTGCCGTTCATGACGTTCAGCGAAGTGCAATTGGGGACCCTGCAGGCGGAGAATCCGGTTCCTGAACAATCCAAGTGGCCTACGCCGTTCGCACTGACTTCGGCTGGCGTATAGCTCACGTAGTTGTAAAGGTTGAAGATTGCTGTGAAGCCTCCCTGGGATTTGTTGACGATCACGGTGGGGACTTTTTCGGCGAATGCGCCAAAAGTGAAAATACTCAATCCGATTAATAATAAAATCTTTTTCATAGTTTTAGTTTTTTTTGTTTTTTTTGATTTGTTTTGTTTTTGATTTTGATTTTTTTTGTTTGCCTCCCTTTCGCGGAGGCGATAGTTTCCTATCTTCGTTAGTCTTCCTTGTCGGTCGATTAATGGTTTTGTTTCGTTCTCGGCTTTCTTTTGTTTTTGGTGATTGATGTGATTGTTTTCACGGTCAAATTCAATCGGGGGTGCCAACCCTTTTTGAACATGACAAAGATAATACATTGACAAGCGTTTGTCAAGGTTTTTTTAAAATTTTTTTGTTGTTGAATGTCAGGAGGTTGTGAAAATTGCGTTAACTATTCGATGATGAATAGTTAATTTTCCAGTCGGGATTTCGCAGATTTTTGGCCGTCGGCTGCAAAAACCGAATCATGGGCTACTCCAGGACCACGTGGTTTTTCGCCATGATTTTCCTGAGGTTGATGAGGGCATAGCGCATGCGTCCCAGAGCCGTGTTGATGCTGACTTGGGTCATCTCGGCGATTTCCTTGAAGCTGTAATCCATATAAATCCTCATCTTCAGAACTGCTTTCTGTTCCTCGGGAAGATATTCGACATAATGGTTGATGTCCTCGTAAGTCTGTTCGCGGATCATCTTTTCTTCGATGGACTCGTCCTTTGAACCTATTATGGTGAAAATGTCAAATTCCTCGCCGCCGTCAATGGTGGGCATGCGTTGCATTTTCCGGAAATAGTCAATCTTCAAATTGTTGGCGATCCGCATGATCCATTGGAAAAATTTCCCTTCCTCCTGGTAGCTCCCGGAGCGGATGGTGTTTATAACCTTAATGAAGGTGTCCTGGAAAATGTCTTCCGCAAGCTCTTTGTTCTTGACAGAAACCATTATGTACGAGAACAACCTCCGTTCATAACGGAGTATAATGGTCTTCAATGCAATTTCATCACCTGATTGATAACGCGCTATCAGTTCGTTATCGGACAAGGCATTCCAATTCATGATATGCTCCTTTCTTTATAGGGTTAATAAAATCAGAAAGTAGATGTTTTTTCGATAGCGGGTCTCCTTTGATGTTTAAAATTGATAATGCCTTTTTATTTGTTATAATAACGAACTGCAAAAATACATTTTTTTTTAATATATCGCTTGTTTGATAATTTTTTTTTCTCAAGTGATTAGAGTGTTGAAAAAGATTATCTTTGCCACGTGTTCTAAATTACCAAAGTCATGAGAAGGTATGGTTTCTTCTTCCTGTTCGTTTTCTGTTTTAATCTGGCTTATTGCCAAATGGAACTGTTTGATATACAATTGGAAAACAAGGTTTACGCCGATGGCATCGCAAGTGTCCAGCTTAAGCTGTCTGCCGAGCAGCTGTCCACGTCTGTAGGTGTATTGGGTGTTGACACGTTCCATATTTCGTTTGATGATTTGGAATTGGAGAACCGTCACCTGAAATATACGTTCATACACTGCACGCATGACTGGAAGTGGTCGCAGATGAACCCCATCGAGTATATTGAAGGTTTCATGGAGGATGATATTACAACATACGACCACTCGTTCAATACAATCGAACCCTATATCCATTATCAGGCTTATTTCCCAAATGAGAACATATCGTTCACGAAATCAGGAAACTATGTTCTGTTTGTGTATGATGACACCCCAGATAACCCCATCCTGACCCACAGGTTTATGGTGCTGGAGCCTGTACCGGCAAGAATCGCCTGCGATGTGCATTCTGCTATTGACGTCAATAAAAAATACACCCACCAGGATGTTGACTTTCTCGTTTTTCCCGGAGCTTATCGTGTCCGGAATCCCCAGCGGACGATTCATGCCACCATTCAGCAGAACGACAGATGGGATAATGCGAAATACGGACTGACATATTACTCCGGGGATGTCGAAGAGTTGCATTTTGACTACACTGACGGCCGTAACACCTTTCCCGGAGGTGCCGAGTTCCGTACTTTTGACCTCACAACGCTGCGCTCCAATGCCGATCATATTGTGGGAATCTCCTACGTGAACCGCCATACCCATGCTTACGTGTTGCAGGATGAGGCGCGCCCGTTTGCGGCGTATGAAAGCCGGGGGAATATGAACGGCAGGTGCTTATACTACAACCGAGACTTGCGAAATGATTTTTCGGAGGATTATGTGTTCACGCACTTTACCCTCAAAAGCAGCTTCCCGTTTACAGAAGGCGATGTCTATGTCTTTGGAGAGCTGACAGACTGGCAACTTCAAGAGGATGCCAAACTGCGCTATAACAAGGAGTTTGATTTTTGGGAGACTGAGCTTTTCTTGAAACAAGGCGTATATAACTATCAGTATGTGTATGTTCCACATGGTAGCGACGTGATTGACGCCACCTATATAGAAGGCTCACACTTCCAAACTAATAATATATACAATATTTATGTTTATTTTCAGGAAGAGGGGACCTCGTATGACAGGCTCATTGGATTCCAGTCTTGTTCAATTGCGGACAGAAGGTGATTCTACCTGTTTTTGATGCATCTTATTGAATAGAATGCCTCCTTCGGGGTGCAGTTTATCTCCACCGTTGCATTGGTGTAATAGAATCGATGAATGGGAGAGGTGTCGGGACTGCCGTCAGAACATGTCCAAAATCCGGTGTCTGTTCCAAAACCTTCTGCCAGACCATTCCAGACACTGCCTGCGGGCAATACCGAAAAGCCTGTGCTGTTGTTAGTCGTGACATTCTCTATGATGCAGCAAGCGGCCCCTTTGGTCAGAAAGTCGAACTGCCAACCTTCGGTAGATGCCATGGCTTTCGCCACATTGTTGACATCGGAGCCGCAGCGGTAATAGTCCTTGTAGCCTACAAAATCTTCCACTCCCATCCACTCGAAATTGGCGGGAACGTGCCATCCGTCGGGACACGGGCCTTGCACACGACCATCGGTTTCTTCTGTCGGTTCAGCACCGTTAAGCGTTGAGAACCAAGTATATAAACGGCCATAGCGAAAAACTTGCTGCTGGTCGTTGTTCGGTGCGGCAGGGGTGGGTGAGATTTCATGACCATCGGCGTAGTGCAACGTGCGAAGGTTTTCGCGCATCCAACAGTCGTCACCCATCATAACGGTCTGATAAACATTGCCGTCAATGTCAGTCACGGTGCCGCAGTCACGAATGTCCTGGGCATGAATGGAAACTGTTGCCATCAGTGTGGCGAATATTATGGCAAAAGTTCTATAAATGTTCATTCTCAGATTCCATAAACATGTAGAGACGCAATGCATTGCGTCTCTACGGGTGAATATTATTCAATTCTGTCTGAAATCAGGTATTTGTTGCGGTCGGATCCGTTGCGGGCAATGAGTTCGGCGAGGAATCCGGCGAGGAAAAGCATCAGACCGAACACCATGGCAAGAAGCGCAAGGTAGAACAACGGTTGGTC
>Ga0310691_10005204_pt1 | contig 14322 bp, 9 predicted proteins | sample 176DNAGHGlowgp2_FD_203887 | JGI IMG/M metagenome (GOLD analysis project Ga0310691, IMG submission 203887) | Sheep rumen microbial communities from Palmerston North, Manawatu-Wanganui, New Zealand - 1766 DNA GHGlow gp2 (v2) (version 2) | ecosystem: Host-associated > Mammals > Digestive system >... | reverse complement strand
CATCGTTAGTGGCGTTGGATTTACAAGTTACAGAGTTCCCGTTGCTTCTGCGGCTCAGACTGCAGCTGCTACAGCTTCCGATTGCCAGTACCAGTATCTGGTAAACGGTCAAACCGTCACCGCTGCTGAGTATCAGGCTGCTGCCGCAAACATTACCACCGACACCAACTTCACCATTGCCGTTGTGAACTCCATAACTGATGCTGTCGTTTCTTCTTGTTCGTTCATCCTTCGTCCTATGACAGCAAGTGAAGCTGCCGATGGCATAGTTCCTCCCATAACTATCAATGTTAACGGTGTAGTCACAAGTGGTAATACAATAATTATTCCGACAGTTACAACTAATCCTACAACTGGTGATATTATTGCTGGGCAAGGTGAACCTGTATCCATAGAGGCTGAGTACGATGATTCAGATATAATGAGGAATGTAGTTGTTAAAGAATTGTTTGTCAATATGCCGCAGCTTGAGGAGATTTCACTGCCCACTTCGACCGTGGGTGTTGAAGCCGGAGCGTTCGCCAATCTCTCGAACCTGCTTGTTATCGAATGGAACGGCACTGCTCCCGTCAGTGCTGAGGCTTTTGGTAGCGTGGATACATATGGCAACTTGCTCGTCTTCGCACCCGAAGGCACTGATGTCACCTTCGCCGGTAATGTGATTGTTGGCAACACTGCCCAGTCCATAACCCTGCGCGACGGAGCCCCGTTCCGCAACCCGCGTCCGTTCCAGGCTGAGTATATTAGTTTCACCAAGTCGTTTGTCAAATCCACTGCGCCCGGCGTGGCTGGAGGATGGGAGACCATCGTTCTGCCGTTTGATGTGAAGCGTATCGAGCGCACGGAAGACCACACTCAGCTGAAACCCTTTGGCGGTGAGGCAGGTCCTTACCTATATTTCTGGCTTGCCCAGATGGACCCGCAAATCGGCTTCGTAAGCGCTGACAGCATCCGAGCAAATGTTCCATACATTATCTCTATGCCGAATAGCGACTACTATACGCCAACCTTCAACATCTCCGGTGACATAACCTTCTCTGCCGAGCAGGTGACTGTAAGGCCAACAACAGAGGCTCAGCGTGTAGAAGGAAGTGTAGCCACCTTCGTACCTTCATATGAGGGACAGGCTGCAGCCCAGGATGTGTTCGTGCTAAACAACGACTCTTACAATGCTGCGAATGTTGACTACCTGCCGGGTGCCATCTTCGTCCGCTCCAGCCGAGATGCCAATCCGTTCGAAGCATTCCTCTCAAGCGAAGGTCACGGCGTGAAGGGCCAGTTCATCACCTTTGCTGAAGCCAACGCAATTATGGCTGTGACTTCCGACCAACTGATGAATTGGCGTACAAATGCCAATGGACCGGTATATGACCTCAGCGGCCGACGAATGGTCAATGGTCAATGTTTAATGTTCAATGGAGTTTACATCCAGAATGGTAAGAAAATAGTAGTTAGATAATTTCGTTTTTACCTCCGCTGCCAAAACTGGCAGCGGAGGTGCTTTAAGCCCTTTTACTTTTTAATTTTTCCTTTTTACTTTAATAATGAAGTCTTTCCTCCTTCGCTTGTCCCTGTTCCTTCTCCCAATCGCTATCCTTGCGGTTGCGGGTGAAGTCTATGTCCGCTCTTTACCGAATAGCTATAGGCTTAAGGGTGAGTGGATGCGCCAGAATGCCGACAGCGTGGAAGTCCTTATCCTTGGCAACTCGCACGCTTACTACGGCATAAGGCCGCAGGACATGCAGGGGGTGGCGTTCAACCTCAGCAACGTCTCACAGGTGGCTTCATACGATTATGCCTTGCTGCTAAAATATACCCCGATGCCGCGTCTGAAACATATAATCCTCACCTGCGATAACTCCTATCTGTTTGACCAGCCGTTGGAGCAGACTGAGCCGTATCGCTGTGCTTATTATACAATCTATATGGGTGTTGGACCACACAGCCGCTGGGGATTGTATGGATTGGAAATTCTTCAGTTCAAAGGCTTCCTGAAGAAGATAAAAGCGTACAGGGAAGGAGTATATGCCATGTGCGATTCGATGGGGTGGGGCAGTGACTACAAATCTTCACTCAGTACCTTTGACGAAAGCGACACGACTGTGGTGAATATGGTCTTGGAAAAACATACTTGTAAGGACTGGCTCAGCTATGAGGCTAATGCCAGACAGGTGGAACAGATTGCCCGCCTCTGTAAGCAGCAAGGCATCCGTCTTACGGTCGTTCAGACCCCTGTCTGCAAAGCATACAATGAGGGCATTCCTGAGCGGCAGCGTCAGGCTATACTTCAGCTAATGAATCACCTGAAAAACACCTACGGTACCACCGTCTTGGACTATTCCGAAGATTCCCGTTTCTCAGGCACGGATTTCTTTGATGCAGACCACCTCTCAGATGTTGGGGCTGAGAAATTCACAAAAATCCTGTGCCAAGAAAGCCCGACGTTACGCCGAGCCGCTAACCCTACATCCCCCGCCGGGGGATTATAGGGGGCTCCTTATTTTCCGGAATTCAAAAGATATTTCGCCAGAGGACAGTCGGAGGCGCGGAGGCCTTTGGCTATGCTTTCGGCATTGAGTTGAGCACCCTTCAGACTGGTGTGCGTGTGGTCGTGATTGTAATATGCCTTTGCAGCTTCCTGTCCGATACTGTCGAGAGCGTCCGCGGAGATGTTGTGCAGGTCTATGAATGCCACGCCTGTGTCCTTTACGACATCGCGATACCAGCGGCCGTAGGAATCGTTGCGGCGCTCTATTTTACCGTCTGGCCACTCGTTGCGCGGGGTTAGGCTGACAAGTATGGGCACTGCGCCCTTCTCGCGGCAGTCGTCAATCATCTTGCGCAGATAGAAACCGAAGCTATAGACTACTTCGTTGTAAGCTTCTTTGTCCGTGACGACACGACTGACAACGCTGGAATCCTCAGAGCAGGCAATTACTCCGCGGTGCTTGCCGCGACCCAGTTCGCCGATGTCGTTATGTCCGAACTGGATAGTAACGAAATCGCCCGGGCGCAGAGCGTTATAGACCTTCTCCCAGCGTTTTTCCTTCAAGTAAGTGCGGGTGCTGCGACCTGCTTGAGCGCAGTTAACCAGAGTGATGCGTGAGGAGTCGAAGATGCGGCTGGCCTGAGAGCCCCAGCCCCACATACCAGTACTGTCCTTATCCTCGTTCTTCACGGTGCTGTCGCCGCAGATGAAGAGCACGGGCTTGCCCTCTTCGCGCTTCACTTGTTGTGTGGGCGGTGTGAGGTTCTGCATCATATCCTGCAGAGGCTTCAGCTCAGGATGGGTTGATGCCATTAGCCCCTCGGCTGCGGAGCGGGCGTTGAGCTGAGCGCCGAAAGCTGAAGTGTGGATGTTGTCGAGATAGAAGTGGTAGTTCAGTTTCCACGAGGACATCTCATCATATTTGGCGGCAGAGATTTCGTTGAGGTCTATGAACGGCACGTCCAACTCCTTTGCCACCACTTTTGCCCAAAGACCGAAGTTCTGGTTCACGCGAACGGGCTGCCAGGCAGACCATTGACCATTAACCATTGACCATTGACCATTGGTTGTTGGCTGTTGGCTATTTACTGCACGCTTCCTTGGTGTCAGACTCATCAGAATCGGGTGTGCGCCCAGAGCGCGTGTCTCACGGATGAAGCGGCGCATGTATTCGCCGTAGCTATAGACCGTCTCCTGCTTACCCTTGTTTGGGCCTTCTTTCAGGGTCACTACCATTGAGTCAGTTGCCGATGTGCCGCGAATGGTGGCGCGGCAGCGACCGCTGTCAAACGGACCGTTGTCGTTGTGTCCCAATTCGATTATGACGTAGTCGCCCGGGCGGATACCTTTCTTCACATCGGGCCAGAGCTGGCGGTAGAAGGTTCGTGATGAGGTGCCGCCGAGAGCTTGGTTCTCAACGGTGATGCGTGCCTCGTCGAAGTACTGGCCGGCAAAGAATCCCCAGCCCCACTGTCCGTTGTCGCCATTGCCTTTAGTGCCTGTACGCATCGTGGAGTTGCCAACGAGGAAGAGGACGGGATTCGTGCCGCGGCGACTGCTGCCGGCCACGGGACGTGCTGTCTTGACTTTCTCCAGACTGTCCAAAGTGAGGTCAACGACCTGATTTTCGTCCTCCATGGGACGGAACTTCTTAACTTGAGCCTGTACAGCGAGAGTAGCTGTTGCAGCGAAAAGCCCTACAAGGCAACGAAAATATCTTATCATTTATCTGCAGATAATGCGGCCTTTTCTTAGGCGTTATTACGTTATTCCGTTATATCGTTATATCGTCGGGCCGCTAAATCGTTAAATCGTAAATAGTCAAATCGTAAAATAAAATTATTTTTGTCGGATGAAGATGTTTATTGGAGTGCCGGAGAAGTCCCAGCGCTCGCGTATCTGGTTTTCGAGGAAGCGGCGATAGGGCTCCTTGATATACTGCGGCAGATTGGCGTAGAAGACAAATGTCGGTACGCGCGTGTCGGGCACCTGCGAGCAGTACTTAATCTTAATGTACTTGCCTTTGATCGATGGGGGCGGGTAGGCCTCGATGAGCGGCAACATCTCCTCGTTCAGACGCTTGGTCCCGACGCGTGCGCGGCGGTGTTCGCTCACCGCGTTTGCAGCCTCCAGAACCTTGAATATGCGCTGTTTGGTGAGTGCGGATGAGAAGATGATGTCGAAATCGGTGAAGGGAGCCATTCGCTGGCGTATTGTGTCTTCGAAATACTGGATTGCCTTGGTGCTCTTGTCCTCTGCCAAATCCCATTTGTTCACCACAACTACCATTCCTTTCTGGTTGCGCTGGATAAGTTGGAAGATGTTGATGTCCTGAGCCTCGATGCCGCGAGTGGCATCAATCATCAGTACGCAGACATCGCTGTTCTCGATGGCTCTGATGCTGCGCATCACGCTGTAGAACTCCAGATCCTCGCTCACTTTGCTCTTCTTACGGATACCTGCGGTATCTACCAGAAGGAAATCGAAGCCGAACTTCTGATAGCGTGTGTAGATGCTGTCGCGTGTGGTTCCGGCGATGTCGGTAACGATGTGGCGCTCTTCGCCGATAAAGGCGTTGATGAGGCTGCTCTTGCCTGCGTTCGGGCGGCCCACGATGGCGATGCGCGGCAGTTCCAGAGCTTCGATGTCGCCGCTTTCTTCCGGCATCTTCTCTACGATGAGGTCGAGCAGTTCGCCCGTTCCTGAGCCTGTGATAGCGCTTATGCACATCGGGTCGCCGAGACCAAGTGCATAGAACTCAGCCGAATAGAACTGTTGCGTGCTGTTATCCGTTTTGTTGCAGACCAGGATTACGGGTTTTGTGGCGCGGCGCAGAATATCTGCCACGGCTGCGTCAAGGTCGGTTATGCCGCTATTGACATCCACGAGGAAGAGAATGATATCAGCCTCCTCGGTGGCGATGGCCACCTGCTTGCGAATCTGCTCTTCGAAGATGTCGTCGCTGCCTTCCACCCATCCGCCTGTATCTACCACGGAGAACTCGCGGCCAATCCATTCGCATTTGCCGTACTGACGGTCACGTGTGGTGCCTGCCTCGTCGGAGACGATGGCGTGGCGCGTCTGTGTGAGACGGTTGAAGAGGGTTGACTTGCCCACATTTGGGCGTCCTACGATGGCTACTAGCATAATTATCTCAATTCTTAATTCACAATTCACAATTCATAATCAGACCTGCGGGCGGAGTACTTCAATTCACATTGCATAATTCACAATTCATAATCAGACTATATGCCAATGCGACGTGCAACACATTATGAATTAAAAATTATGAATTATGAATTAATGTCATATCCAAACTGCCGCATGGCGCGGTCGCTGCTGCGCCAGTCCTTATCTACCTTGACGAAGGTGGAGAGGTATATCTTCTTGCCGAAGAAACGCTCCAGATCGCGGCGGGCCTCAGTGGAGACTCGCTTTAGGGCCACGCCCTGGTGACCAATTACGATGCCTTTCTGGCTCTCGCGCTCCACGTAGATTACGGCGCTGATGCGGATGAGGTCGTCGCTCTCCTTGAACTCCTCCACGGAAACCTCTACCGAGTAGGGAATCTCTTTTGTGTAATAGAGCAGTATCTTCTCACGAATAATCTCGGAGACGAAGAAACGTGCGGGCTTGTCCGTAAGCTGGTCCTTGTCGAAGAACGGGGGCGATTCGGGCAATAGCTCACGGATGCGGCGCAGCACATAGTCCGCGTTGAATTTGTGCAGGGCGGAGATGGGAATCACCTCCGCATCGGGCAACACCACGCTCCACTCCTCTACCTTGGCGGTGAGAGTGGCCTGATCGGTGAGGTCTATCTTGTTGATAAGCACCAGCACAGGCACGCTCATCTTCTGCACCTTAGCCAGAAAGTCCGCGTTCTTGTCCGGAGTCTCAACGGTGTCGGTGACATAGAGCAGCACGTCGGCATCCTGCAGAGCGCTCTCTGAGAATTGCAGCATCTGCTCCTGCAGCTTGTAGTTGGGCTTCAGCACGCCCGGGGTGTCTGAAAATACAATCTGGGAGTCTTCTGTGTTCACGATTCCCATGATGCGGTGGCGCGTGGTTTGAGCCTTGAAGGTGGCGATGGATATTCGCTCACCCACAAGGAGATTCATCAGGGTTGATTTCCCGACGTTCGGGTTCCCGACGATGTTTACGAAACCGGATTTATGCGCCATCGTATCCCCATTTCATGTATGCTGCTCCCCAGGTGAAGCCGGCACCGAAGGCCGTGAATATGAGGTTGTCTCCTTTGCGCAGCTGCTTCTCGTACTCCCACAGAGCCAGAGGCAGGGTTGCGCTGGAGGTGTTGCCGTAATGCTGGATATTCATCATAACCTTCTCCATAGGCATATCGAGACGCTTGGCTACAGCGTCGATTATGCGCACGTTGGCCTGATGCGGAATCACCCAGTCGATGTTGTCCTTGTTCAGGTTGTTGCGCTCGGCAATTCGGCCTACGGCATCGCTCATGTTCGTTACGGCGAACTTGAACACGGTGCGGCCCTCCTGATGCAGGAGATGCAGTTTGTGTTCCAGCGCAAAGCTGGATACCGGAGAGGCCGAACCGCCTGACTTGATGCAGAGGAAGGGCAGTCCTGCACCGTCTGTACGCAGGTAGCTGTCTCTCCATCCCAGATCCTCAGTGGTCGGTTCCACGAGCGTAGCTCCGGCTCCGTCGCCGAAGATGGGGCATGTCTGGCGGTCGGTGTAGTCGATGATGCTTGACATCTTATCGGCTCCGACAATCACGATTTTCTTATATCGTCCGCTCTCGATCATGCAGGCGGCCTGATCCATAGCGAAAAGCCATCCGGAGCAGGCGGCCGAGAGTTCAAATGCGTGTGCGTTTGTCATTCCGCATTTGCCCAGAATGATGCTGGCAGTCGAGGGAATCTGGTAGTCAGGTGTCGATGTGGAGCAAATCACAGCATCCACTGTCAGCGGATCCGTATTTGTCTTCTCCAAGAGTTGCTTCACGGCTTTGCGAGCCATATAGCTTGTTCCGAGTCCCTCTTCGTTGAGGAGACGGCGTTCCTTGACGCCTATGCGAGCCATAATCCATTCGTCGCTGGTGTCGATCATGTGCGATAGCTGCTCGTTGTCAAGCACATACTCGGGTACATATCCCCCGACCCCTGTAATTATGGCGTGTATCTTTTCCATAATCGGTTGGTAAGGTTAATACTGAAAAGAGTGAAGAGCCGGGCTCTTCACTCTTCCTTTTTCTAAGATCTTTATGCCTCGGCCTTCTCGATGGCTATCTTACCTCTGTAATATCCGCAAGCGGGGCAAACAGTGTGGTAAATGTGAAACTCGCCGCAGTTGGGGCATTTAGCCAGTGTAGGAGCTACAGCCTTGTCATGTGTACGACGCTTAAGCGTACGTGTCTTTGATTGTCTTCTTTTAGGATGTGCCATGATGTTTGTTTATTTTAATGTTTATATATTATTCGTTTTTACTTAATGTCAATTGTCAATTATCAACTGTCAACTCTCTCAGCTTCTCCCATCGCGGGTCGCCGGTGCTCGAGGCTGTGTGTTCGTTGAGCAGAGCTGTCATCGCACTGTCACACTGTCCCTCGGGATGTGTGTGGCTGATGGGGATTGCCAGAGCGATGCACTCGTAGATGTTCCAGGCGAAGTCCAGAGTGTTCATGTCGGCGGGGGTTGTGATTATCTGTCCGTCGTCGCAGAACTCGTCTCCCTCCTGCACTTTCAGGTCCATATCCCCGCTGACATCCTGCTGCATGGGCTCCAGACAGCGGTCGCAGGGGATAGTCACCTGCCCCTCAATGTGCAGACTGACTTCGTAGCTGGCGGTCTTCTTCTGTATTCGCAGGGTTACGTCCACCAGCCCGTCGCTCACCAAGTCTTGATCCAAAGTCTCGAAAAACGGTTTGCCTACCTGCCATTCAAGCGTCACGGCATCCGCTCCCAAGTCCAACAGATTGACGTTATAGGAAGCTACTTTGCTCATACTGGGCGGCAAAGGTACGACAAATTATTAAAATGAAGAAATGAAAAGGGAAAAATTAGAACGGAAAAATGAAAAATTAACAATTATCAATTCTCAATTATCAATTAATTAGCTTATCTTTGCGCCCAGATAATCGATAACAAAGAAAAAAGCAAATGAAACGCACCCTTTTCACACTATTGGCTGTAGCAGCCTCCGCAGCGCTGTTCGCACACGACCGTACGGAAACCGTACTCACAGACGGTTGGCAGTTCTCTCACGACAAACAGACGTGGACAGAAGTCTCTGTGCCGCACGACTGGGCCATAAGCGGCCCGTTTGACAAGAAGTGGGATCTGCAGCGCGTGGCCATAGTGCAGAACGGCGAGCAGGAAGCCACCGAGAAGAGCGGCCGCTCGGGCGCGCTGCCTTGGATTGGCGAAGGCTTCTACAAGCGGGTGTTTCAGATTCCCCAGAGCTTCAGCGGCCACGCAGAGCTGCTCTTCGACGGCGCTATGGCGGAGCCCACGGTCTTTGTCAACGGGCAGAGGGCTGGCGGCTGGGCCTACGGTTACAACGCCTTCCGCATCGACATCACCAAACTGGTACATGCTGGCGACAATCAGTTGGAAGTGGCCTTGCGGAATATGGAGGAGAGTTCGCGCTGGTATCCCGGTGCAGGAATCTACCGTCCAGTGAAACTTATCCTTACGGACAAGACTTATATCGACGACTGGAGTCTCTGCGTGCGCGCGACAGACATTAATAAGAACGGCGTTCTAACGGTTGAGGTAGATGGCAAGGTCGTGAATGTGCCACCGAAGACAGAGCCCAAAGTGCAGACAATGGCCAAAGTTGCCATGACGACACCCGATGGTGAAATCATCAATAGCGATGACCTACGCTTGGCTGACGACGGTTCGTTCCACACGCGTTTCTTTTTCAAGAATCCCAAGCTGTGGTCTCCGGAGACACCTTATCTATATACGGTCACGGCAACGGTGAACCGCGTGAACGGTAACGGGTCCGAGGGAGTATTTGACGGACAGTCGTACGAACGGCTCGACAGCAAAACTATCAAGACGGGTCTGCGCACCGTGCGTGTCTCGCGCGAACACGGCTTCCAGCTAAACGGCCAGACACGCAAGCTCAAGGGCGTCTGCCTGCATCACGACCTCGGCCCGCTAGGCGCCGCCGTGAACAAGGCAGCCCTTATCCGCCAGATTAAGATTATGAAAGAGATGGGCTGCGACGCCATACGCACGGCGCACAATATGCCCTCGCAGATGCAGATGGACATCTGCGATTCCCTTGGCATAATGGTTATGGCAGAGAGCTTCGACATGTGGATTTATCCCAAGTGCAAGAACGGTTACGCACGTTTCTTCCGCGAGTGGGCCGACCGTGACATCACCAACCTGGTGCTGGCAAATCGCAACCACCCGAGCATTGTAATGTGGAGTATAGGCAACGAAATTCCCGAGCAGTGGAGCGAGGAGGGCCGCCAGATAGCCATCCGTCTGCAGGGCCTCTGCCACTCGCTTGACCCCACGCGCCCTGTCACCCAAGGCTGCGATCGAGTTGATAACGCCTTGGCCAGCGGCTTCGCGCAGGCTATGGACGTGCCCGGCCTGAACTACCGTCTGAACAAATACCAGAAGGCATACGAGACGCTGACCCACGGCTTCCTGCTGGGTTCAGAGACCGCCTCCACCGTCTCGTCGCGCGGCACATATTATTTCCCCGTGACGCCAACGAACCATGGTGTTCACCCCGACGGCCAGTGCTCGGGCTATGACGTGGAGTGGTGCTCGTGGTCGAATCTGCCCGACGACGACTGGGTGTGGCAGGACGATTATCCCTGGGTGATAGGCGAGTTCGTGTGGACTGGCTTCGACTATCTTGGCGAGCCCACGCCCTACGATGAGTACTGGCCTTCGCGCTCGTCCTATTTCGGCATCTGCGACCTCGCAGGCCTGCCCAAAGACCGTTATTTTCTCTACCGTTCTCATTGGAACAAAACCTCACATACCATACATCTGCTCCCTCACTGGTCGTGGGGACAGAGCAAGAAGGATCAGGGCAACCGCATCGGAGAAATCACACCCGTCTATTGCTATACCGACTACCCCAGCGCAGAGCTCTTCGTGAACGGAAAGAGTCAGGGGAAGATAAGTAAAAATGAAAAATTAAAAGGGAAAAGTGACGAGTCTTCTCGGCTGGACCGCTACCGCCTGCGCTGGAACAACGTTCGTTACGAGCCGGGAGAACTGAAGGTGGTGGTTTATGACGAGCAGGGTCAGAAAGCTGGCGAGAAGTCAATTAATACGCCCGGCAAACCCTCCCGTCTGCAGCTCGACGCTTGGACTCAGCAGGGTGGTGGGCATCTCTATGCCGACGGGCAGGACATGGCGTTCGTCACCGTCTCACTGACTGATAAGCGTGGCACACTTATCCCTGATGCCGCCGACCAACTGACATTCGAGGTCACCGGCTCAGGCCGTTTCGAAGCCGTCTGCAACGGCGACGCCACCAGTCTCGAGTCCTTCACCCAACCCACAATGAAACTGTTCCGCGGTCAGCTCGTCGTTGCAGTCCGCAGCGGCAAACAGCCCGGCACCATCACTCTGAAAGTCACCGACAAAACCCGCAAACTCACCCAAACGCTCAAGTTGAGTGTTGATAATTGACAGTTGACAATTGACAGTTGAGGCCCAGCGTGATAACGTAATAACGGACGTTATTACGGTTTAATGACTTAACGAAATCACGCGCAAAATCCTATTTCACCATTATCTTGCGGCCATCTTTGATGTAAACTCCGGCTCTCCCCTCCCTAACAGGGGAGGGGCTGGGGGAGAGGCTCCTTCTTCCGCTCAAGTCATACACCGCGCCAGCCTCATTATGCATTATGCATTGTGCATTATGAATTTGCTGTAAGCCGTTTGCCATTTCGCTAATCGGGAAGAACTCCTTAACGCCTGCACCGTTAGCGGGGGTGTAGTAAGCTTCGAAGGGACGGACGGGACGTAGGCTGCGCACGAACACAGAACCGGCGGGATACACAGTTTGGTTCGGAGCCGTGTAAGCGCTGTCGTTCAGCACATAGATCTCGTTATAGGTGCTGTCTGTATCGTTAATATGCGACCAGCATGGAGTCAGGGCAAAGGCGGCGCACTCCGTCTTCTCGTTGCTAGTAGGCTGCACCGTGACGTTTGTGGCTGAGAAACGTCCGACAGCGTATCCGCAGTGATTACATCCTTTTGGCTGTTACTTTTTTTGTGCCACTAATGTACATATATTAATTATATAGGGAACAACAGCAGGCGCATTTTTATTAAATAGTAACAAAAATAGTTCATATTGTCTCATTTTTATGTCCAAAACTTGTAGCGTATGACGATTTGTCTTATCTTTGCCACGAAATTATGTGCAATCAAACTTATAAATTCAAACCATCATCCGTAAGTCGGAAGTTATTCATCGCCTTGTTGCTTGTGCTCGTTGCTGGCATACAGACCGTAAATGGCGTGGAGCGTAAAAAAATCAATTTCAACGCTGAATGGCTGTTGTATGTAGGCGATGAGCCTGAAGCCACCAATGTTTCTTTCATAGACAGCCAGTGGAAACGGGTGACTCTGCCATACGCCTTCAATGGTGACGAGGCTTTCCGTAAGGATATTGTCGATCTGACAGATACCATCTGTTGGTATCGCAAGCATTTCAGGTTGACCAAAGAAGATTTGCTGGGCAAAGTGTTCATAGAGTTTGAGGGTGTTCGCCAAGGGGCAGACTTCTACCTAAACGGCCATCATCTGGGTTTCAGCGAGAACGGAGTCATGGCCTGCGGTTTCGATTTGACTCCATATATCAAGGAGGGAGAGAACGTACTGTCTGTGCGTTGCGACAATAGTTGGACGTACCGCTCACGTGAGTTTAACAGTCGTTATCAGTGGAACGACCGAAACTTCAATGCCAACTATGGTGGCATACCCAAGAACGTCTATCTGCACATCACTGGCAAGCTCTACCAGACACTGCCCCTTTATTCGAATCTTGGCACGACGGGCACGTATGTCTATGCCACTGATTTTGACATAGCTAAACGCTATGCGACCATTCACGCCGAGTCAGAGGTGAGAAACGAGAGCACGAAGGCACGTACATTCCATATGGAAATGCTTGTGCGCGACCCGGAAGGCAAAATGAAAATCTTCACTATGTCTGCTCCTGTCACTTTGCAACCCGGGGAAACTCGCATCCTATGGACTGCCAACACAGCCCACGACCTTCATTTCTGGTCGTGGGGCTACGGCTATCTCTACACCGTAGAGACCTCACTTGTGGAAAATGATGTGGAGATTGATAAGGTCATCACCCGTACCGGTTTCCGCAAGACCCGTTTCGGCGAAGGGAGAATCTGTCTCAACGACCGTGTCTTGATGGTTCATGGCTACGCGCAGCGCACCTCCAACGAATGGCCTGGAGTGGGACTGTCCGTTCCTGCTTGGCTCAGCGATTACTCCAATGGTCTGATGGTGGAGTCAGGTGCCAATATGGTACGTTGGATGCACGTCACACCGTGGAAACAGGACATCGAGTCGTGCGACCGCGTTGGTCTGCCGCAGGCGATGCCCGCAGGCGATGCCGAAAAAGACGTTGAGGGTCCACGTTGGGAGCAACGCAAGGCTCTGATGCGCGATGCCATCATCTACAACCGCAACAATCCCTCCATACTTTTCTATGAGAGCGGCAACGAGAGCATCAGCCGCGAGCATATGCTAGAGATGAAGTCCATCCGCAATCAATACGACCCGCATGGCGGCCGCGCCATAGGCAGTCGTGAGATGCTCGACATTGACGAAGCAGAATATGGTGGTGAGATGCTTTACATCAACAAGTCAAAGAAGCACCCTATGTGGGCGATGGAATATTGTCGCGACGAGGGCCTGCGCAAGTACTGGGACGAATGGAGCTATCCCTGCCATCGAGAGGGCGACGGCCCGCTCTATCGCGGCAAGCCTGCCACTGAGTACAACCACAATATGGATCAGTTTGCCATTGAGATGGTGCGTCGCTGGTACGACTATTGGCGTGAGCGTCCCGGTACCGGTACTCGAGTTTCCAGCGGCGGGGTGAAGATCGTCTTCTCTGACACCAATACCCATCATCGTGGTGAGTCCAACTATCGCACCAGCGGTGTGGTTGACGCTATGCGCATTCCCAAGGATGCTTTCTTTGCCCATCAGGTGATGTGGAACGGGTGGGTCGAGCCTGAGACCCCGATGACCTATATTATCGGACATTGGAATTATGAAACGTCTGTTGCCAAGCCTGTCTATGTGGTTTCAACAGCCGACGAGGTGGAACTGTTTCTGAATGGACGGTCGTTGGGTAAAGGCAAACAAAGTTATCGTTATCTCTTCACTTTTGAGAATGTTCCTTTTGAACCAGGAATCCTTGAAGCCGTTGCTTCCGACGGTAGCCGATACAAACTGGAGACAGCGGGTGAGCCTTATCGGTTGAAACTTACGGCAATCGAGAATCCCGAAGGCACAAAGGCTGACGCAGCAGATATGGTGCTTTTCCAAGTTGAGGTCGTGGATAAACAGGAACGTCGCTGTCCGCTGGACGACCGCATGGTGACTTTTGATCTTCAAGGCGAGGCCACGTGGATCGGAGGAATTGCTACTCGCAATAACAAGCAACTACAGCGCCCCGATGAGAATCGTCCGGCCGGACTCCTTGATGCCGCTGCAACAAAGAACGTCTCAGACAATTATGTCGGTGCTATGTCATTGCCAGTGGAGTGCGGCGTGAACCGCGTCCTTGTTCGCACCACTGCAAAAGCCGGCAAAATCCGCCTCACAGCC
>Ga0310691_10005203_pt1 | contig 14324 bp, 9 predicted proteins | sample 176DNAGHGlowgp2_FD_203887 | JGI IMG/M metagenome (GOLD analysis project Ga0310691, IMG submission 203887) | Sheep rumen microbial communities from Palmerston North, Manawatu-Wanganui, New Zealand - 1766 DNA GHGlow gp2 (v2) (version 2) | ecosystem: Host-associated > Mammals > Digestive system >... | reverse complement strand
AAGAAACCTATTCTTCCAAAGCTATATTTAGCAACAGATGAAGAAGGCAATATAGGTTGGGAAAATACATTACTTCCAACTCAAACTTTCTATAAACAACAAATCAATCTTAGTTCTTTTAATTTTGATTTTGATTCTGATGAATCTCAAACAGTTGATGGTGAAACTTGCAATGTCACACTTCATACAAAAGCAGATGGTAAGAAATATATAAGATTGATTTTTAAAAATGTCTTCTATGATATGGCAAATGATTTCCCAATGCTTTTAGTTGATGGGATATTCTATTATAATTGTCAGATCGATGGATTTACAAAAGCAAATTTAATTTATGATTTAGCAGTTGATCCAGATGGAGCATTCTTTGATATTAATAAAGATACTGTCTTTACATTAGTTGTAATTAAAAATACTGGCATTGAAGGCATCACTGCTGAACTTGCCAGAAATTATATCACAAAAGAACAGGCTATTGAAATTTTCCAAACTGGAAAGATTAGCCTTTCTGATTATGTAAAGAGAAGTGAACTTAAGGCATTTGCCGCGCAAAATCATTTGCATGGTAGATATGCTGAAAAAGGTCATAACCATGACTATAGATATGCAAATTATCATCATACTCACCCAGAGCTTGCTGCTCTTATGGCACAACTTCTTGACGGTCAATATACTGAAGAAGATATCACTGCTTGGTTAGAAGAAATTAAAACTAAAAATCAAGAAATGCTTGAAGCCTTCGCTCAACATCTTGGTCTTGAAAAAATTTATGCTGATGAAAATGATGAAGTTGGAACTTATTATATCAAAGATCCTAATATTGTTCTAACAGAACAAGCTGTTACAGCATTAAATCATATCATTGAAGCCAATAATCTTCCTGCAGAAATTGCTGAACGTTTGAAGCTACATGAGAATGATACTCTTCATGAAGCATTATTATTAATTTCTGCTTTATTTGAGTATGATAGAATTTATGATGACCAAGTTATTTTCCGCACACCAATTGTTTCAAGATATAATATTGGCGGAATCAAACGTGGAAAAGAATATAATTCTGATAAAGGTAAAACTTTAAGAGATCTGATTACCGATCTTTTGAATCCTCATCTAACATTGGATGATGTTCGAGAAAGAATGACACCAATGTAGACAGATGACAAACCATTTGAATTAAAATGGTATGTTAAGACTGGTGAAGATTCATATAGTGAAATTAATCCAGACAAAATTCTTGATGTAAATCAGCAATTATATTTTAAAGTTGTTGCTTTCTATAACCAATTTGGTGAAAAATGTGAAGCTGATTATCTAAAAGCTGATAAAACAGTTGCATATCAAAAGACGATTCTTTTAGTAGATCAACAAGCATCTCGTGATGAGGCGGCTCAATGGGGGGTTGTAGATCCATATGATGAATCACTTCCTCGTTATATTGATGCTAGTAAAAATTATTGCAGATATTTTGGTCAAATTGATGGCATTCAATCAGATATAATTTTTACTTGGAAATCTGATGTAACTGCTGAAAGCAATGTTGATGGCGCTGTCAAAATTGAAGATGATATTATTTGGGATAGTTATGGAATTGAAAAAGATTTCTTAAACACTAATCTCAATAATGATTCTGATGAATGGTAATACTTAAAAAATATTAAATATGATGTTAGCTTAACTAGAGTCATTCCAGATCTAATTTATGGTCTTGGCGTTGAGGGTGAAAATCCTAATGTTGATGTAATGAATAAGCGACTTTTTGAGGGCAAACCAATAGTTGAGCAATTTGATGATGAACTAGGAGATATGGATGAAGATATTCAAACTCTATATGTTGCTATAAAGGCTGAACTATTCCGTCAGTTAAGAATTAATCAACTAATTGATCATTTGGCATATAACCCAGATGCTCCGAACTCTTCTGAGCATATTTATACAGAACATTTAAGCATTCTCAATCAATTTGAGACACTTGGTTTCCACCAGATTTATGGTGATGAAAATTTCAATACATACTATTTGCTATTAAAATATAATTTACAGCCATATGAAAATAATGGCTTTGATGGATTTGTTGATAGCATTAATAGTGATAATTTCAAAATAGAATTTATTTTAAGAGAGGTGTAATATGGCCGGTATAAACCTTAATAAACCTCAATATAGTGCACTTCTTGGCTCTTTTAAAAGATTTGGACGCTTTCCAATTGATGTTGACAGCATATTTAGCAATGAGGCTGCACTAGCTCAGTATATAGCTAGTAGCACCTCTGCATATGCTGGTCAGGTTGTATATGTTAGTGAAGAAAAAACATTATATGTTATTCATGGCGAAAATGAATTAACATTTTCTCCTCTTGCAAAATCAGCTGAGCTTGATACATTAAGTTCTGAATTAACTGCTGCATTTACAAATGCTGATTCAGAACTTAGAGGTGATCTTGAAAATGCATTGAATAATGCAGTTGCTGATTTACAAGATGCTATTTCTGACCTTGAAAATAAATTAGCAACTGAGAAATTAGCAAGAGAGACATCTGATGCTTCAATTATAGCAAGTGTTACTGCTGCAGTAAATTCTGCGTCAGCGGCTCTTTCTTCGGCTAAAACTGAATTAACTGGTGCTATAGCTACTGCTGTAACTAATGTTAAGAGTGAGTTATCTGCACAGATTTCATCTGTTGCAGCATCTTAGGCACAATTGTCAAATCAGGTTTCAGATCATGCATCAAGACTATCTAATGTTGAACAAACATATGCTAAAACTGCTGATGTTGAGTTTAAAATTAATACAGCCAAGAATGAAGCTATTGCGGCAGCTACAACTGCAATTCCTAAGAATGTTAGCGCATTCACTAATGATGCTGGCTATCTTACAGCTCAAAATATTTCAGGTAAAGCTGATAAAGCAGAATTAAATGTAACTAATGCAAATCTTTCTGCTTTAGCAACTAAAGTTGATGAAAAAGCAGATAAAGATTATACAGATGCAGTAATCAGTTCTGTTAGTGCTGCTATTGCTGCTCTTCAAGCATCTGATAGTTCTCAACTTACTGAAAATAATTTAAAGACAATTAATGGCGAATCAATAGTTGGTAATGGCAATATTCAGATTGTTACTGATGTTAGTGATTTAGCAACAAAAGCTGAATTAGCAGCTGTTAGAGCAAGCATTGCTGACATTAGAACTATTGATTTTAAGATTGTTTCACAACTTCCTACAACAAATATTTCAACATCTACAATCTATTTAATTGCTGAAGGAAGTAAAAATAAACAAAAATATGCTGAATATATTTATATTGAAGCTACAGACGAATGGGAAAAATTTGGTGAAACCTAGATTTCATTAGATAATTATTATACAAAAGCAGAGACTGATCAACAAATTGAAAATGCGATTGATCTTGCTAATAATGATTATTACACAAGAGATGAAGTCGATGACAAAATTGCAGATGTTATTTCTGGTGGTGAGATTGACCTTTCTGGTTATGTCAAACAAACAGAGATTAAGACAGTTGCAAAGACCGGCTCTTATAATGATTTAACTGATAAACCAAGTATTCCTTCTATTGCTGGTTTGGCGTCTACAACTTATGTTGACCAAAAAATAGCTGAAGCTCAGATAAGTGGAACTAGCACACCAGTAGACCTCTCTAATTATTATACAAAATCTGAAGTTAATGGTTTGCTTCCAACTTCTACAACACAACTTTCCAATGATAGTGGTTATATTACAAGTGCTGCTCTTGAAGGATTAGCATCTGAGACTGCTGTAAATGGGGTTGCAAGTAGAGTTTCGACATTAGAATCATACATCCCAGCTCAGGCATCTGCATCCAACCAATTAGCAGACAAAGATTTTGTCAATTCTTCAATTGCAACAAACACAGCAACCTTCAGAGGAACTGTTACTTCTGTTGCAGGACTCAGCCAAATTATAAATGCTGACAAGAATGATTATGCTTTTGTCATTGATAAAGATGCTGATGGAAACACTGTATATAATAGATATAAATATGATGGTGCTGTTTGGACATTTGAATATGCTCTGAACAATAGTTCCTTTACAGCTGCTCAATGGGAAGCTATTAATTCTGGCATTACAGCTGGTAAGATTTCTCAATATGATGGATATGCTGCTTCAATCACTGGTGTTGCTGCTGCTATTCCAACAAAAGTTAGCGACCTTACAAATGATAGTAATTTCATTGATGGCGCTGGTGCAAGAACTGAGTCTATTTATATAGTTGATTATAATAATCCTAATTTTGCTGAGGCAGTTGCTGCTTTCAATGCTGGCAAACTAGTCGTTTTGAAAGGTGCTGCACCTGATGCTAACAGTTATGCATTTATTAACTATGTAAGCCCATCTAAAATAACATTCTCTAAATTCCTTACTAGCAGATCAAATTCTTATGCTGTTCTTAATACATACTATTTGCTATCTGATAATACATGGGATGATGGAGACCAAAGTAATGGCGATCCAGTCGGCGGTGGTAGTAATGCTCGCTTCAATGCTGTTGTTGCTAATGTTAGCACAACTTCAACTGATGCTGATTTAACATCACTTAAGGTTGGAAAGATTACATATAAAATTCCTTCACCAGATCTAACTGGTTATGCACAAAGCACTGAAGTTGCTGCTGTTGCTGATCGTGTTACTGCTATTGAAGGATTTATTCCGGTTGCTGCTACAACTGCAAATCAGTTAGCTGATAAAGCATATGTCAATACTCAAATTGCAAATGCTCAGATGAGTGGCACTGGAACCCCAGTTGATTTATCCAATTATTATACAAAGGGTGAGGTTGATGGATTAATTCCAACATCCACAACTCAATTAGCTAATGACAGTGGTTATATAACTTCTGCCGCTTTAAGTGGATATGTAAGCACAACTCAATTAGCAAGCGATCTAGCTGTTTATGTTCCATCAACAAGTCTTGCTGCTGTTGCTACATCAGGTTCATATGAGGATTTGACTAATAAGCCTACAATTCCTTCAATAGAGGGCTTGGCTTCTCAGACTGCTCTTGATGCTGTTGTTTCAAGTGTTAGCACTATAAATTCTTATATTCCTAATACAGTTTCAACAACAAATATTCTTGCTGATAAAGATTTCGTCAACTCTTCAATTGCAACTAACACTGCATCATTCAAGGGAACAGTTACTTCTGTAGCAGCTCTTGATAGCATCACTGGTGCTGATAATAATGATTATGCTTTTGTCATTGCAACTGATAGTGACGGAAACACAGTTTATAATAGATACAAGTATGATGGCTCAGCTTGGGCGTTTGAATATGCACTAAACAATAGTTCATTTACAGCTGCTCAGTGGGCAACAATCAACTCTGGATTAGCCGCTTCTGATAAAACTAAATATGATGGTTATGAACCATCTATTTCTGCGAATGCTGCTAATATTTCAAGTGTAAGTGCTGCTGTTGATGCTCTTGCTACAGTTGCTTCAACTGGTTCTTACAATGACTTAATTGATAAACCATCCTCTAGCGATGTTGAATTTGAAAGTGATTCTGAATCTTCTTCAATTACAACTAGAGATCTTGGTGGAATTCCTGCTGGAACGGATCTATCAGGTATGAGCCTTTCTGAAATTATTGAACAGTTACTCATTACTGCAGGCGCTAGCATTAATTCTATTGTCTATTATGGCTCATTAAGTAATTTTGATCCAGATGAAGACACTCCAACAGAGTCTCAAATTAAATCTCTGTCAAGTACTACAAATACATCTGCTACATTTGATGTTAGTATTACAACTCAAAACAATTGTGCTTGTATTGCTTGCAGCCAGGATATTGTTTCTATTATGTATAATAATATGGAATATATAAATGCTCTTGCTCCATATACTGTTGCTGTTGATGGCACTAACTATGAAGTTTTTGTCGGAGACGTAACATCAGGCACAAGAACATATGCATTAACTATAGAGGAAAAGGAGTAATAAACTATGCCAACAGAAAACACTAATATGGAATCCTTTAGGGGTTTAGGTGTAGATTCTGGCTTTAAGTTAGTCTCTCCCAAGCCTCTGGACGTACGTTATGTCGTAAAAAATGCTACTCAATTACAAGAAATTATTAATAGTGGGGCTGCTTACCCAGGCTTACAAGTCTGGGTAAAGAGCCTTGACAATTCTGAACTTACATCTAATCGTGTTTATTTTGATCCTTCTTTAAATAATGGGCATGGCGCCTTTACTGAAATTGTCGATGGTGCTGGTGGAGATGCTTATATTAAAGAAAAGACTTATGAAGGTTCATCTTTAACAGCAATTATGGCTGAGCATCCAAATCCCAATAATGGTGATATTGCTATTGTTAAAGAGCAGATTGCCAATGATAAATATTCATATACAGCATATTTCTTTGATTCAACTCTTCAGACTCCTGCTTGGGTTGCAATGGATGGAAATTATGATGCAAATAATATTTATTTTAAAGATGACTTTATTGTCACTGAAAAAATTGGCACAATTCAAACTTTAACAAATGGATCAGCTACATTAGTTGCAGCTGGAAGAAATTTGAATCAAGTTCTTGCTACTTTATTAGCAACTGAAAAACAACCTTCTGTTAGTCAGCCTGTTGTATCCATAACACTTAGCCAAGCTGGTGAATATGAAGTTGGCTCAAAAGTCACTCCTTCATATTCTGCATCACTTAGTGCTGGTTCATATACTTATGGGCCACCTACTGGTGTTACTGCAACATCTTGGTCAGTTACTGATGGATCAACAACTCTAACAACAGCAACTGGTTCATTTAGTGAGATTACCGTTACATCAAGCACAAATTATAAAATCACAGCTACAGCTACTTATGATGATGGTGTATATGCCAAAACTAATATTGGTAATGACTCTACAACTAAAGTTGCTGCTGGTTCAAAGTCTAAAACATCTAGCGCTATAACTGGTTATTATAAATGCTTTTGGGGTTATAAATCCAATCAGGATATTACTCCAACTGCAATAACATCTGCTTAGGTTAGGGCTCTTGGGAATTCTGGAAAGAATCTTCCAACAACATTCTCTAGCACTAACATGCAACAAATGTATTTTGCTGCAAAAGCTGGAAAATATTCTTCATTTGCTATTGAAGATGCTTCTAATGGTGCGCCTCAAACTGTAAAAACTGCATCAATCACAGTTAAAGATGCTGGCGATAATGATGTAACTTATGACCTTTTCTATGTTAATAATGCTGCCGCTGATGGTGCATCTGTTAACTGGAGAATTACATTAGGTTGAGGAGGTGAAAGATGACAGTAAATGAATTCTTTACCGCCTTAGGTGATGCTGCTCGTTGGCCAGTTGGTGTTTCGATTAAGAGAACTAACCCATTGCCATTAGATGACAAATCAGTATTTGCATCACTTCAAGATGCTACTGATTATGCAGCTGGTGTTTTGGCTTATCCAGGTCAAGTTATAGCCGTTGTTACAACAACTGAAACTAAGATCTATTATATAGACCATACAATGACTCTTCAAGAAATGGGTCAAGGCGGTCAAATATCTATAGACCCAAATACATTAGTTGATAACAATGGTACAATTGCCATTAAAGGATATGCAGATGCCGCTGTTGGCGCACAACTAACAAAAACTTCAAATGGACTTGAATGGGTAGTACCATCATCAACAACAATTGAAGGTTTGTCATCTGCAGTTTCTGCACTTCAAACAAGTGTCACTGGTCTAACTAGTGATATGCAAAAAAGAGAAGCAACTTTAGTCTTTCCAGTTGGTGGGTCTGAAGATGCGATCTCTGATGTTCTACTTCCTCAGGGAACAATTATTCGTTCTATTGAACTTACTGTTTCTACGGCTTTAACAGCAGATGCAATAATCGGAAGTGGTGTATTTGCTGGATTAAAGAGAGCTAATCAAGAAGTAATTGATAAAATATTAATATCAACTGCTGAATTAGATGAGGCAACACTTAGAACATAGTCTTCTCTTCCTGAATCTTTTATCTTTGAAGGCTTAAATATACCAGTTAGTTTTGAGAATGGTGCTTATTTAAAGGTATTCAATACTAAACTGCCTGGTTTAGCTGGAAAAGTATATTTAAAATATCTGGTTGTTAGTTAAAGAATTTTAGGAGGAACACGCTATTTTTAACAACTAATTATGATAATTTTAAATAAATATATAAAAGAATAAGGGGGCGAAATGGCTTTTTATAATCTTTCAGGAACTACTAAGCCATCTTTTAAAATTGGCCCAAATGGAGTTCTATTATCATCAACAGTTGTTACTGTTGGTCAAAATGTAACACGTAAATATTTAATTACACCGGATCAGTTAAATTCTAACGATTCACCATATAGACTGGCATATGAAGACCCAGACCGACCTATTTATGACACATTTATCTCAAGTACGAATGTGGCAGGGATTACGACTAGTGGCAATCAAGTGACGTTTAACTTAAGAGATGGTTCAACAATAACACTTGGAACCAATGAAATGGTGGTTGGTCCGAACTCGTCAACTGACAATGCGGTCCCACTTTTCGATGGTACTACTGGAAAAGTTTTAAAAGATTCTGGTAGACAGATTTCAGATGAAATTAATGATAGCACAACAGCAGTTGCAAACCAAAATAACTTGGTTTCTGCCGCAGCTGTTATTGATTATGTAGGCAGTATAAGTGAACTACTGGAATCTAGACTTGAAGGCTTTTAATATAAGAGAAAAAATGAGGTAATAAATATGGCGAATAGTACTTACACGGCTCTTATTGCAAGAGCCATAAAAGATTTTGATGATATATTTGCTGCAATGCTTGACAGAGGAGTTCAAATTGCTGCTGGCTCGTCTGTCTCTAGTGGAGCTTATCCAACAGATACATATCAAACTTTAATTAGAGAACAATTATATACAATTGGTAATGATAAAACTGGTTCATTAGCAGGTTCCACCAATGGTAATATGGCTAGCTTTGCTGGGCTTACTAAAGTCGCAGCTGGTTCTGGACACACATTAACATATAGTGGAAGTAGCGTAGTTATTGATACTCTTATTAACGATGCTGGTTATTATGACAATACATCTCATATTACTAAAACAATAACTACAACAACTGCTTCATTAAGTGGGTCTACCCCAACACTTACAGGTGCTACACTTGAAACAGGTTCTAGCGCATTTACTATTAAACCCAATAATGACACAATTCTTGGTGGAGTTTCTATTTCTAAGGGTTCTTATACACCTGTACTTTCATTGTCACCAATTACTGGTAATTCTACAGCAACTGCATCTATTCAAGACTCTTCTACATTGAGTTCTTCTACAGTTAAGATTGCTGAGGCTACATTAGCACCTGAATCAGATATGACTGGTGATACAACTGGAAACTTCTTCTGGATTCCATTGCTGACAGCATCTACATATAGTGCTGAAACTAATGGAACTGTTAGTGGTACATTTAGCGCTGGTTATATTACTGCATTAGGAGCTGGTGCTGTATTAAATGGAACAGCTTCTGTAACCAATGTTGCTGGTAATGGTGCTGCCTATGGCGTTAAACTTAATAAAGCTGCTGTTACTTATGAAATTGAAGGTTCAGCAAGTGTTGATATTGCACCTGAAGTTAGCACAGTATCTGATAGTGCAGATGGCTATTTAGTAACTCCTAAGTATACATTTGAACAACCAACATTGTCAGTCACTGCTGGTTATTTGGGAGATAGCACTCAAATTAGTGCAACTGCTATATCTACTTCTCCAGCTGTTACTTACATTAAGAGAGGTAATCTTGGTAGTGCTTCTGCCAACTCTACAACTGTTGCAATTGCTGGTGCATTAGATTTTTCATCTGCTCCAGTTGATAACGCATATAGTGCAACTCTTACAGTTAATCATAACTATTCAAAGGCTGTCACTGATGGTTATATTGATGCTACTCATAAAACATTTGAAGCAACAATCACTGGTGAAACAGTAGTTAGTGTCGCTGCAGGTTCTGCAACTGTAACTCCTGCTGTTGCTCAAGTTGTTTCTGGTGCTAGTATTTATAATACATCTTCTGGTGATTATGAAATTACAATTTCTGCAACTGCTACTAACAGTAAGACAGTTAGTGCTGGTTATGTAAAAGATGCAGATGTTCATATTTCTAATGGTGGCACCGCTACATCGATTTATATTGTAAAAGGTTCTGTTTCCACATCTGCTAGTATGAGCATTGCTGTTCATAGTGGTACTGCTGAAGATGGACCTGCTGAAACACCAACAGAAAGTCCTGTTAGTGTATTCACTGATAGTGTCACTGGTTATGCTGGTGACTATTATGAAATCACAGTTAATCCATCTGCAACTGTTCAATCTGGTTACACAACCCAAAGTGAAGTTACAAATGGCACTGCTGTAAAGAAATATTTGAAGAAAGCTCAATTGAGCTATGTTGAAACTTCCACCGGTGCTGGTTCCTTCATTCAAGTAACTCAAGGTGGTTATATTCCTTCTGGTTTCGTTGCTGAAGTATCTTCTCTTACTGCTTCAACTCCTGACTATGCTGCTATTACATTAACAGCTCAAGGATCTGGTATAACATTTGCATCTTCTAGTGAGAATGCTGTTGAATTCTCTCTTAGCAAGACAGTTAACCCTGGTTATATTTCTGAAAGTGATGGCACAGTTACATTAAGTAATGGTTATATCCCATATGCTGGCCTTACATTAGGCGCTGGTGCAACTGCTACTGTTGGTAATACACCTGTTAAATCTAATGGGTCTTATGCATTCTCTGGAACGGCTACTGTTACTGCTGGCTTAAATGCCACTGCTGGTTACTTAGATACAATTTCTGGTGGTCAGCATGTTACAACAGATCTGGCTGATGCTACACTTGCTGGTTATACTGTTGCTGGTAGCACTACAACTGGTATTTCATTGACTATTGACGAAGTTGCTCTTCAAAGCACAACTGCAATCAATGCTGCTCTTACATCTGATGGAGTTATTCTTAGCGATGATAGCGCTAGTGGTTATGCCGTTGTCAGTAGTGTTTCTGAAGCTGCTGTTAAAGTAGATGCATCTACTGCTGGTTATTTGGCAACTGGTGTTACAAAAGATGTAACATTAACAAAGAATTCAGCAACAAAGTATGTCAAGAAAGGCACAAAACTAACAACTGTTTCTGGTGCTAATGATACTGCTACATTAACTGGCGCAGCACAAGATCACTCATATATAGTTTCATTGTCATCTTATGGTCTAGTATTATCTGGAACTCTTGAAGAAGGTTACTACAAGGGATCTGATTTGAATGTTTCAGGTACTGCTGTTGTTGCTGCTAAATCTCTTACCATTACTCCTGCTGCATTGACAGTTAATAATGGTGCAACTATTAATGTTGATACAACAGCTACTGAAGTTATTTATCAGAGTGCTTCTGCTACCAATTATTATGCATTTGTAGTTTCTGGTAATTCTAACCCAACTGTTACTCTTGGTGCTAGTGGTTATATTGATAACATTTCACAAGTTTCTACAACTGCACAAGCAATCTCAGCTAAAGGCTACATCAAAGGTGTTGAAACTGTAACTGGTGTTTCTACTGGTTCTCCTACTGCCGATGAAGCTGCTGATACTGCTGTTACTACAACATCTGTCAATGTTATTACTGTTGGTGCATTCGATGGATCTACAGTTGATTACCATAATGCTCCACAGTTCACTGGTTATAGAACTGAAGGAACTTACTCAGCTAGAGATACTGTTGCTCGTCTGGGTGCTGATGCTATGGGCGTAAATGTTGTCACTGAACTTGATAAACTTGAACGTCGTTTAGCAGGTCTAAGTGTGTCCTCTTAATTAATTGAAATATTTTATATAATTTCAGATTTTTAGGGTATAAAGGATAGAGGAACAACGAATTAGAATGCAGATGGGGGTTTTATAACCCCCATCGTCATTAAAAATTGAAATTATAAAATAATATTTTAATTAAATTTACAGAGGGAGGCTTGACATGTCTCAAGTTACATATAAGTCAGTAATTGCAAAAGCTATTTCTGATTTTAACGCTATTTAGACAGCGCTAAATTCTAAAGCTGCATCCCTAATAACAACATCGACAACTCCAGTTGCTACTGATACTTTTGAAACTTTTATTAAGACTCATTTAACATATCCTAGTGGCACATATACAGTTGCTGGAGCAGGTACATTTGATGTTGCTGATGCTGATGGAAAAGCAGACAGAACTAGTAAAGCAAAAATTTCAGTGCCAGCTGGTTCTATTGGAACTCTTTCTGGTACAGGTAGTATTGGTGCTATTTCATTTGCAAAAGACACGGTAGATGGCTCTAATAGTGGAGTGAATAAAAATAGTGTTGTTTTTGGTAGCAATACTCCAACAGATACTGAGCCTAATGATGATAGTAAATTTATTGCTATTAAAGCAACTGTAGCCAATTCTTCGGCTAATGTTTCTGGTAGTATTAACGCTGGTTGGATTAGTGCTGGTACTGCTGCAGGAACCGCATCAATTACTGGTGGATATAAAACTACATACATTAAAATTGATGAAAAAACGCCAACACATACCATAGCAGGTACATCTGTTACTCCTACAGTTACTAAACATGAGACTACAACTGCTGGAGATATTAAGGCTAGTGTTGGTAGTGTAACTACAACTGCACCAGATGGATATTTTGTTGCAATTAAATCTAATGCAACAAGTGCAACTGTTAACTCAACTGCAACCGTTGTTGAGGGTTATAACACTGCATTGTCCAGCACAAAGGCAGCAACAGTTACTGTTAATGGATCTGCAATAACATATCTTCCAATTGCTGGAACGTCATTATCATCTGAAGTATCTGGCACAGGAAGCTTAAAACCATCTTTGTCAAAAGATACTACAGGTACTAATAACCTTGGTGGTATTAGCGGGCTTGTTGGTGCAGCGACGACATCACAACCAGCTTCTGGGCATTATATTGCTATGAAGTCTGCAGCAAATTCTACTGGTAAGACTGTTGCGTTCTCAGCTTCAGTTGGAACTGGTTATATAAGCACAACAAGTGTTTCAAATTCTGGTACTGTAACATTAGCTGCATCTGAAGTAACATATATGACTATTAGAGATGCTACAGCAACTGTTTCTGGTAGTACTACTGCTACAACACCAAGTGCTGCTGCTCTTAGTATTTCTGCATCAGGTGCAACTCAAGTTAGTTTGACACCTCAGACTGCGGCGCCAACTAGTGGTTTATATACTGCATTTAAAGTTACAGCCCCTGCAACTACTGTTACTTTGTCTAAAACTATAAATACATCTGGTTACTTAGGTGATGCTAGTCAAATTACAGCTTCTGCAGGTACATTAGCAAATACAAATACTTATTATATTCCATTAACTGCTTCAACAGTTTCAAATGTTGGAACAGAAGGCATAACATATACAGAGAAAAGTGCGCCAGTTATTAATATTAGTGATGGATATCTCTATATTAATAAAGGTTGGCAGAATGAAGACATCAAGATTAGTTTGGGAACATTAATTCCTGATATAGATACTGATGCTGCTGCTGGGCATATATTAAATGGTTATAAAGCATATACTGAAACTGGTAGTGTTCTTACAGGTACAATGCGAAATATTACAGCTAATGCAACTGGTAGTGAAATAACAGTTAGTGGTGTTACTGTTTCATATACTACAACACCAACTACAGGTTATTGGCATGGTGCTACTATTTCTAATAGTAAGGTATTAACTGGATTAACAATTCCAAAAGATACTGCATTTGCAATTACAATGACTGCAGATAGTGCACAAGATGATACTTCTAATCTTACAATTACAAATGCTGCTTATAGACGTGTTGTAGTTACGAATACTTCAAATGGTCTTGTTAGTATTAATGGCGGAAATGCTGATAAAGGTGTCTATGTCAATAATAAGACAGCTACTGTTGATGGAACAACTGTTACCGATAGCGCTGGTGACTTAATTACTGCAAGTATTACTAGTGTTGTCGCAAATTCTACTGTTGTCGCAAATTCTACTGCTGTTTCCGCTGATAAAGGCATCGCTGTTATTAAAACAACTCCACCAAGTGCAAACTATGTTGAAGTTAAGACTGGTTCATCTGGTTCAGCCAATACTAACAGAACTGGTTGGGTTACAACTGGCGCAGTAAGTAAAACTAGTGGAACAAATAGCTCTGGTTATCTTGATGCTGTAATAAATCCAAATGTAACAGCTGGTACTCCATCAGCTACAGTTGCAATTGGTGCTATTGGTGCTCCATCACAATTTGATGATG
>Ga0310691_10005201_pt1 | contig 14326 bp, 11 predicted proteins | sample 176DNAGHGlowgp2_FD_203887 | JGI IMG/M metagenome (GOLD analysis project Ga0310691, IMG submission 203887) | Sheep rumen microbial communities from Palmerston North, Manawatu-Wanganui, New Zealand - 1766 DNA GHGlow gp2 (v2) (version 2) | ecosystem: Host-associated > Mammals > Digestive system >... | reverse complement strand
CTGCAATTTTGGCAGATTTTTAACGGAAAATCACTTTTCGGGGGTCGACTTGAACTGATCCTTGGCCCTCACGGCAAAGCGAGCCTTGTCGCCATCCTCCCGTTTCTCATGATAGAGCTTGGGCAGCGGATTCCCCATCGGCTCATCGTATTCAGCCCTGTGGCGATACATGTCGATGGCCGTGTAGATCGCGTGCCTCATCGACTGCGCGTCGGCAATGCCCTTGCCTGCGATGTCGAAGGAGGGTCCCTGGTCGGGTGTCACCACGATGGCCGAGATGCCTGCCTTCAGCTTTACCCCATATTCCTGCGCGATAGACCTGAAGGCAACGGTGCCCTGGTCGTCGTACATGGCCAATACGCCATCGAAATCGAGATAGAGTGCCTCGCCGAAGAACGCATCAGCCAGATAAGGACCAAAGGCCTGAATACCGGCTTTTTCGAGCTCTTCGACGGCAGGCTTGATCACCTGTTCCTCCTCTGTACCCATCTGCGGATTCAGCGCAAGGATAGCCAGTCGGGGATTGGAGATGCGGAAATCGCGCCTGAGGCTGGCATGGAAGAGACGCCCCTTATCGACGATCTTCTCGACGGTGACGGCCTGAGCCACCTCCTTGAGGGGCAGATGAGTCGTCGCAAGTCCGATGCGCACACGCTCGCAAGCCATTACCGTAAGGGCCTTCTCCTCGCGGGCTGCCGTTCCGGCAGGCACCACTGGGGCTGTCACCAGCACGTCATACAGGTGTTTCTGAAGGTCTTCCTTGGCTTTCTCCATCGCCTTACGGGCAGCCGCAGCCGAATCTTCAGTAGGCTGACCCAGCTCGACTTTCACCTCGTCGGGCACAGCCGACAACAGGTTCACCCTGCCGTCCTTTGCCTCCTCGGCGCTGTTGATCACGTTGAACTGCGTTTCTGCCTCCAATGCCTTGCGGTGAAAGGCTGCCACCTTGGGTGAGCCATATATAATGGGCGTACAGAGTTCGAGCATCTCGGGGTCCTCAAAGACCTTGAGGATCACCTCATATCCGATACCGTTTGTATCGCCGTGCGTGATAGCCACGCGAATCTTTCTATTATCCATATATCTTGTCTATTTTATTTCATTTTTTCTAGCTGTTGACAGGAGTCCACAGGCGGCGAAGATGTCCTGTCCCCTACTCGCCCTAATGGTGGTGAACACACCGTGATGCGTCAGGTAGTCACGCAGCGACTCCATGCGCTTCTCGTCGGCTCCAGGCAGATCCACGCCTGGGATCTCATGGAAACGTATCAGGTTGACGCGGCACTCCAATCCGTCGAGCAGTCTCACGATTTCACGGGCATGCGTCATCGTGTCATTGAGCCCTGCGAAACAGATATACTCGAAGGAGCAGCGGCGCTGATGGGTGAAGTCGTACTGTCTGAGCAGGGCGACAACCTCAGCGATCGGCATCTGCCCCTCGGCAGGCATCAGCGTGCCGCGCTGTTCGTGAAGCGGCGAGTGCATCGAGATGGCCACATGGCACTCACTCTCATCGAGGAAACGCTTCAGCTTGCCCTTGATGCCGACGCTGCTGACGGTGATGCGCTTCGGACTCCAGGCATAGCCGTAGTCGGCAGTGAGCACCTCGGTTGCGCGCAGCACGGCGTCGAGGTTATCCATCGGCTCTCCCTGTCCCATAAACACGATGTTGGTCAGCTTGTCTCGCTCTGGCAGGGCGTAGATCTGATTGAGAATGTCACCCGCCGCCAGACTGCCCTCAAAGCCCTGCTTGCCCGTCTGGCAGAAGAGACAGTTCATCTTACAACCCACCTGGCAAGACACGCACAGGGTGGCACGCTCACCATCGGGGATATAGACGGTCTCCACGAATTTCTGCGACGGTGCGTCGGAGGCAGAGCACCTTACGGGGAAAAGATATTTGACAGTACCATCGACAGAGCGCTGACAGTCGATAGGATCCATCGCTCCCACGACAAAACGGGCAGCCAGCAACGCGCGATTCGCCTTGGAGATATTTGTCATCTCCTCTATGCTCCTCACATGATGCTGATAAAGCCACTTCTGAATCTGGCCTGCTGTAAACTGAGGCATACCCAGTTCTTTCACGGCAGTCTTCAACTCGTCGAGCGACATCCCTAGCAATACTGTCTTTCCGTTGTCCATTTCCTGTTTTTGGGTGCAAAGGTAGAAAAAAAACTTGAATTATTTGGTATTCTCGGAAAATATTGCGAAATTTGCACCTTATTAATATAAAAAATACCCCATGAGAGAAAAAATCGACTGTTTTCTACCTTGCGACGACCCCAAAGTCGCTCAACAGACCGTGTCACAACTGAGGGGCAGCAAGACGATACAACACATATACCTGCTCGTAACACAGCCTATACCAGAGGCTGAAGCAGAACAGCTGAAAGACTGCTACCAGATAGAGGTTGACAACCTGACAAGCAGCAACACCCTGATGAGTATTGCCGAGAATGCAAAGGCCGACTACATCCTGTTGCAGACGAAGTTGACGCAGCTGGAGCTTGGACTCGGAGCCCTTGACCGAATGTTGCGCATCGCCTCCGACTCTGACGCCGCGATGGTCTATGCCGACCACTACGACATGATCGACGGAGCACGCAAGCCGCACCCCGTGATCGACTATCAGCCAGGCAGCATCCGCGACGACTTCGACTTCGGGTCGCTGCTGCTCATCAAGACACCATTGCTCCACACCTTTGCCATGCAGGCTGGCGAGAACGACTACCAGCATGCTGGCCTCTATGCCCTCAGGCTCTTCCTGAGCCGCAACGGACAACTCTTCCATATCTGCGAGAGACTCTATACAGAGGAAGAGACCGACACACGAGCCTCTGGCGTGAAGCAGTTTGACTATGTCAATCCACGCAACCGCGAGGTGCAGATAGAGATGGAGCAGGCTGCCACCGCCCATCTGACTGAGATCGGTGCGAAGATAGACCCTTCGTACTACCGCCATCCTGACTTCAACGAACAGGAATTCGAGGTAGAGGCATCGGTCATCATACCTGTCTATAACCGCGAGAAGACCATCTGCGACGCCGTAAAGAGTGCACTGGCACAGAAGACCACTTTCAAGTTTAACGTGATCGTGGTGGACAACCACTCCACAGACAGGACCACCGAATTGCTTCAGGGATTCCACGACGAGCAGCTCGTGCATATCATCCCCGAGCGTACGGACCTCGGCATCGGCGGCTGCTGGAACCTGGCCATCAATGACGACCGCTGCGGGCGATTTGCCGTACAGCTCGACAGCGATGACCTCTATTCCTCGCCCAAGACCCTGCAGCAGGTGGTTGACGCCTTCTACAAGCAGCATGCAGCGATGGTCATCGGCTCATACCGTATGTGCGACTTTGACCTGAACACACTGCCGCCGGGACTGATAGACCATCAGGAATGGACCGACGAGAACGGCCCCAACAATGCGCTCCGCATCAATGGACTGGGTGCCCCTCGCGCCTTCTTCACACCACTGCTGCGCCAGATAGGCTTCCCCAATACAAGCTACGGCGAAGACTATGCCATGGGGCTGATCTTCTCGCGTCACTACCGTATCGGGCGTATCTTCTCCGAACTCTATCTCTGCCGTCGCTGGGTCGGAAACAGCGATGCGGCGCTGAGCATCGACAAGATCAATGCGAACAATCTCTATAAAGACCAGTTGCGCACGCTGGAAATCATGGCCCGCAAGCAGATGCTGCAGGGAAAACAGGAGCTGATGAACGACTCCCCACTCCAGCGATTCTTCAACCGCCAGCTGGAGAAATGGGACGATGCCCGCCAGCGCTATCAGGATCTCCGTAATGTGAAGACACGAGAACTGGGCGTAGGAGCCTCATCGATACAAGTACAGTGGAACCCTGCCAGGATGGTATCGACAGGAGCCCGCATCGACAAGCAGGCACTCGCCGAGCGGCCTTGTTTCCTCTGTGAGCAAAACCGTCCGAAGGAACAGGTGAAGAAGAGCGTTGACAACCAGTTCGACCTGCTCGTCAACCCCTTCCCCATCCTACCTATCCACTTCACGATTCCCAGTGTGAAACATGAACCACAGCAGATTCGCGACAACTACGGCGAGATCCACAAGCTGCTCGAGGAATATCCTGAGATGATGGTTTTCTACAACGGTCCCAAATGCGGGGCCTCGGCTCCAGACCACGCCCACTTCCAGGCTGGCACGAGCGGCATCCTGCCCCTGCAGCTTTCCTGGCAGCGACTGAGCCGGAACCTGACAAAGGTAATCGGCATCAACGACAATGAAGACATTTCCATCATAGAAGAATATCCCTGTCCGGCCCTGCTCATCCGCAGTCGTACACAGTATGGCGGCGAGCAGCTGTTCCTGCGCCTCTACGATGCACTGCCCATCAGGGAAGACGAGACTGAGCCGATGATGAACATCGTCAGCTGGCGGCGCGATGACGAATTCCTCTCTGTGGTCTTCCCGCGCCGCAAACATCGTCCCGACTGCTATTATGCCGAAGGTGAGAAACAGTTTATCATCAGTCCGGGCGCCCTCGACATGGCAGGACTGATCATCACACCACGTCAGGAAGACTTTGAGCGACTGACACCAGAGAAAGCCATCAACATCCTCAAAGAGGTATCACTCACGAGGGAGGAACTGCATCAGATTGTCACACGGCTGCAGGGACTTACAAGCCAAAATCCGTTCAGTAATCTCCCAAGCCAGAAAGAGCCCGACGTCTCCGTCGGCATCATCAGCGCCGACAGCATATCGTTCTCGCTCAACAAGCCTTATGTCGCCAAGGGAGAGAGCATCACCGGCGAACAGACCGTAGAATTCTCCGAAGGTGGAATCCTGTGGAGAGGCGCTTTGTATCGTGAGCTCACGTTCTGCCCGCAAACCGAAGATGCCTCCTTCTCACTCAAGGATGTCACGATAGGTGTGAACTTCCACTGGGAACGCAAGGAGACACAGACATTTGAAGGCACACTGCGCCTTGTCGTCGAGGCAGACCATATAGTGGCGATCAACGAACTGCCAGTGGAGAAATACCTGACGAGCGTTATCTCCAGTGAGATGTCGGCCACGTCGTCACCGGAGTTTCTGAAAGCACACGCCGTCATCTCGCGCTCCTGGCTGTTGGCACAAATGGAGAAGCGCCGCCAGCATGAGAACGGCGATAACAGTTTCTTCTCATTCACGAAGAAAGACGATGAGCTCATCCGATGGTACGACCGCGAAGACCATGCTATCTTCGACGTCTGTGCCGACGACCACTGCCAGCGCTATCAAGGCATCACCAAGGCCACCAGCCCGCATGTGGCAGAAGCCGTCAACGAGACCCGCGGACAGATACTCACCTACCAAGGGGAGATCTGCGACGCCCGTTTCTCGAAATGCTGCGGCGGTGAGACTGAGGAGTTCCAGTATTGTTGGGAAGACACGCCGAAGCCTTATCTCGTCAGCATCCACGACCCTTACTGTAACACGACCGACAAACACATCCTCTCGCAGGTACTGAACGACTACGACCAGGAGACACCAGATTTCTATCGCTGGACGGTGGAATACACACGGAAGGAACTCTCCGAGCTCGTCTGCCGCAAGCTGAAAGAGGACTTTGGCGAAATCACTGATCTCATCCCTATTGCCCGAGGCAAGAGCGGCCGTATCTGGAAGCTGAAGATTGTGGGTACCAAGAAGACCCTCACCATCGGCAAGGAACTCGAGATACGACGGGCACTCAGCGAGACCCACCTCTATAGCTCAGCCTTCGACGTAGAACAGCAAGGCGACCGTTTCATCCTCCACGGCAAGGGCTGGGGGCACGGTGTCGGACTCTGTCAGATAGGTGCCGCCGTGATGGGAGAACAAGGCAAGCATTACGATGAGATCCTGCTCTTCTACTATCGCGGGGCAGAAATAAAAAGAATATATGAATAGACTTTCCTAAATATCGAATCAATGAACAAAAGAAACCCTTGGGCCTGGGTGCCCACCCTCTATTTTGCAGAAGGAATCCCCTACGTGGCCGTGATGACCATCTCACTCATCATGTACAAGCGTCTCGGACTCAGTAACACAGACATCACACTCTACACCTCGTGGCTCTATCTGCCGTGGGTCATCAAGCCCCTGTGGAGCCCGTTCATAGACATTATCAAGACGAAGCGCTGGTGGATTGTAGCCATGCAGCTGCTCATTGGCGCAGCCCTCGGTGGCGTGGCCTTTACGATCCCAGCCCCCTACTGGCTCCAGGGGTCGCTGGCTTTCTTCTGGCTGATGGCTTTCTCGAGTGCTACGCATGATATCGCTGCCGACGGTTTCTATATGCTGGGACTGGAACAGCACGACCAGGCCTACTTCGTGGGTATCCGTTCCACCTTCTACCGCATCGCCACCATCTTCGGACAGGGGCTGCTCGTGATGCTGGCTGGCAATCTTGAAGTCCTCACCCGCAACGTGAAATACTCCTGGAGCATCACGTTCTACGGGATGGCAGGGCTCTTCATCGCCTTCTGGCTGTGGCATCACTATATCCTACCCCGCCCCTCTGAGGACAAAGGCATGGAGAAAATGAACGGGCAACAGATATTGCAGGAGTTCTGGCATACCCTAAAGACGTTTTTCCAGAAACCACAGGTTTGGGCTGGTATCTGCTTCATGCTCTTCTACCGCATGCCAGAGGGGCTGCTGGCCAAGATAAGTGCCCTCTTCCTCATCGACGCCACCTCGAAGGGGGGCCTCGGACTCTCACCTGCCGAATACGGTCTCGTGCAGGGTACCGTAGGCGTGATCGGACTCACCCTCGGCGGCATTCTCGGCGGCATCCTTGCCAGCCGTGACGGTCTGAAACGCTGGCTATGGCCAATGGTACTTGCCATTACCCTGCCCGACCTTGTCTATGTCTATCTCTCCTATGCCCTGCCTGAGAGCCTGTTGATTGTCAATGCCTGTGTCTTCATCGAGCAGTTCGGCTACGGCTTCGGCTTCTCTGCCTATATGCTCTACCTTATTTATTATAGTCAGGGTGAGCACAAGACAGCTCACTATGCGCTCTGCACGGCCTTCATGGCCCTCTCGATGATGATCCCCGGTCTCTTTGCAGGTGCACTCCAGGAGAGTGTCGGCTATCCGGCTTTCTTCATCATCGTCGTGGCGGCCTGCGCGATGACCTATATAGTGACGGCCATGCTGAAGATCGATCCTGAGTTTGGAAAGAAAAAGCAAGAATAGGGAAACCCCTATTGACGAATAGGAGAAATCTCTTGCCTGGGAGGATGAATCCTGCTATCTTTGCAACGTGAAACCATTTAAAGAGTTACGATTATGAAGAAGTTATATTTTTACCTCCTGATGACGCTGTCAGTTTTTGCAGTGACCAGCTGCGACTCTGACGAAAGGATTGCCAACTATCTCATCAACGGCAACTGGAAGGGTGATCTGCATACCTACTACGTCAACCGCTGGGGTGATGCCTTTAAGGATGGTGAATACTACACCGTATGGCGTTTCGACGGCGGCGGCTACGACCGCTATGGCTATGTCACCAGCGGCTATGGCTACGAAGCAGACTATAATGCCTATGATGATCGCGAGTACGCCTACAGCTCCTTCCGCTGGGAAGTCAATAATGGCAACATCTACATCTATTACGATGACCCTACGTGGAATAACGTACGTATAGACTGGCGTGACTATCGCATCAGCCGCGACTACTTCGAAGGGACAATGTTCGACTGGGACAACCGCGCCTACGACTTCAGCCTCCGCAACGTAGGCTCTTGGAACTGGAATCGCTACTGGACACGTACACGCTCTGGCGAGTCCGACAACGACAGCACTTATGTCAGCGACAATGGTGCCAGCGTGGCAACAGGACGCTTTGCCAAGGCGCTGAAGAAGATAGCCGGGAAATAGAAATAGGAATAGAACAAAAAAGGAATGGCAAACCCGACGATGGATTTGCCATTCTTTTTGCTTTCATATTTGCTTTTATATACCAGCCCCGTCGGTGAAGCCTGCATCTACAGCCTTCGACTGCAGGATTCGCGAGTGCGGCGGTACGCTGTGCGTCAGCCAGATGTTGCCGCCGATGGTCGAGTGATGGCCGATGGTGATGCGCCCCAGAATAGAGGCGTTCGAATAGACCGTCACGTAGTCCTCGATAATCGGGTGGCGAGGGATGTTCAGCATATTCCCCTGTTCGTCGTACTTGAAGCTCTTGGCACCAAGCGTCACACCCTGATAGAGCGTCACATGACTGCCGATAATTGAAGTCTCCCCGATGACAACGCCAGTACCGTGATCGATGGCGAAATACTCTCCGATCTGTGCACCAGGGTGGATGTCGATACCCGTTTTCGAGTGGGCAAGTTCTGTAATGATACGTGGCAGCACGGGAACCTTCAGCTCGTGCAGCTTGTGGGCTATGCGGTAGTGGGTCATCGCATTCATGCAGGGATAGCAGAAGATGACCTCTCCATAGTTGGGTGCAGCGGGGTCGTTGTCGAACAGTGCCTGTACGTCTGTATAGAGCAGCCGTTTGATTTCCGGCAGTGTCTCGATGAAAAGCAGTGCCAGCCGCTCCGCCTCGGTATATACCTGCTCTTTCGTGCGGATGGCCTCACAATCCTCGCAGAACTGCAGGCCGTGGGCTATCTGCTTGGTCAGCAGCGTGGCCAGTTCCTCCATGTGAACCCCGATGTAATACGAGCGTATGCCCTCGTCGGGCTGGCGCTTGTTGAAGTAGTCTGGGAAGATAATGTTCTTCACCAGCACCACGATGCGCTTCACCAGTTCTACCGACGGCAGGGGAGCAACCGTTGCAGGCATCATGCCCACCTCGCGCTCCGTCTGTTTCGACAACAGGGCCACGTTTTTCCGCAGCACCTCGTTCACCTCATTACTTTTCAGCATCCAGATAGCCTTTATAGTAAGTTTCAAGATAGTCTTTCAGAGCCTCATGCCAATCCCGCATGGCATTCACGCCACGCAGGTTCAGTTTGCGTGTCCAGAGACGTTCACTGGCAGGGCGCTCTGCGAAATATTCCTTGGCAAAGTAGTCAGAGGTCACCACATTGATCTTCACTTCGTTCTCAAGACCCAGGATTTTCAACATCTCCTGACATACCTCCAAACGGCTTGTCTGTCCACCACATACACAGTTGTACAATCCCCAGTATTCCTTCTGTATCAGGTTTTTCACCGTACGTGCGAAATCCTGCGTATAGGTAGGTGTGCCGTCCTTGTCGTTCACGATGAAGAGTTCCTTCTTCCCGTCTTTCAGCTGCTTCATGATCTTCTGAATGAACTTCTTGTCCTTAGAAGGACCAGAACCCATCATCCAGCCTGCACGGCATACGAGATAGCGACGGGCATTCTCAACCACGAAGCGCTCTCCCATATACTTTGAGCGGGCATATACTCCCAAGGGATTAGGCGTGTCCCAGTCGTCATACAGCTGTTTCTTTCCGTCAAAGATACCTGCCGTGCTGATATAGAGCATGGGGATATCAAGTGAATTAGCGATATAGACCGCATTTTCCACACAGAGTGTGTTTGTCAGATAGACTTCGTCTGCATTCTGCTCACACCATTCCAGGTCTGTGTAGGCACCCAGGTGGAACAGATAGTCGGGCTGGAACTCCTCAACATCCTTCCGATAGGCATCGTAGTCGCGGAAATCCAAGAATGAGAGCCAGTCGGCATTCACGTCCTTGTCCGTGCACTTGATGATATAGTCGTCCTTGAACTGTTGATAAAAGGCCTCGCCTAACATACCGCCGCATCCGGCAATATAAATCTTCTTTTTCATTACTTATTTACATGTAAACTAACTTTCAGGGTGCAAAGTTACAAGAAAAAGCCGAAAGTCAATCAACTTTCGGCTGAAAATATATGTTTTTGACGCTCAAAACTGAAAATCGATGGTGTCAGTGTCCCACACGTCATCCACATTAAGCGAAATATCCATCTTATACACAGGTGAGAAAAGATAGCCTCGACAGATTGTGATGTGATTACGCTTTACCGGTATATTCTCTATACCCTTCTCACTAACAATGTCTTCCGACGAATCTCCCTCCTGATGATAGGTTGTAGCCATCACCTTCAGCACGTCCGCGTCATCCTTATGGGGAATCGTGTAGATTTCAAATTTCTTTGGTTCTGGATTATGACTGATGTCATACCACTGTTCCTGCTTGGAATCGACAACGCCCCATCCGCCTTCATTGGCGCTGAACGTACCGGAGCCACCTGTATAGTAGAAGCGTATCCTGTCTGCACGCTGAGGGATAGCATCTTCAAAGATGAACCTCACCATCGCAACGATACGCTTCAGATCAAGCGTGCGCTCCATATCCGTGTCACCCACTATCAGGCTGTCGGCATAAAAAAACGTGTCCGTATAGCCTGTCGCATTTGTAAATTGTATCTTCTGAGGGGTGGTCGATGTTGGATTACCGCTGCTGCTATGAGCCAGCGCAACGAGATAGTAACGCCCTTTGGCTAGCTTGAACTGGATCTGGCCGAAACCCTCGTCGCCGATAGTCTGATACTCGTTCCTGATACGTTCACCATTCTGATAAATCAAGAAATTAAGCCTGCTGCACACATCGCGCACCGAAGCCCTCGTTCTGGAAAGAGTGAACGGAACTTGTTCAAAACTCGTGACACGCACCGTCACGCTGACGCCCTCCCCACCTGCGTCAGCGTCGCTGACATTCATTTTCTCACACGATGCCACGCCAAGCAGCAGCATCCCACACACAACAATTACAAACTGACGAAAATGCCGGTTCTTCATAATCTTTAAATTTAAAAGTTCAACAATTACCCGCACACATAAGCGGGATTCGGAGGCAAAATTACACATTTTGTCCGAATCCGCCAAGAAAATCTTAAAAAAACTTGCTACTTTGTGTAGAAATCTATAAGTCGCGTGAGCGCATCCTTGCAGACAAGGCAGAACTCAGGCCTCTGTATATGTTTAGCCCCTCGGCATCGCACTCCTCGACCTCTTCGGAGAGCATAGAAGCGAGATAGGCCTTCACAAAGTCCTTGATAGTGGGGCGAGCGCCCTGATAGTCCACTCGAAAGTTTTCCTGTGCTGCTACAGCCAGTGTGCAGCAGGCAAAAACGATTGCTAATGCGATTCTTTTCATATTCTTCTCCATTCTGGTTTATAGTCTATACTGCTGCAAAATTACAAATAATTAAGCAAAAACGAGTAGCTTTTCCCGCTGATTTTAACGCAATTATTTGGCAGTCTTGATTGAAAAGTGTAAATTTGCAGCACAAAACCTCATTGAAAAGTGCAGAAATGAAAAGACTGATTCTTATAACCATAGTGAGCATAATCCATTTGCTTGTATTTGCCCAGACACGACTGGAGCATCGGGATAACAGTACGGCAAGAATCATTGCCAACGGGAAGCCGATGCTGATAATCGGCGGCGAACTGGGTAATTCTTCTGCCTCGACGCCAGACGACGTGAAGCGCACTTTCTCGCATATTTCCAGGATAGGACTTAATACCGTCCTCGTTCCTGTATCATGGGAGCTGATAGAACCACAAGAGGGAAAGTTTGACATGACCTCGCTCGACGTCATCCTGACAGAAGCAAGACGTAACAAGCTCAAGGTCATCCTGCTATGGTTCGGCGCTTGGAAAAACTCCATGAGTTGCTATACGCCAGAGTGGTTCAAGCGCGACGTGAAGCAATTCCCGCGTGCCCATACACCTGAAGGGAAACCCGTTGAGGAAGCATCTTCGCTGAGCAGGAATGTGCTGGAGGCAGACAAGCGTGCCTTCTGTCGCGTGATGGCCCATCTGCGTGATTATGATGCCCACGAACAGACGGTTATCATGGTGCAGGTGGAGAATGAGATAGGTATGATAGAGGTGCCGCGCGACTATTCAGCGGATGCCACCCGTATGTACCAGAGTGCCGTGCCTAAGCAGCTGACCGACTATCTGAAGAAATATCAGCAGTCGCTGCACCCTTATCTGAAAGCGAAACTACAGCCGCAGGCAAAAGCAGGTGCCAACTGGCCGCAGCTATTTGGTGACGACATCTATACGGAAGAGATTTTCCAGGCGTGGACCTACGCTACATACGTCGAGCAGATAGCCAAAGCAGGGCGCGAGATCTACAACCTGCCGATGTTCGTCAATGTGGCGCTCAATAGCCGAGACCGCAAGCCGGGCCAATATCCGTCAGGCGGTCCTTTGGCCCATCTCATAGACCTCTGGCATTGCGGGGCGCCCTCCATCGACGTACTGGGGGTTGACATTTACGACAAGGGCATCAAGTCATGGTTGTCAAAATACCACCTCCCCAACAATCCGCTCTTCGTTCCGGAGATCCGACTGGAGGACAAAGACGCCATGTATGCATTATATGCCTTCGGTCATCATGGCGCGATGGGATTCTGTCCGTTTTCCATCGAGGACTATCCGCTCACTACGGCATCCGACGCCCACGACTGGAGACAGATGGACCTCTCACAAGATGACCAGCTCAATGCCTTCTCGCCTATCGGCACGTCACTCTCCCCGCTTGTTGCATCCTATCAGCTCTTACGTCAGGCAGAGCCACTGATTCTCGATCGGCAGGGAACCAAGGACATGGATGCCGTGCTGCTTGACAATGAACAACGTGAAGCAGAGATCATCACGCCAGACGGCATTCGGCTCACCGTCAAGCATAGCTACTCACTCGCTTGGGAACCTGTCGCCAAAGATGCCGAATGGCCCGAAGCTGCATGCATCATCCTCCGCCTCGGCGAGGAAGACTATCTCGCCATAGGCAGTGGTGTGGTCATTACCTACACCGATGCTAAAGGTGATAAGGTGTGGAAAAAGGGTGATACGAGGATCGGACTTGCCAAGTGCGAGTCGGTAAGCATCTCAGATGGTCATCTGCACGTCAAGCGTCATCTCAATGGTGATCAGACACACCAGGGCCGCCATGTACGTATCCCTGTAGGCCAGTTTGACATCCAGCATTTCAGATTGTATCGCTACAAATAGCATCAGGCAGTTCAACGTCCGTCCCGTATTCCGAGGCGAGCGTTCCTCCACTGCGCCATTTAATGGATATCACCTTATAATATCTTCTATAGGTTTACGCTTCTTCTCCTTTGGATTGTCGTCAGCATAACCTAAAGGAATGACCACGGCAGGCTCTTCATTGGCAGGGAGGCCGAAGATATGCCCTGCAGCTGTATCTGCTTTTTACGAGTTCCAAGAAGTTCATATTGTCTCTTTAGATAAACATTCCTAATTATGAGGGCAAAATTACGAAAAATCGGGCAAAAATGACTACCTTTGCCCTCAGTTTTAATATGTTTTGTGATATGATTGACCAGATTATCGATTACAATAAGGATTTCGTAGCTCGAAAAGGCTACGAGAAATATCTGACCGATAAGTACCCCGACAAGAAACTGGCGGTGCTCTCATGTATGGATACCCGCCTGACCGAACTGCTCCCTGCAGCACTGGGGCTGAAGAACGGTGATGCTAAGATTATCAAGAATGCAGGAGGTCTGGTGATCTCTGCCTTCGATTCTGCCATGCGCAGCTTGATAGTAGCCATCTATGAGCTGGGCGTGGAGGAAATCATGGTGGTGGCTCACTCTCATTGCGGAGCCTGCCACATGAGCTTCAGCCACTTCCACCACGAGATGATAGCCCGTGGTGTGACGGACGAGACACTTGACACCATCCAGAAGTGCGGCATCAACCTGCACCACTGGTTGGAGGGATTCAAGAACACCCCAGAGTCTGTTCGCAAGACCGTAGAGACCATCAAGACCCACCCGCTCGTGCCCAAGGACATCGTAGTTCGCGGCTTCATCATTGATTCAGAGACAGGGGCATTGGAGGAGATAAACAGCTGAAGCGCATGAGCTATCATAGAGGGGGCAGGAACGATGCGTAGTTCCAGTTATATGCCAATGGGCAGATAAAGTGTCTATAGACGGGCAAAGGTTACACATCGTTCGTGGTTCCCTGTACACTCTGCAATCTCTTGGTAATCTCCACTCTAATCTCTGTATAGAAATCTCGCACGTATATAAAATCTGTGATGGCAAACCGCATGTGCTGAAAGAGTTTATGAAACTGGCTAATCAGATGCAAGTCCTTTGTCAGCTCAGAATCAAGTCCTTCGTTCCAATTAGGCGGTGGGCAATCCATGCCTATGAACGAATCAAAGGTATAGCTTTCGTCTCTCGGAAATGTCAGTGTCAGCACAGAAACACCATCTGCGTATATAGGATTCAAATCTCCATCGCAAAGCGCTTCCCACAAATCTTGCCGGTCATCGCTCTGAA
>Ga0310691_10005200_pt1 | contig 14328 bp, 15 predicted proteins | sample 176DNAGHGlowgp2_FD_203887 | JGI IMG/M metagenome (GOLD analysis project Ga0310691, IMG submission 203887) | Sheep rumen microbial communities from Palmerston North, Manawatu-Wanganui, New Zealand - 1766 DNA GHGlow gp2 (v2) (version 2) | ecosystem: Host-associated > Mammals > Digestive system >... | reverse complement strand
GCAATGTATTGGAAGAACTAGGTTTGGAGCCTCACAATTACATATTGCTTTCTGCACACCGTGAGGAAAACATTGATATCGAGTCAAACTTCTTCAGCCTTATGAATGCTGTTAATGCGATGGCTGAGAAATATGATATGCCGATTCTGTATTCATGCCACCCTAGGAGCAAGAAATATATCGAGGTGAGAGGTTTCAAATTTGATAAGCGAGTTATTCAGCATAAGCCGCTAGGATTCTTCGATTACAACAAGCTTCAGCAGAATGCCTTCTGTGTTGTAAGCGATAGTGGCACTGTTCCAGAGGAAGGAGCGTATTTCAAATTTCCGGCCGTATCGGTAAGGACAAGCACAGAAAGACCGGAAGCCATGGATAATGCCGTCTTTACGATCGGCTCCATCACGGAAGAGCAAGTATTGCAGGCAGTTGACGTAGCTGTTGAGATGAATAGAAATGGCGATCTGGCTGGACGCGTGCGTGCTTATGAAGATAAGAATGTTGCTGCAAAAGTTATAAAGATTATTCAGAGCTATACGGGAATAATTAATAGGATGGTATGGAGAAAATCATGATACCTAAGATAATTCATTATTGCTGGTATGGGAAGGGCAAAAAAGATTTATTGACCGAACGGTGTATTGCATCTTGGAAGAAATATTGTCCCGATTATAAAATTATTGAATGGAATGAAGATAACTGTGATATAGAGAGTAGCGTATGGGCAAGGGAAGCCTACGAGAGTGAAAAATGGGCATTTGTTTCAGATTACTTTCGTTTAAAGGTAATGTATGAGTATGGCGGAATATACATGGACACAGATGTAGAGATAGTAAAGAATATTGATGAGTTTCTTGCTAATGATGCCTTTGTAGGACTTGCTGATGATACATACATTGGATCAGGGATATTTGGGTGTGGGAAAGGAAATGCATTTTGTAAAGAACTGCTTGCTTATTATGAAGGGCGTCATTTCATCAATATAGATGGCAGTGTAAATGATGTGCCGAATAACCAGATTTACACGATGATTTGTATGAAGAAACTTGGGTTTAATTTAGAGGATGAGCAAATTGAGTGTGGCAACACAAAAGTGTACCCTTCAGATTTTTTTTCACCATTTAAGATAAGGACACTAGGAGATCCAGAAATTGTCTACAATTATAAAAACTATGACTGTACATCAAATACCCATGCGATTCATTATACGGTTTTTTCATGGAGAGCTGAGCAGAATAGTTTTGTCAGTAATGTGAAGATAAGAATAAATCAAGTTGTTAGGATAATCTTGCCTAGAAAGGTATATTTCAAGATCAAAAGAAAAAGTAAACAGAGAATGATGGAGAAAAGCGTATTTCTCTAAATCTAAAATAATGTATACCGAAAGATAGGCGTACGCATTATTGCAAGTGATACTCCCGGTTCTCATGAAATACAGATATTTCAGTATTCTTCCCTGATATGGACGAAGAATAATTATGAAAGAATATGACGACAGGGTATATCTGATAATGATGTAAGGAGACCAGACAATGGGTTTATACGATAAAAAGAAAAATATCGCTTGGATATTTAGGAGTAAAGAAAGAAATGAGCACAGTATTGAGAATGTCTTCGATTCATTAGAAAACCATTTTGACAAACAATATGAGATTAAGAAGTACTATTTGCCTTCTCCCTATTATAATTCAATTAGAAACATAAAGCGAAACATAGACTATGTAAACGAGATTCAAGCAGATATTATTCATATTACAGGGGAGTGCTATTGTATTGTACCTTTTCTAAAGCACAAGCATGTATTAATAACGATGCATGATTACAATAATTTAGAAAATAATAGAGGAGTAAAAAGATTAGCATCTTATTTATTATTTGACTACTTTCCGCTTAAAAAATGCAGCATGGTTACGTGCATTTCAAATGAAGTACTTGATCAAACAAATGAAAGATTTTACTTTTGTAAAAATAAATCAATCCTGATACCTGATCCCGTAAATGATCTTTTTAAGAGTAAAAAGAAAAAATTCAATAAAGAGTGCCCGAATCTACTGGTGGTTGGTACTAGGGAAAACAAGAATTTAGGAAGAATAATAGAAGCAGTTGCTGGACTGTCTTGCCGCCTTATAATTATAGGAAAACTAGAAAGAAAATATGAACTATCCCTCAAAGAAAAAAATATCATATACATAAACAAATACAATATCAGTAATGAAGAAATGTATGATCAGTATTGTGACTGTGATATTGTTTGCTTTCCATCAACTTTTGAGGGTTTCGGAATGCCTATTATCGAAGGACAAGCAACAGGGAGAGTTATACTTACAAGTAATATAGAACCTATGAAAGATGTATCAGGTGGTGCAGCAATTTTAGTTGATCCTTATGTTGTGGATTCCATAAAAGAGGGTTTGTTAAGGATTATAAATGATGATGACAATCGAGACGAATTAATACATAGAGGATTTATTAATGCTGAGAAATATAATGCTTCAATAATTGCTCAAAACTATCAAAAGATATACGAACGCTTAAAGGAACATGAATAAACGAAAAACAGTTAAACCTTGTATGGTCTCATGTCATGCATTTGCTTTCCATTGTTATGTGAAGAGTTTAGAATGCCGAAAAGTGTAGAATTATTATCTATCATGAATAGAACAAAAAAATAAAAAGCATTGCTGGTTATAGAACTATTATTTTTAAAGTCAAAATATGATTTTAGAAATAATAACTACCATAGTAATAAGTGTTGCAGAGTTTTGCACAAATCTGATGGAAAAGCGAATATATTTCTGAACTATATTTTCTCGAGAAGAATTAATGAACACTACTCATATTAAAAGTTGTTCAATCCTAACCCGGAAAGACAGGAAAAGCCTTGCGTAAAGAGTTTGCCATTTGGCGAAGTTTTTCGGCCACTAGGGCCTAAATAATACTTAGAGTATAAAATAATGAGGAAATTGAAAATGAAGATAAAAAGGAAAGACGCGAGAGAATTTATAATAGCCTTTACATTCGCATGTCTTTCTGTGGTTATATATTATTTCTCGAATAATATTAATAATGGGACACTTTATTTTGCTGTTTTAGGTTGTTTGATACGATCCCTTACTATGGTAATAACTTTAAAGTTGATAGAAGTATCATGTATTAATAACATCTACTCAGGCGCAGCATTTCTGTTATATTCAACAGTTATATACAACTCAATAAGCTGTATTAAGTATTCTGTATTAACATTTTACTCTGGTGCACTTAATACTTTACTATCGAGAGGACTTGGATCCGTTTTTATTGATATAGTTATTATATTATCCTCTATCGTTTTTGCGAGATATCACAGGACAATTGTAAGAAGACTTGAAAATCAAATAGATAGAATAGAGTTAAACGTTCCAATTTGGATCACAATAATCCTCGTAGTAGCTTTTTCTTACGTGAATATTGTTAATGTTCGACTCACAGGAAATACGTTAGTTTCGAATGTGTCAAGAACAATGAGGACGTTTGTTAATCTGTTTACATATATTACATATGCGGCAACGATTCTATCTGTAAGAAGGACAAAAAAAGGAAAACTCAATTTGTTGTCTCTTACCCCGATTGCTTTGGTTGGAGTCGTTAATCTATTAATGACAATGATTTCTGGGAAGAAAAACCTTATTGTGGTTTTCGGAATCACCGTTGTTTGTGGTCTGTTATATACAAAAAAGATTAGTTTTAAATTTGCAAAATATGTGGCTTATAGTAGCCCGCTTTTATTACAAATTGTACAAACATTTAGTGAGGTTATAAGCGGAAGAACATTTTTTAATACATTATATAAATTAATGTATCATGCATTCAGATTTGATTTATCTGATTTGGCAGTAACAATAGCAGCCAATTTTTCCAAAATATCAAAACCCTGGGAAGTAATTGTTGAGGCAATTGAATATTCTATACCAAGTATTTTTAATACAAACAAAGCATCGGAACTTGTAGCTTACAAAGATCAAATGGCCGCTGTTGGCCTTATTAGAGATTATGATTTTAATGACACTTTTTTTTCGATGGGTGCGCAGATTGCGGGATTTGTTGGCATTATAGCTGTGTTCTTGCTTATAGTATTATTCTTTGAATGGATCAGCGCAAAGATAGTAAGAATTAGAATAATAGGGCCAGGGATAATGCTTGTATTAATTAGTTACTTTGCCTCTTGCGAATCCGACTGGTCGATGTTCTTTTTCCAAACGAGAGATATGTTCATTTACATTATCTGTAGTTATTTTGTTCTGCGGATTATTCTGAAAGTACGCAAGAAGAAAACGCTTGGAGAATAATGGTATGGTTTCAGTTATAATTGTAGATTATAAAACAATTGAAAAAACCTGCGACTATATTGAGCATTTAGCTGATAACGTTGAATATAAGGAATTATATCATTACATTATTATCGATAACGATGTACATTCTTCTGCTTTAGAGTATTTAAAAAGTAGGTATGGTAGCTGTTATAGAGTAGAAACTCTTGAAAATAGAGAGATTATGGTTTTCAACACCCAAGTTGGTGAAGTGTCGTATTGCGTTTACGGTGAAAATGCTGGGTTTGCTAAGGGAAATAATTTGGGGGTTTCTACATCAAGTTATTTATATCATGATGAGTATTATATTATTAGCAACAATGATTTGCGATTGAAAAAGAAGCTAAATATCTATAAGATAATTAATGTTTTTAAATCGGATAATTGTATTTCTGTTATTGGGCCTCGCATTGAAGGTGTGGATTCTAAACTTCAGAGTCCGTATAAAAAAGCAACACCATTCTATCTATTAATCGTATATCAATGGAGTCGATTCTGGCCGTTCTATAGCAAAGGCGATTTGATAGAGATGAATCACAGTGGTTATTGTTATCGAATAATGGGTTGCTTTATGATAATTAAAGCAGAACCTTTCAAGGAAATAGGTGGGTTTGATGAAGAAACATTTATGTATTGTGAAGAAATGATATTAAGTGAAAGGATGAAGTCTAAAGGGTATAAATGTTACTATTATAATGATTATACGGTTGTACATGAGCATGGCTCAACTGTAAAACAATATGTTAACAATACAAAGAATGACAGATGGACATATTCATCCCTACTATATTACTGTAAAGAATATCGAAATGCTGGAAGCGTTTTGCTTTTTTTCGCAACTCTAAGCAGAGCATTAAATGTTAGAGTTATGTATCTTAAAGAAGGCGTAAAAAAATACCTTAGAAAAAAGAAAGGGTAAGGATATGGTTATCGGACTGCTTGGTTGTGAGATCAATAATAATAATATGGGGTGTGTTGCGCTTTCCTATTCTTTAATCTTGCTATTAGAAAAGATATCAATGGAGAACGGTTTTTCGAATGTGTATTATGTATTTGAAGTCAATCCTTCGAACGACAAGATCGAGAAACTGTGTAAACAACTCGACGTTGAAACTTGGAAGATTAAGTCTGTACCAGTTGGACGTTTTGGAAGCATTACAAGCATTGTGGGTCATTTATTTCAGAATATTAAAACTATTAAAACTATCCGTAAATGTGATTTAGTGATAGACCTTACTCAAGGGGATAGTTTTACTGACATTTATGGTGAATGGATTTTTTACAGCTATACAATTCTCAAACGTCTAGTAGAAGTACAGGGAGTACCATTGGTTTTAGGACCTCAAACGTATGGGCCATTTATAAACGAAAAACACAAGAAATTCGCGGTACAAACGATTAAGAAAGCGAATTCTGTTATTACGAGAGATATCCTTTCTGAGCAATACTTAATAGATAACGGCATAGAAAAGGTCCATGTAACAACAGATATTGCCTTTTTTCTGCCATTTGATCAAACAGAATTTAAAAAAGAAGTCACAAAAATAGGAATCAATATATCAGGATTACTAGTTAAAGATAAAGTTGAAAACACAGAGACTGATTTCTCTGTTAAAACAGATTATGATAAGTTTATTACCAATATTGTCGAATGGTTGAGTGATCAAAAGGGTTATGAAGTATTTATAATTCCACATGTTCGGGAAGATTACGAAGCTGGGGTTAGGCTTCTTGGCGATGACAAAAATAGAGTTACTTTTGTGGAACCGTTTGACTCTCCTATTGATGCAAAATCTTTTATTTCCGATATGGATGTTTTTATAGGAGCAAGAATGCACGCTACTATTGCTTCGTTTTCTTCAGGAATAGCAACGATACCTGTAGGCTATAGTAGAAAATTTCGAGGATTGTTTGACACATTAGGCTATAAGAATCTTATTGATTTACAGACAGAAGATACTTTCACTTCAATTGAAAAAGCAAAGAAAATGATATGCAATTGGAAGAATGTAAGAGACGATGTTTCTGCTTGTAGTACAAGGATGAATTTCTTGATGCAAGAAACATACAAAACAATTTGTCAAATACTTTTATCAATTAAAGAGGAAACAGAATGAATAAAACTACTGTCCTTCGTCATTATTGTACCGGATGTGGGTTGTGTCACAGTTTTGAAAAAGTTGATTTTTCTGTAGATAAAAAGGGTTATGAATGGCCTGAAATTGTTACAGAAGAACAAGCTGAGATGATGCTAAAGGTCTGCCCATCAAGTGGAATTCAACTTCCTTTTATGGATAGTTCGACAATTTGGGGCAATTATAGGTCGGCATATTATGGATTTGCTACAGATAAAGAAATCAGAAAAAAAGCCTCAAGTGGTGGGATCTTAACTGCACTTTCAATTTATTTAATTACAGAAAATGTTGTTGATGGAGTAATACAAACATGCGCTGATCCTCAGGCTCCACACAAAACAATTACAGTTGTTAACAGGGATGTAAAATCAGTGTTGAAATGCATGGGATCAAGGTATTCCATATCTATGCCGCTTTATAATATTGAAAGTCTTTGTGAGGAAAATCGTAAATATGCTTTTATAGGAAAGCCATGTGATGTTTCCGCGTTAAGAATGTACATAAATAATGTTAATCCATCATTAGGTGAAAAAATACCATATACTTTTTCATTCTTTTGCGCGGGAGAGCCTAGCGAGGAAGCGCAGATGATTTTATTAAGCCACCTCGGATGCAAAAAAATCTCTGATTGCAAAAGTCTTTCTTATAGAGGAAATGGCTGGCCAGGTCTTACGACTTGTGAAAATATCGATGGTAATAAACATTATATGTCATATAGCGCCTCATGGGGAAAGATCCTTGGAAGAGATATCAGAGTCTGCTGTAGGTTTTGCATGGATGGCATTGGAGAATTCGCAGATATTTCATGTGGAGATGCGTGGTATTTGAAAAGTGATAATAGCCCTGATTTTAATGAAAGGGATGGAAGAAGCATTGTTTTTGCTAGAACAAGTATTGGTGAAAAAATGATTTCTGATGCAACTGAGAAAGGCTATATAAAAATTGAGATTGCGAATGTACCAGAATTGAAGTACTCACAGTTGTATCAATATGACAGGAAATCTACTATGATTTCAAAAATGCTCGCTATGAAAACATTGAGAAAAGTAACTCCACTATATTCTTTAAAAGAGATCTCAAAGTTTATGAAATTTTCAAATCCAAAGCGACTTGTAAAAGTATTTATGGGTACAATCAGTCGTGCTAAACAAGGAAAAATGTAGGTGAATGAAATGCCAAACAATACGGATAGGGACATAATAAGCAACATTCTACGTGATGATCGTTTTTATATTGATGAATTTAATATATCAAGAGTACTAGGGGGGGTACTAAGATCATAGGATATACATTTGCTTCTGTTCCTATCAGAAATATATATATGGAAATGGAGAACACCCTATTAAGGATTGAAGAAACGGTTGCTTATAAGTATTTAAGTGCAGAACCGGAAAGCATTCAACAATATGCTGCTTATTGTGAAAAATATGGCCAGAATAATCCAAATAGGAAAGTGAGTTCATATAACATACTTATTGATAAACTAGAGGAAAATGAATATTCGCCTAAAGACGGTGTAATTATTATCAATCAATATGGAATCCTCTTTGATGGTCAACATCGTATTAGTATATTACAAAAAAAGTACGGAAAACAGTATGAAGTGATGGTTCTGAAACTCGAGGTTGATTACACTATAAAGCGAAAACTATTACTGTTATTGAAGTGGATTAGGATGAAACTAAGGCATGAATAAGATCAAAAAGAATATAGTTTATCAAACAATTTATCAATTACTAAATATTGCCATTCCTCTTGTTACAACACCGATCGTGACAAGAGCTTTAGGGCCGTCGGTGCTTGGTAATTATTCATATACAAATGCAATTGTAAGTTATTTTTCACTATTTGCACTTTTGGGAATGAATAATTATGGAACAAGAGAGATTGCTAAAGCCAACTCTGAAAATGATAAACTACATTTGAGTAAGACATTTTGGAATATATATGCTATGCAATTCTATCTCAGTATTATTGTAATAGCATGCTATATTGTCTATTGCTTTTCCTTTTGTAATGAATTGTTCACTTTATCTATTATACAAGGCATTTTACTGTTGGCAACTGCTACAGATATTTCTTGGTTTTATTTCGGGTTGGAAGAATTTAAGGTTACTGTGACAAGAAATATTGCGGTTAGATTGATTAGCGCAATAGCTATCATTGGATTTATTAAAACTGCAAATGATGTATATCGTTATGCAGCAATTGTTACGGGCAGCCAGCTGATTAGTAATATGATCCTTCTCTTTTCTTTGAGAGGTAGAGTAATAAAGGTTAGACCAACAATTGTAGAAATCTTAAAACATTTTAAACCGAATCTAATGCTTTTCATTCCAGTAGTTGCGGCCAGTTTTTATGTTTATATTGATAAAATAATGATTGGCACAATGGCTAAGGACTATGATGTCGGCTACTATGAAGGGATGGAAAAGATTATTAATGTGCCAAATGCTCTGCTTTCTTCAGTGGCACTAGTCATGTATCCAAGGATTTCAGCATTAGTAAAAAAGAATGAATCTGGATCAATTATTGCTGAATATATTGGGAAATCGGTATTAGCGGTTTCTTTTTTTTCAGTAGGAGCTTTCTTTGGGTTGATGAGTGTTTCAGACATGTTAGTGCCGTTGTTTTTAGGGCCTGGCTACGAAAGTGTTATCCTCTTGCTATGTTTGGGTGGCGCTATTCTAATTCCACGAGGATTAAGACAAGTTGTTAAATCAGAAATTCTTTTACCGATTCATAAGGACAAGCAGGTCACAATAGCGATTGTATTAGGCGCCTTAATTGATTTCGCAATAAATCTATTATTAATACCTCAGTATAAAGCTGTTGGTGCTACAATAGCTACAATAATATGCGAATGTGCAAGTTGTATTCTGATGGTTTTATTTACAAGGAAAAAATGGGTATACAAGACTTTCCTTCCTTTAATCCCATTTTCAATATTTGGTGGAATAATGTTGTTCTCTTTACGCCAGATAAGGCCTAAGTTAGATGATAGTTGGATAAATCTTTTGATTATGATAATTGTTGGCGCACTTATTTACTGTTTCTTATCTGGACTCTATGTTGTCGTAAAACAAAAATTCACAATAAAGAAAATAAAGGATATGATAAAGTGAACAGAATATTAATTACAGAGAAAATTCCAATTCTGGGTCAAAGATTAGTTCAAAAGTTAATTAGTATTGAAGGTGGTGAAAAAGAGTCACTATCACTTCGACAGTATTTTAAAGACATGTATAAAGTCAATGTTGGATTATATACGTACGGATCTTGTTTTTCTCCTGCATTTAATACAGGTGGGACAGTTAATATTGGACGATATTGTTCGTTTGGAACGGATGTCCATTATTTTGGAGCTGACCATCCAATTGAACATGCAGTGATGTCTGCATATTTTTATAATAAGAACTTTTCTGGCCTTGATGTAAAAGATGTGGAAAGACATAATCTAACAGTGGGAAATGATGTTTGGTTCGGGCATGGGTCAACCATTGTAGCGACCTGTCACAGTATTGGGAACGGATCAGTTATCGCAGCTGGTGCAGTAGTCACTAAAGACGTGCCTGCATACGCAGTTGTAGGAGGCGTTCCTGCAAAAGTAATAAAATATAGATTTGATGATATCACAAGGGATAAATTGGAAAAGTCCAGATGGTGGGAGTTATCTCCAGAAGAATTATTCAAATTTTACGATGTGATTGAACAACCAGCAAGATGGGCGCAAGCAGTAATTGACTACAAATATAACGGTTGAGATATTATGTATTTATCCAAAGGCTTAAGATGTTTGATAACGGCCAGGGAAGCAACACGGGAAGAGAAAAAACAGAATGCGATGCATTTAAGAGAGATATTGAGGTTGTGAGTATCTACTATGACAAGCGAGCAGATCAGAGAAGCAATTGAATACGCCGACCGATTGTGGCCGACTATAGAGGGATGTTTTCATGTACTCATCCACAGTGATAGTTCACTTATCTCCAGTGTCGACGGAGCAAAAGAGATTCTGTGGATATTCAAGGATTGGGTAGAGAACAATGGCGGATGGAGAGATATACAGAATGCTCCAAGTGGAGGACGAGAAGCAGCGATACATCGCTTGATTTTCCTCGGCGCTAAGACTTTCACAGCAGACCACAATCTCGATATGAACTGCGAACCCAACAATGGAGTTGGCCAGGAAGATATCAAAATTAGTCGTGGAAACGACAAGACTGTGATTGAGGTTAAACTCAGCAGCAATCCTGGCTGCCTTCACGGATATGAAGTTCAGTTGCCGCGCTATTCTGAAGCTGAACATACGAAGAATATGATCTTTGTTCTGGTGCGTGTGGATGACAGAGAATGGGATCTCGGCCAAAGAAACGATAACGCCCCAGATGTTGTTATGATTGACGCAAGGAAACAGGTATCAGCCAGTAAGTTGTAGCAGAGGTTCTCAAATGAAGATACATACAATCACACTTACAAATTTCCGTGGATATCGGAATCCGACTACGATTGAGTTTAACGACTTGACTGTGTTTGTCGGACGTAATGACATTGGAAAATCGACAATACTTGAGGCTCTTGATTTATTCTTTAACGATGGAAAAGGGGCTATCAAATACGATGACGGAGATATCAATATATCAATCAAATGGATAACAGCATACTCTGGACATGTACTTATTGCAATATCGTTCCTTCTGCGCAATCTGGTAGAAAATGTCCTCGCTGTGGAAGAAAACTGACGCCATGGGATCTAAGTAAAGCTCCGCTTGAACGGCAACCGGAATGGCTTTCCAAGAATAATGCTGCAGGAGTGTCTGCGGAAAAAGACAAAAACTGTGTTAACTATACAGAGTTCTTTGAAAAGAAAAAATGAGGAAAACGAATCGGAAGGAGAATCACAACAGTGACTACCTATTTAGTAACCGGCTGTGCGGGTTTCATCGGAACGACCTTCGTTCACTATATGCTGAACAAATACACCGACATTCGCATCATCAACCTGGACGCCCTGACATACGCCGGAAACCTGGAGAATCTGAAGGATCTGGAGGATGACCCGCGGCACATCTTTGTCCACGGGAATATCTGCGACAAGGAACTCGTGGCAAAGCTCATTGCCGATTATGATCCCGATTACATCATCAACTTTGCTGCCGAATCCCATGTGGATCGCTCCATCGCGAATCCTGAGATCTTCGTGACCACGAACGTCATGGGCACCGTAAACCTTCTGCAGCGGGCGAAGGACGCCTGGTACGATGCCGGGCAGAAGACATGGAAAAAGGGCAAAAAGTATGTTCAGGTGAGCACCGATGAGGTATACGGCGCACTGGGCACGACCGGCTTTTTCACTGAAACCACGCCCATCAATCCCCACAGCCCCTACTCTTCCTCCAAAGCCTCAGCCGACCACTTTGTAAAGGCCTTCCACGATACATACGGCATGCCGATCAACATTACGCGCTGCAGCAATAACTACGGCATGTGGCAGTTCCCGGAGAAGCTCATTCCCCTGATGATCAACAACGCCAAGAACCATAAGCAGCTCCCCGTCTACGGCGACGGCATGCAGATCCGCGACTGGCTGTTTGTGGAAGACCACTGCAAGGCCATTGATATGGTGGCCTCCGGCGGCAAGATCGGCGAGGTTTACAACATCGGCGGCCACAACGAGCGCCCCAACATTTTCATCGTGAAAACGGTTATCGCGCAGCTCTCCGAGCGCCTGCACGACCCGGACATCAATGAGAGCCTGATCAAGCACGTCGAGGATCGTCTGGGCCACGACCGGCGATATGGAATCGATCCGTCCAAGATCAAGGCAGATCTCGGTTGGTATCCGGAAACGACCTTTGAGGTTGGCATTGTGAAGACCATTGACTGGTACCTGGACAACCAGAAGTGGATGGAGCATGTGACCAGCGGCGAATATCAGAAATATTACGCCGAAATGTACGCCAACCGGGGGAAAGCCTGATGAAAGTATTGGTAACGGGCGTCAACGGTCAGCTCGGCCATGACGTGATGCTGGAGCTGCACAAGCGCGGCCATGAAGCCGTCGGCTCCGGCAGCGGGAGCTGCTATCGCGGCTCTGACGCGGTCGCAGCACTGCCCTATGTGCCGCTGGAAATCACCGACAGAGACACGGTACTGAAGACGGTGGAGTCGCTGCACCCGGACGCCGTGATTCACTGCGCGGCCTGGACCGCTGTAGACGCCGCAGAGGATGAAGAGAACCGGGAAAAGGTTGATAAGATTAACCACCTCGGTACTCAGTACATCGCAGAAGCGGCTAAAGCTGTGGATGCGAAGCTGGTCTATATCAGCACCGACTATGTCTTTGACGGGCAGGGTGAGCGCCCCTGGGAGCCGGATGATACCTGTTTCGCCCCGCTGAACGTGTACGGCCAGAGCAAGCTTGACGGTGAATTGGCCGTTGCGAACACCCTGGAAAAGTATTTCATTGTGCGTATTGCGTGGGTATTTGGTCTGAACGGTAAAAACTTCATCAAGACGATGATCAATGTCGGCAAGACCCATGACACCGTCCGCGTTGTCAACGATCAGATCGGAACGCCGACCTATACCCTTGATTTGGCGCGGTTACTGGTAGATATGATTGAAACTGATAAGTACGGGTACTATCACGCCACCAACGAGGGCGGATATATCAGCTGGTACGATTTCTGCTGCGAGTTCTACAAACAGTACGGCCTGACCACTAAGGTCATCCCGGTTACTACGGCAGAGTACGGTCTGTCTGTCGCGGCCCGCCCGTTTAACTCCCGCCTGAACAAGTCAAAGCTGGTGGAGGCCGGGTTCAAGCCGCTGCCTGTGTGGCAGGACGCGGTAAGCAGATATTTGAAGGAGGCGGATCTGTGACATGGGGCAGATAACAGTTGATAAGAACATCGATGGTATCGAGGGGCTGTGTGTGATTACTCCGGCTGTTCACGGGGATTCTCGTGGCTACTTTATGGAGACCTATAGCCAGCGTGATATGGCGGAAGCCGGGATTGATATCTTGTTTGTCCAGGATAACCAGAGCATGAGCACGAAAGGGGTCCTCCGCGGTCTCCACTTCCAGAAGCAGTTTCCGCAGACGAAGCTCGTCCGCGTGATCAAAGGCGAAGTCTTTGACGTTGCCGTGGATCTGAGAGCCAACAGCCCTACCTACGGCAAATATCATGGCGAACTGCTTACTGAGGAGAACAAAAAGCAGTTCCTGATCCCGCGCGGCTTTGCTCACGGCTTCCTTGTGCTGTCTGATATTGCCGAGTTCTGCTATAAGTGCGATGACTTCTATCATCCCAATGACGAGGGCGGCATGGCCTGGAACGATCCGGAGATTGGCATTCAGTGGCCTAGGCTGGTGGGTGCCTATCACGGCACAGCCAGCTCCGAGGGGTACACGGTTGACGGTACAGCCTTGAAGCTATCCGATAAAGACCAGAAATGGCTCGGTATCAAAGATACATTCAAATTTTGAGGAGGACTGGAGATGAAAGGTATTGTATTAGCGGGCGGTTCAGGCACTCGCCTGTATCCTCTCACCAAAGTAACATCTAAGCAACTCCTCCCCATTTACGACAAGCCGATGATCTATTACCCACTGAGCACTCTTATGCTTGCAGGTATCCGGGATATCCTGATCATCAGCACACCGGATGACACACCCAGATTTGAGGCGCTGCTGGGTGATGGCAGCCAGTTTGGAATATCTCTTTCCTACTGTGTCCAGCCCTCCCCGGATGGTTTGGCTCAGGCGTTTATCCTCGGTGAAAAATTCCTTGGCGGCGAAGCCGGTGCGATGATCCTGGGCGACAATATCTTCTATGGGAACGGCT
>Ga0310691_10005199_pt1 | contig 14333 bp, 16 predicted proteins | sample 176DNAGHGlowgp2_FD_203887 | JGI IMG/M metagenome (GOLD analysis project Ga0310691, IMG submission 203887) | Sheep rumen microbial communities from Palmerston North, Manawatu-Wanganui, New Zealand - 1766 DNA GHGlow gp2 (v2) (version 2) | ecosystem: Host-associated > Mammals > Digestive system >... | reverse complement strand
CCAATCAAAATGCATTATGATTGAAACAAGATTAATTGTTCCCATTACTAAGGGACCAACTAGAGAAATAATAAATCTCACATCGTTGTTCTTGAATATTTTTTTAATCAGTTCAAACATAATAGAAGAAACTTCCAATTTATTATATCAATAATTTATAAATCAAAAATAAAAAAAGGATAATACTAGGTATTATCCGATAAACGCTCTTTGAACTTTTCTATCGTATTGAATTACGATTGATTTAGTAGCGGGTAAATTCTCGCGTGTATCAATGTAACGACGTTACTAGTAAACACGACCATTCGCAACGACATTACACTAATCTTTTACTTTTAATAATATGTCATCGAAATACTTCAAGGTAGGAACGCGTATCTTTTAGCAACGTATTCATTTCCACCATGCTTTTTATAATTGATATAATCATTAACGTATTTTTTAACTTATTGATAATAAAGAATGTCTTTTGTTGAAGTTCTAGATATTCTTTATCGTTGATGTCTGTTACCTCACCTAAATAAGAGTCGTTAGAAATCACAACCGCTTTAGAATAATCTATTCCTGTTATTGAATCGGTTTCACGATTTCATGTTTTAAATTTATAGCAATAGGAATGGCGGATATTTGTTCTTAACGGGATGGCAAACTGAATTTTATTAATTTCCACTAATAAAGCAACATAAGGTCTATTCTCTTTTGCTTCCATTTCTAGATATTTGCTATGCGGATAAGCCTTATAAAACTCTTTTGATAATTATCTTAATTCAATAAGTTTTGCCATAAAGATAATAAAAGCTTGGAAAATCCAAGCAACTTCATTTGGGATATCTTTTTCAGGTCTTGCCCTCAGACCATATCTTCGTTTGGGATATCTTTTTCAGGTCTTACCCTCAGACCATATCTATCAAGAGGTTTCCCTTTTGACACTTATATAGTACAAAATAAAACCCTATTTTTCAATAGGGATCTAAATTTTTTTGGTGACCTATACGGGATTCGAACCCATGAATGCATGCGTGAAAGGCATGTGAGTTAAGCCACTTCTCCAATAGGCCTTAAGTTGGCGCTGACTATAGGGCTCGAACCTACAACCGATCGGTTAACAGCCGATTGCTCTACCATTGAGCTAAGTCAGCGCAACGCTAAGCGCCTATATAATATATCACAATAACTTTAGTTGTTTCAACAAAAAAATTCTTCCTGACGAAAGAATTTTTAAGTGGCTTTAACTCACAACTATTTTAATTTCTTTTCAATTAAATCAACAAGGTCACCAATTGTTTTGATGGTGTTTGTTTCTTCTGAATCAAAACTAATTCCGTATTCAGTTTCTAAATCGATAAGATATTCAACAACGTCAAGAGAATCTAATCCATAAGTAGCAATTGTTGCGTTTCTATCAATTTCTTCAATTCCTAATTTTTCTTTAATAGAATTAATAACTTGTTCTTTTGTAACTGCCATAATTAATACCCCTTTTATCTTTTAGTATTATACTTTTATTTTAAAAAACATAAAAGAAAAAGTCTTCAGTTTAACTGAAGGCTTCCTCTTACTTAAAATGTTAAGTTGCCAAGATTACTATTTTGTGAAGAGATGACAGGATCTTCAGTAATTTTCGCACTTACTTGAGATGCTGATGTTTTAAATGCTGTAAATAAAACTCCTGCAACTGCTCCAAAAACCGCAACAACTAATACGATGCTTAATAATTGTCCTTTAATTTCTGACATGTTTTTTCTCCTTTCAAATAAACTTATTTATATAAATTGATAACCGCATAGCGCTTAATTCGTAGTTCTAAAGGGTCCCTTTTAAAAGAGACAAAATTGTACTCTTTAATCAGATAATACCCCAGGGTGGAACCCTCTTCATAACTATAGTTAAGCCCTACCGGCTCAATTTCCGCATTAATGCTATCCTTAACATATTCTTTGATTTCGTCATTTATAATTCCACTCTTAGAAATCTTATAACTGACGCTAGTAGCTAATGAATCCATGCAACTGTACGCTAATTGAATAGATACAAAATCAACACCAAATAGAAATGCAATATAAACTAGTATCATGGATAGCATAGTTCCTAATTTAGAAGCCATTTGACGTTACATCTCCTATAATTGAGACGATTACAAGTAAGATAATAATCATCAAATATCCAACACCCAATAAGGAAAAAGTATTGAATAAATCCAACTTTCTCAAACGCTTATCTAAATCTTCCTTTTTAAATCGCGCTTGGAAATTTTCAAAGATTTGAATAAATTGATTCAAATAATTTATTGAACTTCCAGCATCTACCATTTGGTAAAGTGAAATCATTACTTCTTCAATAATCTTATTTTTCATCTTTTTACTAAAATCTAAGAATGGAACGACTGTTTTATCTTCATCAATTTTCCCTAGAAATTTATTCACTTCTTCTTTCATTTCTAAAGATGTAAATTGACTAGATTCTTTTAATGCTTGATACACATTTTGTTTATTAACTAAATAAATACGTAAATAAGAAAACATCTCAACGAATTCATTTTCTAAACGTTTACGTTTTTCTTCTTCAAGAAAGCTATATCTTTGATAATAAAGATCAAGCACAACTAAAGTTATTAATATAGCTATAGCAGAATATGACCACGACTTAAGAAAAATGAAGACTGAAATTGCTGAAGCAATTCCTACTAAACTAATGAGTATGAATATAATTAATTCATTTCTTGGATTTAGATTTAACTTTAATATTCTTTCTTTTAACTTTTTCATCCTTGTTTACTCCTTTAAAAATAAATCCATAATCAAATCTTTTATAAAAATAGATAGCAGCAACGAATACAACAATTACAAAATAGATAAATACTAATAGAGGATAACTTGGTAAGGCTTCATCAAAATTTGTAATTGTTTGAGATAAAGAACTTCTCAAAATAATTAAAATAACTATGCTAAATCCCCATGAAATTAAGAAATCACGAGTTTTTCGTTTTGCTATAAAGTCGTATTCATTAATCCTTTCTTCAAGTTCTCTAGAATCGTGAATTAGTAATTGTGAAATATCTAAAATGTTTCCGCCATTATAAATGTATTGCTTAAGTAAATTGGTAAATACACCATAAATTGGACAATCAAAATATTTAATTAAATAATTAATTCGTTCTTCTATATCAAATTGCTTTATCGTATCAGCTTGTAAAACTAAATCTTTATTTGATGAAGCAATAACTGAATCATAAGTAGTCGAAATAGAATTATTAACACTTAACGTGATTGTAAAATTATTAATGAATTTAATTGCTTCTAATGTTCTATTTAATCTCTTTTTATATTTAATTCTTAAACTTTCATAGATCGCAAAAAATAGAATTAAAAATAAAGCGCCTACCAAAATTGTAAAAATTAAATTTGGAGATGAATAATAATAAAGCAAGGACATTAAAAGCGAGACTAATATATAAATGATGTAATTTATCATACTTCTCCTTTCTTAATTTGCGCATTATAATCGTTAAATTCTTTATAACTCAATTCAAAATCATTTTTTAAAACACCTGACAATTTATTGTAAAAATTTGGGTATTTGTATAAGAGTGTGTATTCTCCTTCAACATTTGTTCCAATAGAATCTACTCTTCTTATGTAAGCCTTTTTCTTTTCATCGTAATAAGATTCTAGATAAACAATCATCTTAAAATGATCATAGATATCGGTTAAAGTTTCTTCATAAATTAATGATTCATTTCCAATCATCGCCATACGTGCCAATCTTCTATAAGTGCTTTCTGCACTTTTAGCGTGTGCTGTAGTAATTGTAGGATGACCTGACATTGCGCTATTTAATAAATCAAGCATCTCTTTTCCCCTAACTTCTCCTACGATTAACCAATCAGGATTGCTTCTTAATGAAGCTTTTATCAAATTAGCTAAGTTTGCTGGTGAATTTTCTAACGTAATCCAAGATTGCGAATCTAAATCTTTGCAAAAGAAATCAGTTTCAAGTTCATTAATGTTATCTAAAATTATTAATCTAGTATTAGGAGCGATTCTAGACATTAAAAACTTTTGAAATTCAGTTTTTCCTGTTCCAGTTTTTCCGCTTATTACAATTGAATTTTTTGAATTAAGAGCAAAATCAAGTAACCTTAAAGCTTGTTTAGGAATGAATTCACCATCTTCTTTGATTCTTAATTTGTCATAACCAATACGAATTGAAAACGAGATGACTTTTTCCCTATTTTTACGTGAAACACTTTGATGGATTGCATTAATTCTATATCTTCCTATACTTACATCTAATATAGGATCGGTGACAGAAAATAATGTATCTGTCAAATTTGCAACCTGCCTAATAAATGCATAAGCTTCTTTATTTGTAATAACAATATCCGATTTAAGTCGGCCTCTTAAATTATCTTTGTAATAAATATCTTTACCATTAAAAGATATGTCAGTAATCGAATCTTTTTTAAGCAGTTCTTTTAAAAAACTATTTTCAATAAAATCAATTTGGTTCCCATCCATTTGCGTAAACTCCTTCTATCGTATAATTAATATTTCCTGTAAAAGTTAATACTTTCCCATACTTGCAATTAAATTTAATCTCAACCGCATTTGCATTATTTCCATAACTTATGGAATAAAGTCCATCTTCATATTTCATAAAAATAAAACCTATTTTGTACTTATCAATTTTCGATTCCAAATTTCTATCTAAATATTCAATTACTACATTTTTTAACTTTGTTTTATCGAAATGCGGTGCATATTGATTGCTTGTATTAAGCGGATATACTGCGCTTTTTACAACAGACGGAGGCATTTCATAGAACGTTCTAGCAATGTATGTGCCGTTTAAGGAGACGTTCATAAATGAAAAAATGGTAAGAAAGAAAAAAGATGAAAAATATATTAGTGCCGAGTTCATATGAAATGCTCCGTCATTGTTGTCTTATAAGGTGATCCTCCAGGTTTTCTAGAAGTAACGATTGTTGAATAAATATATCTATTTTCAAATATTAAAGAAAAGGTGTGATAAATTGTTGTTTTTGATCTTCCAACATTTGCTAGATATATTCCACAACTAATTTCTTGATAATAATCGTATTTTTGTATAGGTAAATAAATATCATTTACTTCAATTTCTTTATCATCTGATCTTACAAAATCACTTAAAAATGTATCTTGGTTTAGATAAAATGTTTCACTTATTGACATCTCATAAGTGCTTGTTGAATCAACTTGTTCTAAGTTTATATCTATATAAGAATACCCACTACCATCAGGTAAATCTCCCATTAATGGTTCAAGATAGCCGTAACTATCATAAAGTAAAAAATAAGCTATATCGCAAACAGTAGTTTTTGTACTCCAAAATTTAAATTTAAACCCATTAAAAGGAATTTTGATGTAATAATCGCAAATATATTGATTAGCAGTTAAACCAAAATCAATTCTATCTTCGTAATTATAGAGTTTGTTGTTATACAAAATTACTTGAAAAAATATTCGAGCATATCGCCCAACATGATAGACTACTCCTGGTTGAGTCAACTTAAAAGATATAAAGTGATCAAGATATCTAGCATCTTTATCATAAAATCTTAAAGTAAATGTTGCTCTTTCTCCCATGTGCTTAATAGGGAAATATCCAGTAAAACTATATAGCCCACTTTCAGGAAGAGATGCAGATTCTTCTTTGGAATGCTCTCCTGAAGAAAAGACATATTTTGTTCCTTCTTGATTTATATAATAGAATTCATATCCCAAATTAACCGTTTTATCTAACTTGCAAAAAGGCACAAATAATTTACCTTCTTCAGCATCAACATAATTATTCATACTTACATTAAGCTCAAAAAATTTCACATAACTTGAAGGTACATAATTAGTTATGATGCAACTTTCATAAGGCGTAACTGCTTCCTCATTTTTTGGAACAATCTTATTTGTTTTTGCGATTGATAGTGTTAACGGAAAACTTGTTAGCAAAGGTAATAGATTCTTAAATTTAGGCATATTTTTCCTCCCTTCACTAATACAAGAGATACGAGAGGTCAGTTTTTCCGGTTTTTTTATTCAAAATTCAAATTTTTAACATAATATGTTCAAATTATGATAAAATTTACCCATGATTATATTAGTTGGACCTAGTGCTAGCGGAAAAACAGAAATCGCTAAATTATTAATTAAGAATTATGGTTTTTCAAAATTCGTAACTACAACTACTCGTGATATTAGAGTCGGTGAAGTTAATGATATAGATTATCACTTTATATCCGCCCAAGATTTTGAGCGTTATATAAAAGAAAATAAATTTATTGAATATGTTGTCTATAACGCTAATTTTTATGGAACATATAAAAATGAAATCTCTGATGAGAAAGTTTTAATTGTTGAACCAAAAGGTCTTAAAGCTTTTAACGATTTAAAAGATAATCATATTATTTCTTTCTTTATTGATTCGCCAAAAGAGGTTCGTGAATCTAGAATGTTCGCACGTAAAGATAAACCAGAAGACATATATAAAAGGTTATCTTTAGATGATGTTTACTTTGAAGAATCAAAAAATCAAGTGAATTTCATTATTACTAATGATGGGGAAAAATCACTTGAAGAAGTCACTAAAATTATTTTTGAGAAATATAATTCCTTATTAAAAAAATAGAGCAAACGCTCTATTTTTTATTAAAAACCCTGCAATTCTTACATTTTTTTCTTAACTCTTAATTTATGTATAGTATTTTTATCATCAAGAGCAATGACTTTCATAACAAGATTTTCAAATTGAATTATTTGATTTAATTTTGCAAATTTGTCATCAAGTAACTCAATACAATAACCACCAATTGTTACATATTCAGTATCAATTTCATCATAATTGATTCCAAAAAGTTCACAAAAATCTTCAAGGTTCATTTGACCATCAACGATATAAGTTCCATTTTTTGCTTCGACATAAGGTTCTTCAGTATCGTCACTTTCATCCCAAATTTCACCAACGATTTCTTCTAAAATATCTTCCATAGTTAGAACACCTTCTGTTCCACCATATTCATCTAAGATTACAGCAAAATGTCTATGTGTTTTGTTAAATTCTTGTAAGATATCATTAATTTCAGTTGATCTAGGGAAAACTAAATGTTCCATTAATACATCTTTAAGTTCGATATCAATTCCTTTTAGTTTTGCTCTGACTAAATCTTTAACAAGAACAAATCCAATAATGTTATCGATTGTTTCTTCATAAACAGGAATACGTGAATAATCAAACAATTCATCATCTTTTAATATATCTTCCATTTTGTCATTTATATCAAGAGCATAAACTTTAACTCTAGGAGTCATGATTTCATAAGCTTCAGTAATTGCATAATCAATTGTGCCATGCAATATTTCTGCTTTTTCTTCATCAACGAGTCCATCTTCTTCAATTTCGTCGACCATTTCATGAAGTTCATCTTCACTAAATTTCACTTCTTCAACGTTTTTAGTAATTGGATTACTACTTAAGACACCAAATTTAGAAACAATGAATGTAATTGGGAAGAAAATATAATATAAAACATTAAGGAAATTTGCATATTTAATCGATAATTTTGTGTTATAAATTTTTCCTAAAGTTTTAGCAATAATTTCACCAAAAGTAATTTTAAATAAAAGGCAAATTAAAGACGCAATTAAACCATAAGTTTCACTAATTTCAACAACATTAGGGTCACTAGAAAATAACAAGATAGCAATATTTACGCCTAAAAGTGTTGAAACACTATCTAAACCAGCATTAACAACGTCATTAAGTAACAATATAGTTGAAATTGTTTTATCGTAATTACTTGCAAGTTTATAAGCTTTACTCACTGATTTTTTAGGACTTTCTTTTCTTATAAAGTCAAGCTTAGTTAAATTAACACTTCCATAAGCCATGTCTGAACTTGAAAAAACAAAGCTTAATAAAAGAAGAAATACTAAAGCTATACTATAAACTATGACTAATACTTCATTGTGCTTCATAGTTTATTTACCTCATTAAGAATTGTTGATTGTTCTCCAAGTTCACCAACAAGTTCTTCTAAAATTTCTTCCATGGTAATAATGCCAATAACTTTTCCGTTATCAACAATAATACCCATGTGTTGCTTTTCTTTATTAAAAGCATTAAAAACTACATCTACCTTTGTATCTTTTTCAAAGAATAATGGTTTAGTTAAAATACTTCTAATTTCTAAATGTGGATCACGATTATATTCTTTAAAATATGTTTTGACGTTTAAAATTCCTATAATGTTATCTAGATCTTTATCATAAATAGGAATACGAGAATAATTTACTTTTAAAATTTCTTCATTTAATTTATCTAAAGTTAATTCGTTGATATCTATAGCATAAATTTCTTGTTTATATTTAATTACTTCATTTGCTTCGATTGTATCAAAAGAAAATGCTTTTTTAAGAATCTTTATTTCATTAGGTTCAAGTAATTCTTCAACTTCTTCTTTATTTTCCGCCACTTCTTCAGATTCACTAGAAACCGCTTCATCAGCAGCAATAATAAAGTCTTCTTTTGTTAAAATTGAATCGTCTTTAATTTTGAAAATCATTCTAACAATTTTAATAATCCCTGCAAAAATAAGGCGAATTGGTAAAAATAAATAATAAATAAATAAAATTGGGTAAACTAAAATTTCACAAATTCTATCAGGAATCTGCTTTGAAATAATTTTTGGAATTGTATCTGAAATTATATAGACAAGTAAACCAACTACAACTGTTGAAAAAATTGCTTCAATGCCTTCAGCAAGATTAAAAATATGTACTATATTATAAAATAAGATAGCACTTAAAAATGACATAAGAGTTTGAACAATATTATTTCCTACTAAAACAGTGATTAAAGTATTATCAAATTTCTCAACAAGAAAAACAATTCGTTTAGCTTTTTTATTACCTTCTTCAGCTAATACTTTATAGTGATATTTATTGCAATTTGAAAAAGCATTTTCACTTGCTGAAAAAAGTCCACTAACAATTAAAAATATTCCTATTAATATCCAACAAACCCAGTTTGGCATTCCCCAAACGGTTGAATAATCATCTAAAACAACTACGTTAATAAAATCACTCGGCGACATATAGTAAATATATTATCAAAAACTCTATTTTTTTACAACATGGCAATGGCGACAGCGAGCTTCATAGCTTTCTGAAGCACCAACTAAAACTACTGGATCATCAATAGAAGCTGGTTCTCCATTAATTAGGCGTTGTGTACGTGTTGCTTCTTTTCCACACACCATACAAATTGCTGTAAGTTTAGTAACTTCTTCAGCACGAGCTAAAAGTTTTGCTGTTATATCAAATGGCTCACCTTTAAAATCTAAATCTAATCCAGCTACTATAACTCTTAATCCTCTATCTGCTAATTCTTCAATTACATCAATTACGCCTTCATCAAAAAATTGTATTTCATCAATACATATCGCTTCAGTTTTTGCACTGACGTGACGCATTATTTCACTAGACTTAGTAACGTTAAAAGCTTTATAAGAGCGCTTAGAATGAGAAACAATTTCATTAATGCTATATCTATCATCAAGAGCAGGTTTAAAGACTACAAAATTCTTTTTTGCATAAATTAATCTATTAACTCTACGTAATAATTCTTCGCTTTTCCCTGCAAACATTGGCCCACAAATTACTTCAATTGAGCCTCTTGATTTATCTTCGTTTCTCATAAAAAATCTCAAACTTTCTAAATAATTTTAAAACAAAAAGCCTCTTATATAAAGAGGCTTTGCTTAAATTAATAAGTAATTAATTTAATTATTTAGCTTGAGCTTTTTTAGCAGCTCTAGCTTGTGCTCTAAGTTCTTTTTTAACATCAGCGACGTAATCAACTTCACCTTCTTCAGCAGCTTTTGCAATACCTGCTTTATTCATTGTGTCATTGACTAAATCTCTTGCTCTTCTAAGTGAAAGATTTGATTTTACTCTGAAGACAAGTGGGATGTCCTTATAAATTTCTTTACCAGAAGCATCTCCAACTGGAATTGCACTATTTGCATAATCTGCTGGGTTAAGTGCAAAGTAGACCTTTAATTGTGAACCGCCAAGAGTAATCTTAGCATATGTGTTCTTATGAAGTCTAAATGTATCACCACTATTAGAAACTCTGTCTTTTAATCCATAACTTACAAGTAAGTTCTTTAATGAATTATATGCCTCTACGATTTCTGGAGAAGCTTTAGCGAGTCTTTCGTTAAAGCTGAGATTTTCTATAGATTCTCTGGCAGCTTTCTTCTTTAATTGTTGTTCTCTACCTCTTGGTACGACAGGACGTGGTTGTGGTTGTGGTTCTGGTTGAGGTTGTGGTTGTGGCTTTACAACTGGAGCTGGTTTAGCAGCAACTGGTGCTGGTTTTTCAGCTGGTTTTACGACTGGTTTTGGTTCTTCTTTAACTGGTTCTTCTTCAACGACTAAATTTGATAAAGCGTTTGCGATTTCTTCAGCGACAAGAGCTCTTAATTGTTCTTCTGTGAGACCTTCTTCTTCAGCTGGTTCTTCAACAGGAGCTACTTTTTCTTCAGCTACAGGAGCTGGTTTTGCTTCTTTAATTCTTTCAATCTTTTCAGGAACTGAAACAACTAGAGGAGGAATTGGTCTTTCAGCTGGTTTTGCTTCTTCGATTGCTTCGTGAACAAGTGATCTTAATTCAACTTCGCTGATACCTTCTTCTTCCACTTCTTCTTGTTGAGAAGCGAGTAAATTATTTTCTGCTAAGACAGAAACAACAACATCTTTAATATCATCTTTTGTTAATTGTTCTTCTCTTTTTGCAGCATAGATATTTGCTTCATCATCTTTGTTTGCCTTTTTATCATCACTTGTATTGATATATTGGACGATTAAAGGTGCATTGTTACCAGTTGAGACGCTATTTCCACCATTTGGAGGAAGTACGACTTGTGGTTGTTGATAGGCATATGGAGCTGGTGTAGCATAAACTGGTTCTTGTTGTTTGCTTGCAACGTTTTCGAATCCATGTGTCTTGTAATATTTTTGTCTCTTTTTTCTTTCTGCCTTTTCAAGGTAGTCATATTTATGTCTCTTTAAGTATGCGACAACGCCGAATCCATAAAGTGCACAATAAACAAATGAAACGATGACAAAGATAATTGCTAAGCATGCAACAACAAATGTTGCCCATGCTTTAACGATTGATTTTGTTTCTGCACCTGCTTCAACTGCTCCACCTAAACATGTAGCATTTACAAGTTGCATAACATAGCCAGTAGCTAAATCGCCATTTGCAAGGTCAGCATAGGAAGCTTTTCCATAAAGTGCACCTTGTAAGAAAACTAATAAATAAAGGACGATTGCTAATGGGATTAATGACCAGAAAATATTTAAGATCATTGATTTTTTCTTTTTATAAACAAATAATCCCCAGATTAAATAGTAAATAAAGAAAATAACATAAATGGCAATTGCTGCTGCAAAGCAATAGAAGACAATGCCATTTAAGCCTAATGTCCAAGCGTTAACATTCCATAAGCTTGTGAACATTGTTAAGAAAGCACCGAATGCTTCATTACCATTGGCTAAGAGAAGACCTCTTATCCAGTTATTGGCTAATACATCAAGCCATGTACCGCCAAAATCAGAAATTGATAAACCTGATGAACCGAAGATAACATCAACTGTTCCACCAGCAATTTGTTTAAATGTAGCAAATGCTACAAGCATGAATAAAATAGCTACTAATCCCCAGATGAGCCCGAGGAATAATCTTTTTGCTAATCCACCTTTAGTCATAACAAACTCCTATTCCTATTCGTCATCGTCTGCTTCGCCCTCTTCTTTTTCGGCGTTAGCGAGTTCTGAAACCCAATCTTTTGGTTCGATTTGATCGACTTGTTCAAGACCGTTCTTATCCATACAATCTCTAATTAATTCTTCAGCTCTTCTAAGTGATAAGCCACTCTTAACTTTAAAGACTAATGGTGTTTCAGCATACATTGCTTTTGAACTTGCGTCTTTAACAGGGTATGTTGAGTTAGCATAATCAGCTGGATTAAGTGCAAGATAAAGTTTTAATGATTTACCTGCAACAGTAATCTTACAATATGTAACTCTGTGTAATCTAAATGCATCACCACCGTTTGAGACTCTATCATTTAAGCCATAAGCTTTAAGTAATGATTTGAGTTGATTGAATGCATCTTTTAATGAATCATCAGCTGAATTAATTCTATCTGTAAATGGAACTCTTACAGCTTTAACTGTTTGTCCTTCTTCAACAACAGGAACACCTGCTTCACCATAAACTGGTTCTTCTTCAACAAGTTGAGGTTCTTCTTCAGGTTGAGCTTCATCAACTACTGGTTCTTCAACTGGAGCTGGTTCTTCTTCAACAACTGGAGCTTCTTCAACTACTGGTTCTTCAACAGGAGTTGGTTCTTCAACTGGTTGAGGTTCTTCTTCAACAACTGGAGCTTCTTCAACGACAGGTTCTTCAACTGGTTGAGCTTCTTCAACTGTTTCTTCTTTTGCTGGTCTTCTAGCAAGTTTTAAACTTGCAACAGCTTTAGCAATTTCTTGAGCGACGATTAATCTGATTTGATTTTCGCTTAATGTTTCTTTCTTTTCTTCTGCTGGTTTTTCTTCAACTGGTTTTTCTTCAACAGCTGGAGCTGGTTCTTCAGCAGCAACTTCTTTTACTTGAGTAGGAATTGCGAAAACGATTGGTGATTTGAAGATTTTCTTTGCTTCTTCATCGTTTGCTGATTCAACTTCTTCTCTAACTATAGCTTTGATTTCTTCTGGTTTTAAAGAAACGTAAGGATATCTTGAAGGTTTCTTTTCAACACATGGACCGACTTGTCCTTCTTTGTCAAATTGTTTGACAACTAATAAGCCTTTTTCTTTTTCTTCTTGTTCAGGTTGTTCTTCAACAACTTTTTCTTTCTTTCCAATGCGTCTAAGTGTTGCAAAGAAAATTCCACAAACACCAACGATTGCAACGATACCTGCAGCTGCAACTAAAATAGCAAAAATAGCAGCAACAGCACCATTTTGGAAAGCGATTGAAGCAAAGAATGCTTTAACTAAAGTGTTACCTGTAACAGGACTATTAACATATTGTCCATAATATAATGCTAAGTATAAGTAAAGTAATACTAAGCATAAAACGAAATTAAGTACTGTAACTCCAACGAGTTTTCCTTTCTTTCTGCTTAAAGCAAGAATTAAAGGTAATAAGAAGAAAATAAAAGTGGCAACAACTGCGACATACCAAATGATGCTTGGAATTAAATATTGAAAACTCCATAAGCCTCCATTTGCGATTGTTGCAAATACATCACCAAAATTACCTGCTTCTTTGACCCAGTGAATTGAGATAGCATTATCCCCTAAACTACCTGCAAGTACTGTGCCGAGAATGACAAGAACTAATGCGACTACAGTTCCAACAATGGCTGTAATTACAAAATTTCTCAATGCGTGGCTCTTTTTCTCCATAAATCTCCTCCATACGCTTAAGAATAACGATAGCAAGGAACAAAAAATTCCATGCTATTTAAATTATCAAGGCCTAAGCCTTTCGCTATAATTGATTTCCTTTCACCAAAAAGAAATATCAAAGATATTTGCGATATTAATATTTTAAGTGATTTTGTTTTCTTTTTAAAGAGAAAATATTTATTTTTTGCAAGTTTTTTAATAGAAATTTGAGTTAATAGAAGCATTTTAAAAGTCAAATTTTGACACTGTAAAAAAATTAAGTATATTAAACTTGGGTTTATGTAATTTTTAAGATGGCTTTACTAGAGAAGGTTTTTAAAACATAAATATCAAAAATACTTGCATTATCAACTTTAGGTATGATAATATATTCAAGCGCTTGGGTATTTAGCTCAGCTGGGAGAGCATCCGTTTGACGTGCGGAAGGTCATAGGTTCGATCCCTATAGTACCCACCAATAAGCAAATTACACGATTCTTGAATCGTGTTTTTATTTTGTTTTTTTACACTATCAAAAAACTCCTAATTTATGAGATTAGGAGTCAAATAACTTGCAATTGCCGTTTAATTTAATTCGTTTAAGCGTGTTTTATAAATGCAATATAGGCTTTATAAGCTTCAAAAACGTCAATCTTTGAAACGATTTCCATTGGTGAATGCATATTCAAAACTGGAATACCTGCATCAATTACATCCATATTTAAGTTAGCAAGAATATAAGCAATTGTTCCACCGCCACCTTGATCAACTCTACCAAGTTCGGCTGTTTGATAATAAACATTTGAGCTATCCATAATACGTCTAATTTCAGCTACA
>Ga0310691_10005198_pt1 | contig 14335 bp, 8 predicted proteins | sample 176DNAGHGlowgp2_FD_203887 | JGI IMG/M metagenome (GOLD analysis project Ga0310691, IMG submission 203887) | Sheep rumen microbial communities from Palmerston North, Manawatu-Wanganui, New Zealand - 1766 DNA GHGlow gp2 (v2) (version 2) | ecosystem: Host-associated > Mammals > Digestive system >... | reverse complement strand
TATTGGTTCCTTCGGGTTGAAAGCTCAGCGTCGACGGCTTGTTCGTTTGAATCTGAATGTCGCAGTCGAGCCATCTGACAGGCTGGCTGCCGTCAGCATCGGCTGACAGCGGAGCCGGTTGATCGGGCACTGGTGTCAGCTGGATATTGGTGTACCTCACGGCCTGAAGCCGTCCGAAGTGGTTGTAGGTGTCCTTCATCCCAGTGGTGGAATAGAGCTGTCCTTCAACGAAATGCGTACACTCGTCGAGCACATGCCGACGCAGGTGCAGTCGGGGGTCCGTCGGGTCGCCACTGGCGTAGCGGATGGTGCGTATGGCATAGCGGGTGTGGAGCGTGTCAGGACGGTTGTTCTGACGGAAGAGACCAAGCCGCAGCGTCAGGTCGATGAGTTGAGAGCCGGCGGCGGTGTCGGCATGAAAGGTGACAAACTCTTTGTGGAAGCGGTAGTAGCCACTGTCGTTAAGCACCGTGGCAATGCGTTTGCGCTCGGCATCGAGCAGGCTCACATCGAAGCGCATGCCTTCATGAAGCAGCCGCCGGGTGCTGTCGGCCTTGAGCACCCGCTCCACTTGCGGATCCTCAACGTGATAGTGCAGCCGATGGACGAAATAGGGCTGACCGGGCAGCAACCAGTATGTAACATCGGTCTTCTTGCCACGACGCCGCAGCTCGTAGCTGACCTTAGCCTGCAGGAACCCTTCGTTGAGCAACTGCTGCCGCAGGTCGACACGCGACAATTCCGTCTTCAACGAATCGAAGAGCACAGGAGGCTCGCCAATGGCACGCAACGTGCGGTTCAGCCACTTAGTAGAGTCGCTGCCCGACAACGAATAAGTCAACAAGGGCAGGCGAACCAGTGAGAAAAGGCGGGCGTTGGGGCGCTGACGCACAAAGTTGCGCAGCTCGGAAGTGTTCGCCTGGCCATATTCGCCCTTGACCTTCACCTTTACACTATTGAGCAGGCTCTCGCCATCGGGCACATAGCGCGTGGAACTGCACGATGCCATAAAAACCATCGCGAACACTAATAATATTCCGTTTTTCAACAATCTGCGCATAACAGCGTGCAAAGTTACAAAATAATTCGTAATTCATAATTCATTATTCACATTTATTTAGTACCTTTGCACCCGAAAAAGATTGTTTTTATGGCATTTGACAAAATTAGGATTAAGGATATTGCCTTGAGGGCAGGAGTCAGCGTCGGCACGGTGGACCGCGTGCTACACAAACGCCCGAATGTTTCCAAGACGGCTTTGGAAAAGGTAGAGAAAGCACTGGAGGAGATGGACTATGAACCCAACGTCTACGCTTCGGCGCTGGCCTACAATCGCGACTACACTTTCGTTTGTATCATACCCCAACACGAGAGCGAAGCCTATTGGGAAGAGATTGAAGAGGGCGTTCAGGCTGCCACGCGCCGTCGCCGCGACTTCCACGTGTCGCTGCATCTGCTTTACTACGAGCGTTTCAATGGCGAGTCGTTCAACCAAGCCACCCAGCAGTGTCTTGATATTCACCCCGACGGCGTCATCGTCGTGCCTGCCAAGCTGGAGCTGACGCGCGACTTCACCGACCAGCTCTCTGAACGGCAGACTCCCTTCATTTTGCTCGACTCCTACCTGCCCGACCTGAAGCCGCTGGCGTTCTTCGGCCAAGACTCTTTCCAGAGTGGCTATTTTGCAGCTCGCATGCTCATGCTCCTGGCCTCCAAGGAACAGGAAATCATGCTGATGAAGCAACTGAAGGACGGCCACATCGGCTCGAAACAGCAAAACAACCGCGAAACTGGTTTCCGCCACTATATGCGCGACCACTTCCCACAGATTGACATCACTGAGGTGAACCTGCCCCTCGATGGCGACCGCGACACCTACGACACCATTCTTGAAGACTTCTTCCAAAACCATCCACACGTCCACCACTGTATCACGTTCAACTCGAAGGCCCATCTCGTGGGGCAGTTCCTCCTGCGCACCAATCGGCGCAACGTCCAGATTATGGGCTACGACATGGTGCCTAAAAATGCCGACTGCGTCCGCCAAGGCAGCATCTCTTTCCTCATTGCGCAGCATGCCTACATGCAGGGCTACTCGTGCATCGAGACGCTTTTCCAAGCCATCGTCTTGAAGAAAGAGGTAACACCGGTGAACTACATGCCCATCGAGTTGCTCACTCGCGAAAACATTGATTTTTACCGCCGAACCAACATTGGCTAAGCAGGACTTCCGGCAGCTGACAAATAGGTGGAGCACCTGAAAAAACGAAGACATCACGTGAACGTAGTATTGAAGTGACGCTCACGTGATGTCTTCGTTTTCTGATAGTCCAATAGCTTTCTGCTAATTCCAATAGCTTTCCATCAATTCTCTACAGCTGATACTCCAGCATGACCATGGTGTAGGGCTGGAGGTCGAGGGTGAACTTCTTCTGTGCCTTCACCTGTTCCTTCACAGGTGCGATGGGCTGTTGGTCGAAGTTGTTCTCAGCATCGGGAGCACCGCTCAGGGTGGTCATCGTAGCCGTTTTCTTCAAACCGAAGCGCGAGAGGTTCACGTTGGCTTTCTTCATCTCGGCACCGGCATTGACCAGCTTGACGTAGAGCTTGCGGGCCTTCACGTTGAGCACGACACTCTGTCCGTAGAGCACGTCCTGCTGCGGCTGCTCCACGCCAGGGGCATCGCCCTCAAAGCTGACGCAGTTGCCGTAGTAGTATTGACCGCTTGACTGTCCGAACAGCTGCTGCACATAGTAGCTACATGTCAGGAAGGGACGCTCGTTGTCGAAGTAGATGAGGTCTGGATTCCAGTTCGTGGCGTTCTTGCGGGCGAAGAGGGGGGCGTAGGAGGTCATGCAGACCACATCGCCGTTGCGCTCTACATGCAGTAGATAGAGGCCCTCGGCCAGCGCATCGATGAGCTTCTTATCCTTGGCGGCATACTCGCCTAAGTACACTTTCGTCTTGCGGTCGCGAGGATAGTTGTCATACTGGCGAGAGGAGAGGAAGTATTTGTTCTGCTCGTAATAGTGTTCGTCAATGATAGGCATCTGCAGCTCGTCAGCCAGTTTCCATCCTGCTTCATAGTCAGGGTTCTCAGGGTGCGAGCCAGGGCCGGCCGTGCCCACGATGACGATTTCGGGATGCGCCTTTGTCACGCGTTCATACATATATTTGAAGCGCTCGGCAAACTCTGGCGATATTTTCTCCTCGTTGCCCAGCCCGAGATATTTCAGGCCGAAGGGCTTCGGGTGGCCTTGGTCGGCACGCATCTTCGCCCATTTGCTGGTGGCAGGGTCGCCATTGGCCCATTCAATGAGGTCGAGTGCATCTTGCACCCACTCGTCCATCTCGTCCATAGGTACAACCTCCTGGGCCTGCGTGGGCCACATGTTCCAGCCGCCATTGGTGCCTTGGCAGGACACACCACAGGGCAAGATGGGCACAGGCTCCATGCCTAAATCCTCGCAGAACTGGAAATACTCATAATAGCCCAGCCCCATTGACTGGTGGTAGCCCCACGTATTCTTCAAACTCTTGCGTTGCTCCTTCGGCCCAATGGTTGTCTTCCAACGATAAGTATTCCAGAATCCATCGCCTCCGCCATGCACCACGCACCCACCGGGGAAGCGCATGAACTTCGGCTGCAGGTCGGCCAACGTCTGGGCCAAGTCCTTGCGCAGGCCGTGCCCCTTGTAGGTGTCCTGCGGCATGAGCGACACCATATCGACATCCAAGTCGCCCGTGTTCAGCACCAGCAGCTGCAGCACGGCATTCTGGCTGGCCTCGGTGGGTGTGAGCACTGTCTCGTACTTCTTCCACGACGTGCTATTCACGTCGATGGTGGCGTCGGCCAACAACTTCGGCTTGGCACCCCATCCGCGCTGCTGCTCAATGAGAGCCACGCGTACCTGCTTTGCCTGGCCGATATTCCGCATGAACACTGAGAAATCGTACTTCTCGCCAGCCTTCACGGAGAAGCCGTCGAAGCCATCGTTCTGCAGGCCGAAGCCTTTCCATCCATCGTAGTCGTAGAACTCTTTCACTCGCTCCACATGCAGACGCATGTAAGTGGGGTTGTTGGCGTGGATGCCATCGGTCATACGGGTTTCCAAGTAGCCCAGCGAATGACCGGGCCGAATGGTTCGCCACGACGTTCCCGGCCCCCAGCCGTCTCGTTCAGCAGGATTGTATTCAAAGCTTCCGTTCTGAACCAGTTCAGCATAGAGTCCTCCGTCGGCACTACTCGATATGTCTTCAAAAAAAATGCCGATAAGTTCGTCACTGATGGCTTTGCCCCCCTTGGGGGCAGACATGGGTCGCTGAGCTTGTACTCCCAGCGTGGCAGCCAAGACGGCTACGCTTAATGCATGAAATTTCTTCATTAATACGTTGTTTTTAGTTATGTGAATGTCTTTTGATGGCAAAGGTACAAAGAATTGTTCAAATAACACTAATAATTGTCACTTTTTTTTCTGCTTGCCACAAACAGAATAACATGTGGAACAAAAGCCGAAGCAAATTTGCTCGTATATTCGTAACTTTGCAGCAAAATAAACAATAGTCATTATGAAACATTCCATTACCTGTGCAGTGTTCCTCACTGCTTCGCTTTTCGCTCAAGCCCAGCCTGCCCGTCAGACGGCAGAGCGTAACAACCCCTTTGTGCAGACCTGGTTTACCAGCGACCCTGCCCCTATGGTTCACGACGGCACCCTCTATGTCTACACCGGCCACGATGAAGACGGTGCCGACTTCTTCTGGATGCAGGAATGGCGCATCTACTCCACCCAAGACATGGTGAACTGGACCGACCACGGTTCGCCATTGGCCCTTGAGAGCTTTGCCTGGGCCGACGACCGCGCCTGGGCCTCGCAGTGCATTGAGCGCAACGGCAAGTTCTATTGGTACATCTGCGCCCATAGCCGCCGCTCTAAGGGTATGGCCATTGGTGTGGCTGTCGGCGACTCCCCCACCGGGCCTTTCCGCGATGCGCTGGGGAAGCCCCTCTACGAGGACGGCAAATGGGATCATATTGACCCCACAGTGATGATTGACGACGACGGCCAGGCATGGCTCATGTGGGGCAACCCGCAAATCTACTACCTGAAGCTGAAGGAAGACATGATTTCCATTGATGGCGAGGTGCAACTACTGCCGATGACCGAGCAGGCTTTCGGCGGTCCTATGATGAGTCAGCGGGAGCAGGGCAAAACGTATAAGGACAGCTACGTTGAGGGGCCATGGCTGACCAAGCGCAACGGCACCTACCAGCTGCTCTATGCTGCTGGTGGCATACCCGAGCATATCAGCTACAGCACCGCTCCCCACCCCACCGGTCCCTGGACCTACGCCGGACAGCTGATGCCCCAGAGCGACACGAAGTCGTTTACCAACCACTGCGGTGTTGCCGACTTCAAGGGCCACTCCTACTTCTTCTACCACAACGGCAAGCTGCCGGGCGGCGGAGGCTTCGGTCGCAGCGTGGCCGTAGAGGAGTTCAAGTACAATGCCGACGGCTCCTTCCCCACCATCCTGCCCACCGACGAAGGCGTGCAGCCTGTGGCCACCTTCAATCCTTTCCGTCGCGTAGAGGCCGAGACAATGGCCTACTCCCGTGGCGTGAAGGCCGAGCAGAACGACCAGGTAGGTGTCTACATCACCGACATTCACAATGGCGACTACATCAAGCTGCGCAACGTGGAGTTCGGCACCAAGATTCCCCGCACGTTCACAGCCCGCGTGGCCAGTGGTCTGCGTGGCGGCCAGATTGAGATACGCATCGACAGCGTGCACGGACGCCTGCTGGGCTGCCTCGACGTGCCCGCCACGGGCGGTTGGGAACAGTGGCGCACGCTGACCCTCGACCTCGACTACTCCAACCTTACCGACATCGATGCTCCCACACGCACCATTGCCGGTGTCACCCTGCCTGCCACTGCCGACCTCTACCTCGTCTTCAAAGGCCGCAAGGGTCCGAAGCTCTTCAACTTCGACTGGTGGGAATTTCGCTCGCTGGAGCAAGTGAACATGCCGCTCTTCCAGACGAAGTACACCGCCGACCCCTCGCCGTTGGTCGTTGGCGACACATTATTTTTATATACTTCCCACGATGCCTCGCCAGAAGACATCCCCGACCCGAATGAGAAGTCGTCGGCTGGCTTCTTCATGTACGACTGGCTGCTGTGGTCGACCACCGACATGGTGAACTGGACGGAGCATGGTGCCGTGGCCTCGCTGAAGGAGTTCAAGTGGCGCAGCCGTGAGAACGGTGCCTGGGCCATACAGACGGTTGAGCGCAACGGCAAGTTCTACCTCTACGCCCCTCTCCACGGCCATGGCATCGGTGTGCTCGTGGCTCCCACGCCTTACGGGCCTTTCCGCGACCCACTGGGTAAGCCACTTGTCTGGCAGAAGGAGCACTGGGACGACATAGACCCCTCCGTCTACATCGACGACGATGGTCAGGCCTACATGTACTGGGGCAATCCCCACGTCTACTGCGTCAAGCTCAATGCGGACATGATTTCCACGAGTGGCGACATCTTTGTGCTCAACCCTGAAGACGGCGTGATGCGCCCCGTGAAGGAGGAAGGTTCAAAGATCAACATCCGTGTGCCCGACAGCCAGAAAGCCTCATGGGCCGTGAAGCACTACCAGGAAGGGCCGTGGCTCTACAAGCGCAACGGCCATTACTATCTGGGCTATGCCACCACCTGCTGTCCTGAAGCTCTTGGCTATGCCATGAGCGACAGCCCCATGGGTCCGTGGACTTGGAAGAACTACATCATGCGTCCTACGCCGCGCGACCGTGGCAACCACCCCGGCATCTGCGACTTCCGTGGCCATAGCTACATTTTCGGCCAGGACTACGACCTGATGCACCTTGAGACCTTCGTTCACCACGAGCGCCGCAGCGTTTCTGCCTCTGAGATAGACTATCTGCCCGACGGCACCATTCGCGAAGTACCCTACTGGCTCGACCAGCAGCCTCTGAAGCAACTCCACTGGCTCAATCCCTACCAGCGCGTAGAGGCCGAGACCATGGCATGGGGCTTCGGCTTGAAATCGGCCAAGATGGGCATCGAGAATACCGGCGTTGTGGCCGATATGCCCGAATCGGTAGGCAAGCGCAACATGTACGTCTTCGACATCAACGACGGCGAGTACATCCGTCTGCGCGGCGTGGACTTTGGCGAGGATGGAGCGAAGCGTTTCTCCGTCAGTGCTGCTGCTACGGGCAGCTGCACCATTGCCTTGCGCCTCGACAGCCAAGACGGCCCAACGATAGGCAGCGTCAATATCAAGCCCACGGGGTCTAACGACAAATTCCGCACCTTCAGCACGAAGGTCAGTGGTGCCTCTGGCGTGCACGACCTTTACTTATGCTTCAGCCAGACCCGTGGCGACGTGCGTCTCGACTGGTGGTCATTTGCAAAATAGCGCGCTTTCAGTTTTTTTAATCATCATTTCTGCGGCAAAGTTATGAAAAAACAGTAACTTTGCCGCTGAAATGTTAGAACTGAACGATGTATTGATAAGAGGCGAGCTGACTACCCTCTCCCTGATGGCCCACGAGGGCGAGCTGACCTGCCTTACGCGCTGTGGGGCCAGCCCTGCTGCCTCGCCCTGTTGTTGGCTTCATGCCATCATGGGGTTCGAGCCTGTGGTGGCAGGGTATGTCAGCATTGATGGCGAGCCGCTGACCCCTCGCTCTGCTTTTGCCATGCGTCGGATGATGGCCTTTGTTCCCGCCTCTTTAGATACTGTCGGCGAGGTGGTGAGCTACGAGCCGCCCTCCGTCCAAGACATTTTCGCGCTGAAGGCCAACAGACAATTAAGCATTTCCAACGGACTGCTGGCTGAGGAGATGAGGAAGACGGGGCTGACGGGCATGAAAGCCCAGCTGTTAGCAGTTGCTTCGCTGCTCAACCGCCATATTCTGCTCGTCGACCGTCCTGCCACCGCCTCTCTGCCCTTCCTGCGCCAGCAGGCAGATGCTGGCAGGATTGTTGTCGTGGCGAGCAACGACCCGTCTGTCATCAGTGCTGCCGACAACGTGACTGAAATCGACTGAATTGTTTAACACCTTATCGAATAATAAAAATGTTTCCAGACGCAATAACAATATGGGGAGGCTTGCTTGTAGCCCTGCTGCTGGCAGCAGCCTTTACCTTCTTATGGCTCATTGACAACCGGTTGCCCAAGCGCATGCTCCACGTCGCCTTCCATCTGCCCAAGCTTCCCTCCAAGCTGTGGCTCCCCGTGTTGCTTTCCATGGTTGCCGCAGCCTTTGCCCTGACAGGTTGCCTCATGCTCAGCGTTCCCTGCCGCCTGTTCTGGCCACTGTTTGTCGTATTGCTATCGTGCCTGGTCAAGTCGACCCCTTCGGCCATGACAGCCTTTCTGCGCAGCTTGAAGCATACCGAAGCCCATCGCCGCTATCTCTTGGCCTGTGGTGCCACCCATTTAGAGTCGCTCCTTCCGAGCGTGCGCCGCTCCCTTCGCGCAGCCCTGCTCCCGTTGCTGTGGCAGCGCTCGTCGGCCATGCCTTTTGCCATGCTGCTGCTCCTCTGCGGCCTGCTTTTAGGAGGCTATGCAATAGCAGCAGCCCTGGCCGTCGTGCTGATGACCTGGGCTGCTGCCATCGTGGCTTCTGTACTGTCGGCGGTGTTCAGCCTGTGGCTGGCCGACCGCTTGCTCTTCGACCAGTACGAGCAGCCTACTGCTGGGCCAGCAGATAAGTCTTGAAGGCTTCAAAGTCGTTGGCCATGGGTATGCTCTGCTTCTCGCCGCGCATAAAAGCTGCCAGCCGCTCGGGTATCTCCACGTCGATGCCTAAAATCTCGTCAACCTTCTCCTTGAACTTCGCCGGATGTGCCGTCTCGCAGAACACGCCCACCTCGCCCGGCTGTAGCTGTTCTACTAAGGCTTGATAGCCGCAGGCGCCGTGAGGGTCGAGTATGTAGCCCGTCTCGGCGTAGCACTGCCGCATCGTTTCCTTGATTTGCTCGTCATGATATGTAGCGCCACTGATAAGGCTGGTGATGCGCCGGTGGGTCTCTTCGGCCGACAGTTTGCCTCCCTCGCTGTAGAGGTCGACAATGCGTGCAAAATTCGAGGGGTCGCCCACGTCCATGGCGTTAGCCAATGTCTGCTTCGACGGCTTCGGCTCGTATTGTCCCGTTTGCAAGTAGTTGTAGAACACGTCGTTGGCATTGTTGGCTGCAATGAAACGTTTAACGGGCAATCCCATCTGATGGCCGAACAATGCGGCACAGATATTGCCGAAGTTTCCGCTTGGAACGCACATCACGAGCGAACCGTCGGCACATGAGCGCGATGCCTGGAGGCGTGCGGCAGCATTGAAGTAGTAGAACGCCTGAGGCAGGAAGCGGGCCACGTTGATGCTGTTGGCCGAGGTGAGCATCATGTGGCGGTTCAGCTCTTCGTCCATAAAGGCACTCTTTACCAGTCGCTGGCAGTCGTCGAAGACACCGTCCACCTCTACTGCTGTGATGTTCTGGCCTAAGGTGGTGAACTGGCACTCCTGGATGGGGCTCACCTTCCCTTTGGGATAAAGCACGTAGACATGGATGCCCTCCACGCCCAGGAAGCCGTTGGCCACGGCCGAGCCGGTATCGCCGCTGGTAGCCACGAGCACGTTAACCGTTCTGCCTGCTGTCTCATTACTGCTGCCCTCTGACCGCTGCTGCCTGATGAAGTACTGGAGCAGACGGGCCATGAAGCGCGCTCCTACGTCCTTGAAGGCAAGGGTAGGCCCGTGAAAAAGCTCCAAGGAGTAGATGTTCTCCTTCACTTTCACCACGGGGCAGTCAAACTGCAGCGTGTCGTAAACCAGGTCTTTCAGTCCGTCGAGGTCAATGTCGTCGCCGAAGAACTGAGAGGCCACGTTGTAGGCAATGTCTTGGAAGCGCATCTGGGGCATGTCGTCGAAGAAAGCCTTCGGCAGGCGAAAAATCTCTTCGGGCATGTAGAGCCCACGGTCTTCAGCCAGTCCTTTCACGACGGCTTTGCGCAGGTCGGCCACGGGGGCCTGGTGGTTGGTGCTGTAGTATTTCATTCTTACATATTGATGTTTATTGGCTGCAAAGGTAGCTATATTTTTTTATATTTCCGCGTTTTTTGTTTCATTTTCTTTGTGCATTGTTACACAGAAAAACATTTGGAAGAAATAACGTTGGCCGATTGGCAGTTTTTGCCTACCTTTGTGCATCACTGCTAAAAACTGAGACCAAATGAAAGCAAAAACTTTATTCATGACTGTAGCGATGGGCGTGCCTCTGTTTGCGATGGCGCAGAACCCCATCATCCGCGACCAGTTTACCGCCGACCCTACCGCGCGCGTGTTTAATGACAAGGTGTACCTCTACCCATCCCACGACATTTTCCCTCCCGAGGGTCAGCGTCAGGACTGGTTCTGCATGGAGGACTACCACGTCTTCTCGTCAGAGAATCTGACCGACTGGACTGATCATGGCATGATTATCACTCAGAACAAGGTGCCTTGGGTACGCCCCGACTCCTATTCGATGTGGGCCCCCGATTGTGTCTACCGCAACGGCAAGTACTACTTCTATTTCCCCTCGGCACCGGCCCAAGGTGGCGGCTTTGCCGTGGGTGTGGCCATTGCCGACAGGCCCGAAGGCCCCTTCACTCCCGTTGCCCAGCCCATCAAGGGCATCAACGGCATCGACCCCTGCGTGCTGCTGGCCAGCGATGGCAATGCCTACATCTTCTGGGGCAACGGTCGCTGCGCCAAGCTGAAGGAGAACATGATTGAGCTGGCCGACGACAACCCCAAGGAGACCATGAAGTGGGGCAACCGCGAGGTGGAGATGGTGGGTGTCCACTGTCTGAAGGACTTGCCCAACCGCCAGGCCGAAGGCCCCTTCGCCTTTGAATACAACGGCAACTACTACCTCACCTACCCCTACGTCCGCGAAAACACCGAGGTGCTGGCCTACGCCATGAGCAAGAACCCGATGGGGCCCTACGAGTACAAGGGGCTGATCATGGCCGAGCACCCCAACGGCTGCTGGACCAACCACCACAGCATCTTGCAGTACAAAGGGCAGTGGTACATCTTCTACCACACCAACTTCTTTTCGCCCAAGGACGACAAGCGCCGCTCGGCCTGCATTGAGAAACTGGTGTTCAACGCCGACGGCACCATCCAGGAAGTGAAGGAGACCATGCGCGGCGTGGGCATCAACAAGGCCACCGAGAAGATTGAAATAGACCGCTACAGCACCGCCAGTGCCGACGTGCTCAACGAGTATGTCGACACCACCAACTACCGCCGAGGCGGCTGCGCCACCCTTCCCGCGAAGGGCAGCTGGCTGAAGTATGCCGACGTCGACTTCTCCGTCGTCAGTGATGGCTATATGATTATCAGCGTCAAGGCAGCCGACGACACCGAGTTCTGCGTGCGCGAAGGCAGTGCCAAGGGCAAGGTGCTGGCCCGCATCAAGCTGGCCGTGCGCCCGCCCGAGCCTCCCGCCGGTGCTGCCAACAACCCCATGGCCATGCGCTTCCGTCGCGACCAGCGGGGCCAGTGGCTCACACAGACCGTTGCCCTCGACTACGCACCCAAGGGCGTGGCCGACCTCGTCGTGACCAACGAGGGCAGTGGCGCACTGAGCGTCGACTGGGTGCAGTTCAAGAACCGCCCCAACTATTTCTCGCCTGCCACAGCCGTTCCCTCGAAGCCCGATGCCAATGGCTTCATCCGTCGCTGGATGCTGCTTGAACCCATCAAGCAGGAAATCCGTTCCAACACCGTGTTCACCAACTCGTGGCTGCGCGACGTCTTCAGCAAGACCTACTTCAAAGACCAGATGACCATCATGCCCCGCGACGGCCAGAAGGTGAAAGCCACGGTGACGCTCTCGCAGCTTGGCAACGACTTCCGCATGGCTGCCCCCGACCCTCAGGCCAAGCCCAAGACGCAGGTGGAGACACTCACCTGGCACGCCCTCGATGCCAACTTCTACAACGTGAAGCTCTTCCGTTTCGGCGAGAAATGGGCCAACCACACCTACGGCTCCCTCTTCTGGGCCGTCACTACCATCGACAGCCCCGTGGAGCAGCAGAACGTGCGCTTAGCCGCCGGTAGCAACGGTGCCTCCATCTGGTGGCTCAACGGCGAGGAGGTGCTCCTGCTCGAAGGCGACCGCCGCATGGTGGTCGACGACGGCATGTCATCGCGCATCACCCTGAAGCAAGGCCGCAATGTGCTGCGCTGTGCCGTCATCAACGGCCCCGGCCTGAGCGACATGTGCGTCCGCTTCCTCGACGAGAAAGGCAACCCCATTACTAACCTTGAAATAAAATAGAATCATGAAGACGAAATCACTCATAAACTTGTCATTTGTCATTACCTGTTTGTCCGTTAGCCCCGCAAGGGCACAGGTGGGTGCTCCCTACATCCACGACCCCTCGACCATTGCTGAGTGCGAGGGCAAGTACTACACCTTTGGCACCGGTGGCGGCGGCCTCATCAGCCCCGACGGCTGGACGTGGGAAGGCGGTGCCGAGCGTCCTGGCGGCGGAGCTGCCCCCGACGTGCTGAAGATTGGCGACCGCTACCTGTGCATCTATGGTGCCACGGGCGGCGGGCTGGGCGGTGGCCACAATGGCCGCATACTCACCATGTGGAACAAGACGCTCGACCCTAAGTCGCCCGACTTCAAGTGGACCACGGCCGTCGAGGTGTGCAGCAGCGACGGCATGGAAGATCAGGATGCCATAGACCCCGGCATGCTCCTCGACCCCACCACGGGCCGTCTATGGGCCAGCTACGGCACCTACTTCGGCACCATCCGACTCATCGAACTCGACCCGAAGACCGGCGAGCGCGTAGCCGGCAACAAGGAGAAGGACATTGCCATAGACTGCGAGGCTTCCGACCTCATCTACCGCAACGGCTGGTACTACCTCTTAGGAACCCACGGCACCTGCTGCGACGGGGTGAACAGCACCTACAACATCGTGGTTGGCCGCTCGAAGAGCGTGGAAGGGCCCTATATAGATAATGTGGGGCGCGACATGTTCCACGGAGGAGGACGCATGGTAGTGGCCGCTGGCGACCGCAAGACCGGTGCCGGCCACTTCGGACGCACCATCGTTGACGACGGAGTGGAGATCATGTCGTTCCACTGGGAGGCCGACTTCGACATGGGTGGCCGCTCCACGCTGGCCATTCGCCCGCTGCTATGGAAGAACGACTGGCCCTACGCCGGCGAACAGCTGAAAGAGGGCGTCTACGCCATCAAGAGCGAGCGCCGGGGCTACTCCTTAGAGCTGGCTGTCGACTTCGTGCGCATGAACGTGGCCCGACAGGGCGGCTTCGGCCGTCCGCAGGCCAACGCTGCACCGCCGAAGCCTGTGGCCAACCAGACCTTGGAGGAAGTTCAGGGCACATGGCCGGCCGGCGAGGTGGGCGTGCGCTGCAGCGACTATATGTTCCGCCCCTGGCAGCACTGGCAAATCGTGCCCGTGCCACAGCGCGGCGGCACCATCTGCGGCCCGCTCTACACCATTCGCATTGCAGGCACCAACCGCGCACTGACAGCTACTGAGAAGTTAGACGTCGTGGCCAAGGAGCTGAACGACAGCGACGAGCAGCTTTGGCGCATTGAGCAACTCACCGACGGCACCTACCGCATCATGCCCTACGCCATACCCGGACAGCAGGGCAAGAACAGCAAGTACTGCCTCTACTCGGCTGGCGACAGCACCCCCACACTGGCCGTCTACGACTTTGCGACTGACAACTCAAAGTGGAACTTCACCCTGTCGACGAAGTAAACTCGGCCAACGCCCCTGAACACTAACCAATCCATCCGCCACGAATGACCCACGGAAGTCATATTCACGGTCGTTCGTGGCGCTTATTTATCCTTCACCGATTAAATTGGGTCAAAACAGACCGAAACAAACCTTAAATCAAATCGCGTAAAACACTGTTTTACAATTAACTCCGCTTAACTAACCTTATTCTTTGCCTATTGCGCGTTTGCCCCTATTAGGGTAATTTTGTACCGCCTGCCAATGAACTCAGACGTGCCGACCATGAAGTCCACAACATTGCCGATGGCAGATATGATGGACGAATACAGAAGTACCAGCAAGGGATGGTCGAGATAGGTTGGCGTTACAACCTTCCAACCGCCATTACAACGAGGGCGAGCGGTGCGGTGATGAATGTTTTTATGTTTATTTTTTTCAATATAGTATGGTTCCTATTTCAGCAATTCGTCAAGTTTTGCTGCAGTGGGTGGAACATTCTTCTCTACAATATTACCGTTCC
>Ga0310691_10005194_pt1 | contig 14342 bp, 11 predicted proteins | sample 176DNAGHGlowgp2_FD_203887 | JGI IMG/M metagenome (GOLD analysis project Ga0310691, IMG submission 203887) | Sheep rumen microbial communities from Palmerston North, Manawatu-Wanganui, New Zealand - 1766 DNA GHGlow gp2 (v2) (version 2) | ecosystem: Host-associated > Mammals > Digestive system >... | reverse complement strand
AGCAGATACCACAGTGTCTCTATATACTTTATATCGTATGTGATATACGGATGCTCAAGGTCAACCCAGTAGCCCATCTTGTTTGTGAGTTCCGTCCACTCATTTGTGTACATCATCACATTCTCACGACAAGCCCTGTTATAGTCGTCAACGGAAATCTTCTTTCCTATATCCTCTTTAGTAATACCGAGCGATTTCTCCACAGACAGCTCAACTGGCAATCCGTGTGTATCCCATCCTGCCTTTCTGTTTACCTGAAAGCCTTTCATCGTCTTATATCGCAGGATGGTATCCTTTATGGTACGTCCCATCACATGGTGTATGCCAGGATGTCCGTTGGCAGACGGTGGTCCCTCGAAGAAAATAAACTTAGGAGCGCCCTCGCGCTCATCTATACTCTTATGGAATACATCATTTTTCTTCCATTCCTCAAGTACGCTGTTATTGGTCTCAACGAGATTCAGACCTTTATGTTCAGCAAATTTCTTTTCCATTTTATATTGTTTTTTATCCTATTCTATTCTCATTGCTTTCGCTGGTTGTATGGTGGATATGTAGTAACTTGGTAATACAAGCACCATAACCGTAATCAATAATGTCACAACGTTCAGCAAAATAATAAGTGGTATATTTATTTCTACCGGTACTTCACTGACATAGTATACACTCGCGTCAAGTTTTACTACTCCTGTGTATTTCTGCAATAAACATAATCCTATGCCTACTATATTTCCTATAACCATTCCTCTAAGAACAATAAAAATGGCTAACCATCTAAACATTTTTCTTATCAGTGCATTTCGTGCACCAAGTGCTTTCATCGTTCCAATGAGGGATGTTCGTTCCAATATTATGATAAGCAGACCACTTACTATAGTAAATCCTGCCACACATACCATCAGTACCAATATAATCCACACGTTCAAATCAAGAAGATCAAGCCAGGAAAAAGTCTGCGGACTCAAGTCCAAAACCGTCATTGATGTCAGCGGATTCATATCGCTATCTGTCGTCTTGTTTATTCTCTCAATCACCCTTTCTTCTACATCTATGAGACTGTCAAAGTCACAAACTGTCATCTCGCAACCTGTCACCTCATACCTATCACTGTCAGGATTACACGTCCACCCATTAAGTCTGCTAACCGCATACAGGTCTGTAAAACATATTGTTTCATCATATCGTGTGAGGTTTGTCTGATATATTCCAGCCACCTTGAATTGCCTAACCCTGACATCGTCATCTGATAAGAAATATGAATACACCTTACTTCCAACTTTTAGTTGCAGTTTATCAGCCATATTTTTTGATATAACTATCAAATTTGTGCTTTTCTGCATACTAAATTGAGGCATGTTGCCTTCTATAAGATTGGATGTAATGAATGTAGAGTCGAAATCCTCACCTACTCCTTTGAATAGTACTCCCAGAAAGTCCGAATCTGTTTTCAGCACGCCCTGTTTTTCCGCATATCGTTGTACATGCTTTACTCCATTTATTTTGCTCAGAGCCTTAAAGAGACTGTCATTCGCATTTATAGCATGTCCCTGATCCGCAGTTTGCAGTGTCATGTAATTAGACACTATTATATGGTTACTAAACCCGACGACTTTGTCTCGTACGGTATGTTTAAAACCAAGTACCACACAAATTGAAACGACCATTACAGCTATGCCTATAGCTATGCCAAGCATTGCTATACGTATAGCCGGACGACTTACATTCTGTTTTTCCTCACTATTAAAGTACAGGCGTTTTGCTATGTAAAATGGCAGATTCAATTTGCTAAGACTTTATATTGGGCTTTTATTATTCAATTGTGCGTCCTGGATAAGTTTCCAAAGCCTTTCTGAGAACTACAAGTGCACGTTCCAAATCCGGTTTCTTTAAGACATATGCTATTCGAACTTGGTTAGTACCAGCCCCTGGAGTGGTATAGAAACCTGCACCAGGTGCCATCATCACCGTCTCGCCTTCATATTCGAATTTCTCCAGACACCAGCGACAGAACTTCTCTGAGTCATCTACCGGCAATTGTGCCATAGTATAGAATGCACCCATAGGTATAGGAGAATAGACGCCCGGTATGCGGTTCAGTCCGTCGATAAGTACCTTACGACGTTCTACATACTCGTCATATACGTCACGATAGTATTCTTCTGGAGCATCAAGAGACGCCTCTGCCACAATCTGACCAATAAGAGGTGGAGAAAGACGTGCCTGACAGAATTTCATCACAGCCTTACGTATCTCCTCATTCTTCGTTATCAAGGCTCCGATACGTATACCACACTCTGAATAACGCTTTGACACAGAGTCGATAAGAACAACATTCTTCTCTATTCCTTCAAGGTGACAAACAGAGATATACGGACTGCCTGTATAGATATATTCGCGGTACACCTCGTCAGAGAAGAGGTACAGGTCATACTTCTTCACGAGGTCACGTATCTGATTCATTTCCCTACGTGTATACAAATATCCAGTAGGGTTATTGGGGTTACAAATCATAATAGCACGTGTACGACTATTTATCAGTTCCTCGAACTTCTCAACCTTAGGCAGCGAGAATCCCTCATCAATAGTTGTTGCTATTGTACGTATCTTTGCTCCTGCTGATATAGCAAATGCCATATAGTTTGCATACGCCGGCTCTGGCACTATGATTTCATCACCAGGGTTCAAGCAAGCCATAAATGCAAAAAGAATAGCCTCTGAACCTCCACTGGTTATTATTATATCATCAGGAGTAACTTTTATATTATATTTGTCATAGTAACTTACGAGCTTCTCACGATAAGACAGATAACCTTGCGAAGGAGAATATTCGAGAATGTTTCTGTCTATATTCTTCAACGCATCAAGTCCCACCTGAGGTGTTGGAAGATCAGGCTGTCCTATGTTAAGGTGATACACCTTAGTGCCACGTTTTTTTGCTGCCGCTGCAAGCGGAGCAAGTTTTCTTATTGGTGATTCGGGCATTTCTATGCCACGATTAGATATTACAGGCATCTTTATTTAGTGTATTATAATACTTGATAACAATATTTTTGGGCACAAAGTTACAAAAATATTCTGACATAAACGAACTTTTTTATACTTTTATTATTAATAAGTACAAAAATAAAGTTTTACGTCTATCTTTACCGTATTCACACAACTACATAAAAAAGCGAAGATACAAGAATAGAAAGTTTATCCATGCATCTTCGCTGAAATTTTTGATAGCAATATGATTTACATACCGTGGGTATTATAAATCATATTAGATTTTGTCAATTCTAAGCTGATGACGTCCGGCCTCAAACGGAGTTTTAAGGAATTCATCAATAATCACTGCTGCCTCACGATTTGTGATAAAACGTCCAGGAAGTACAAGGCAATTAGAGTCATTGTGCTGACGAATGAGATGCGCTATTTCTACGTTCCAGGCTAAACCTGCACGTACACCATGATGCTTATTTAAGGTCATAGCCATTCCTTCACCAGATCCACAGATGCCGATTCCACATGAAACTACACCCGCCTCAATGTCATTTGCCAAAGGATGCGCAAAATCCGGATAGTCGCAAGAACGGTCACTGTAAGTACCAAAGTCCTTGTACTCTATACCTTTCTCTTCAAGGTACTGAATAACAAACTGCTTCAGTGGAAAACCAGCGTGATCGCTGGCTACTCCAATAATCTTCTTGTCCATAGTCATAATAGATTTAATAGATTAATAAATGCCCCTTATCCTTGTTTGCAAATGGTATTGTATCTAACCTTAAGCAAACAAGGACAGGGAGTTAATACTTTAAAGTATAGATTTCACCTGATTATATACGTTTTCTGCCGTATATCCCAGTTTTTCATCAAGCACTTTGTATGGTGCAGAGAAGCCGAAACTTTCAAGTCCCCATATCTTAGACTTAGGATCTGCTCCTATAAGGAAACCTTGCAAATTAACAGGGAGTCCAGCTGTCATACCAAAGATTTTCGAACCTACAGGAATGATCTTTTGCTGATATTCCATTGGTTGCTCACGGAACAGTCCTTCGGAAGGAACACTCACTATACGCACTTTCACACCATCCTTGCGAAGTAATTCTGCACCACTAACAAGAGTAGAAACCTCTGAACCGGATGCAACACATACAACATCAGGATTCTCGTCTGAACCTGCAACGATATATGCTCCCTTGGACACCTGTGAATAGTCATTGCCTTCTGGTAAGTCATTAATATTCTGTCGAGAGAATATCAAAGCTGTAGGGGTTGACATATTGTCCATAGCAAGCTTCCACGCTTCTGTAGTTTCTTTTGCATCAGCAGGACGCAATACAAGAACAGATGGCTTTCCTGCATGATTATGCAGTTTTTCCATCAAACGTATTTGTGCTTCCTGTTCTACAGGCTCATGTGTCGGTCCATCCTCTCCTACGCGGAAAGCATCATGTGTCCAAATGAATTTAACCGGCAATTGCATCAATGCAGCCATACGAACAGCTGGTTTCATATAGTCAGAGAATACGAAGAACGTTCCACACGCAGGTATCACGCCACCATGAAGTGACATACCGATACAGCAACATGCCATAGTCAACTCAGCAACGCCTGCCTGGAAGAATGCCCCACCGAAGTCATCCTTTGTCAGTGCACGTGTCTTTTTCAGGAATCCGTCTGTTTTATCTGAGTTAGAAAGGTCTGCTGATGCACATATCATATTTGGAACTTGCTCTGCTAATGCACTGAGGCATGCTGCTGATGCCGAACGTGTAGCATCATTGGCCTTTTGTGAAACTACAGACCAGTCTATCTTTGGAGCCTTGCCAGCGAACCATTCTTCAAGTTGCTTTGCCTTATCAGGATTTGCTGCAGCCCACGCCTTCTCTTCTGCATAGCGTTCAGTAACGATTGACTCCAGTTCTTTTGCGCGATTTGCATACAGTTCCTTAACATCATCGAATATCTGGAATGGCTTCTCTGGATCACCGCCCAAATTCTTGATTGTATTCACAAAAGCCTGACCGCCAAGAGGCGCACCATGAGTCTTACAGTTTGCTTCATAAGAAGTACCGTCCTCCTTTAAAGCACCCTTACCCATTATACATTTTCCAATAATAAGTGTAGGCTGTCCCTTTACGGACTTTGCCTCTTCAATAGCTTTACGGATCTGCGCAGCATCATTACCATTGATTTCTATGACATACCATCCAAGAGCACGATACTTTGCCGCAGTATCCTCATTCATGACGTCTTTTGTCTCAGTGGATAATTGAATGTCATTAGAGTCATAGAACATTATAAGATTATCCAATCCCAAAGAAGACGCTATACGTGCTCCGCCCTGAGAGATTTCCTCTTCTATACCACCATCGGAAATATACGCATATATTGTTTCCTTGGCGAATGTTGGATTACCAGTATGAGCAGCAAGGAACTTAGCGGCAATTGCTGCGCCGATAGCAAATACATGTCCCTGTCCTAAAGGTCCTGAAGTATTCTCTATTCCACGCGCTATCTCATATTCAGGATGTCCAGTCGTAGGCGATCCCCATTGACGTAACTGTGCCAATTCATCCAATGTAAATTTTCCTATAAGACACAATTGCGAATAAAGCATTGGAGCCATATGGCCAGGGTCAAGGAAGAAACGATCCCTGCCTACCCATTCAGGATTTTTTGGATCATACTGTAAATATTCAGAGTACAATACATTGATGAAATCCGCACCGCCCATTGCACCACCAGGATGTCCGGACTTTGCTTTTTCCACTGCAGCAGCAGCCAATATCCTAATATTGTCAGCTGCATGATTTAACACTTTGATGTCGTTTGTCATATTGATGTTTATAAATATTACTTTTTATTTTCCACTGCTGCTTTTTCTATAGCCAGACCTTCCTTATAATACTCCATGTAACGATTGAAGCCTTCTACATCTTCCTTCGTCGGAGCGATCTCTACGCCTGTGTTACCAGCAAACACTACTTCTTCAAGATAATCAGCAAGGTTCATGCCTTTATTGTTAATCAAGTAACCTGCCAGCAATGCAATGCCCCATGCACCACCTTCACCTGCTGTCTCCATTACAGAAATAGGAGAATTCAGTGCAGCAGCCAAGACACGCTGCCCTACTCCCTTTGTCTTGAACAGACCACCGTGTCCTGTAATGCGGTCAACCTTGACTTTCTCTTCCTTGAAAAGAATATCGTTACCAAGTTTCAGCACTGCAACAGTGGCATAGAGATTTGAACGAATAAAATTGGCAAGGTTAAACTTGTCATTAGCAGAACGTACTACAAGCGGACGACCATCCTGCATTCCTGTAACAGGCTCACCTGATATATAGTTATAGGTAAGCACTCCGCCACAGTCAGCATCTCCCTTAAGAGCATTGTTATAGAGTTTGCCATATACTTCGTTCATGTCAACTGGCACACCGAGAAGCTCTTGGTATTCCTTGAAGAGTTTTACCCAGGCATTTATATCAGATGTACAGTTATTACAATGAACCATAGCCACTAAACTTCCGTCTGGTGTCGTAACCATGTCTATCATCTCTGATGGTTTTGAGAGATCTTTCTCCAAAACAATCATAGAGAAAGACGATGTTCCTGCAGACACGTTACCTGTACGCTGCTTTACGGCATTTGTTGCCACCATACCTGTACCAGCATCTCCCTCCGGTGGACAAAGTGGTATTCCTCCCTTAAGATTACCAGAAACGTCAAGACGCTTTGCTGCTTCCTCCGTCAACACTCCGGCATTCTCACCTGCAACAAGTACTCTTGGCAAGATATCAAGCAGTTTCCAAGGATAACCTTTTGATGCAACAAGATTATCAAACTTGCTCACCATTACGGCATTATAATCTTTTGTCTCAGGGTCTATCGGAAGCATACCTGACGCATCTCCTACACCAAGCACCTTCTCACCTGTAAGCTGCCAATGAATATATCCTGCAAGGGTCGTGAGGAATTTTATATCCTTCACATGCGCATTATCTTCAAGTATGCACTGATACAGATGCGATATGCTCCAACGTAATGGAATATTATATACGAATAGCTCTGACAAAGCTGCTGCTGCCTTACCAGTGTTGGTGTTCCGCCATGTACGGAAAGGTACGAGTATCTTGTCATTCTCATCAAAAGCCATGTAACCGTGCATCATGGCAGAGATGCCTATAGCTGCAAGACTCTCAATGACACAATCATACTGCGCCTTGACATCTTTCAGCATATCAGCATAACAATCCTGCAAGCCATACCATATCTCCTCTATGCTGTAAGTCCACAATCCGTCAACGAGTGAATTCTCCCACTCATGACTGCCTTGTGCTATCGGCTTATTATCTTCGTCAATAAGTACAGCCTTTATACGGGTAGAACCAAACTCGATACCAAGAATAGCTTTACCAGCCTGTATTGTTTCTTTTGCGTTCATAATTACGATTTAAACTATTAAGGATTAAGGAATTGAATAATATTGCTATTTCAATTCTTTAATCCTTAAACAATATATTCTTTACTTCAAAGCCTTGTTAAGCATATAATACAGTTCATTATTGCGAAGCTGCTGCTTAAAGTCGGCTATGTTGGTTTCTTTGTTAATTCTGACATACTCTATGCCGAGCATCTCTGCGAAGTCATCCCAGTATTCTTCTGTTATGTCGTAAGAGAATGCGCTGTGGTGCGTACCACCTGCAAGGATCCATGCACCGGCACCGATTTCGAATGTTGGCTGTGGCACCCACAGTGCACTTGCCACCGGAAGGTTTGGCATTGGCTTTGGCTCAATACACTCTACCTCCTGTGAAATCAGACGGAAGCGATTACCGAGGTCAACAACTGTTGCCTTGATACCACGGCCTACCTTTGAGGTGAACACCAGGCGGGCAGTCTGCTGCTTACGGATACCAATACCGAGGAAATGAACCTCAAGAGTTGGTTTGTCAACTGCTATGAGCGGACATACCTCGAGCATGTGGCTCTGCAGGCAAGAAGAACGATCACCGGCAAAATTCAGTGTGTAGTCCTCAAGGAATGAGCAGCCCGTTGGCATACCCTGCTGAATAACCCACAGTGTACGATAGAGACACGCTGTCTTCCAGTCACCTTCCGCACCAAAGCCGTAGCCCTCCGCCATCAGACGCTGTGAAGCGAGTCCAGGAATCTGGTCAAAGCCTACGAAGTTAGGATCGTTGATATCTGCATCTCCGAGGTCGTCGAAGTTAGTTGTGAATGCTGTTGCGCCCTCGTCTTTAAGCACGCGGCGCAGTGCTATCTCTGCCCTTGCGGCATTCTTCACCTTCTCCCAATAGACATCGATACCACTCTCGTCTATCTTGATGGTATATTGCTCCTTATATTCTTTCACGAGCTCTTCAACCTCGGCATCCGTCACCTTCTTAAAGTATTCCATCAGTGAGCTTACAGGATAGTAATCCACGTGATAGCCCATGCGCTGCTCAAACTCTACGCGGTCGCCATCTGTAACAGCCACGTTGTTCATGTTCATGCCAAACATCAGACAACGCACATTCTTTGCATCAGCAACACCTGCCGCTACGCGCGCCCATACCGCTATCTTCTTCTGGACGTCCTCACTCTTCCAGTAACCGCATACAACCTTACGCTGCACACGCATACGAGTACAAATGTGTCCGAACTCGATATCGCCGTGAGCCGACTGGTTAAGGTTCATGAAATCCATATCCATGGTGTCCCATGGTATCTCTGCATTATACTGTGTATGGAAATGCAACAGAGGCTTCTGCAATGCCTGCAGACCCTTGATCCACATCTTTGCAGGAGAGAACGTATGCATCCAAGTTATTATACCCACGCACTTATCGTCGTTGTTGGCGGCCTTCATCACGTTCTCTACTTCCTTAGAGCTGTTTGCAGTGCCTTTGTAAACCACCTTCACAGGTATTATGCCGCTGTTGTTCAGTCCCTCAACCATTTCCTTTGAGTGGCCATCAACCGCTACCACCGCATCACCTCCGTAGAGCAACTGTGCACCAGTCACCCACCATACTTCCAAATTTTCAAATGCTTTAATCATAGTTCTCATTAGTTAATATATAATTTCTGTTTATTCTTCACAGAATCCCGCATTAACGGGATTTGAATGCAAATTTACAAAAAATATTTGTAATGCCGAAATTTTTATTTAATAAAAAACTTAAACTTATGTTATTCTATTCTATCATTCACCACATCCCAGTTAATAATCTGCCACAAAGCAGCAAGATGTGCCGGACGCTGATTCTGATAATCCAGATAATAAGCATGCTCCCAGACATCGAATGTAAGTAGCGGCGTCAGTCCCTTCGTTACGGGATTACCAGCATTTATCTCCTGTGTAATATACAACTGGCCTTCCAAGTCTGCAGACAGCCAAACCCATCCGCTGCCAAAAAGCGTAGCTCCTTTTTTCTCAAACTCCGCTTTGAAAGCCTCAAACGAGCCAAACTGCCTGTCTATCAGTTCTGCAATCTTTCCTGTCGGCACATTATTTTCCTGTGGAGAGCAGAACTGCGAGAAATACATATTATGATTCAATATCTGACCCGCATTGTTAAACGCAGCCCCTTCCGAATGACAAACGATATACTCCAATGTCTTGTCCTCAAATCCACTGCCAGGCAACAAAGCATTGAGATTATTAACATAGGCCTGCAGGTGCTTGCCGTAATGATAAGCTATTGTCTCCTCACTTATCACCGGGCTCAGGGCATCTTGTCCGTATGGCAGCTGTATCATTTCAAACTGCCCATTGTCTGGTCTCATCTTTCTCATTGTTCAGATAGTTTTGTTGTTATGAATTAATTCTTTTTTATCAGGATAAACAATTGTTTAGTACATCCCAAATGCAAAGTTACACTTTTTTTTGAAAACAACAAACTTATCGCATGTTTTTCTTTAACAAGAAATGTTCACATAGTGGCATTGTAGATCGAAAATCATGAAACATGATAGTTAAAAGAAAAAAAGCCAGCCGCACCGTTATACAGCGCTGCCGGCTTTTATATGCTTTTATTATGCTCCTTCGGAGCAGAAATCATAGAGAATCATCAGGACAATCTTTGGAGCCTGTCGGCTCGGAAATATTTCTGGCTCAAAGAGCCTGAGATTATCAAAAAGATTCTTAATAGATTTCTGCCCGTCAGGGCAAATAAACCACATATAGCGCTGATTTCGACTGTGCAATGACCCCTATACTTGAGTATATATAACAAACGTCATTGTCAAGGAAATAGTATTCACAACACAGAAAATAGCCGTATGAAATTCTGTGCAAACAAAAGTATGCACAGAATTTCACGTATATACGTAGAAAACACTATCTTGTGAGAGGACTACATTTACATGTCATCAAACCGCTTATTATTTTATCGGGTACCTGATGCCTATTTACAACATTGTAATATAAGAATAAATCTTTATCCATGAATATATGATACTCATCACTAAACTCTATAGTTTCAATTTTTACATTATACGATTTTAAAACATTATTTAAATCTTTTTTAAGTCCACTCATACTAATAGCTTTTGCAACATCATGATAAAATGGACCTAAATAATAGTCATTCGGAACAATTGGTGGTCTAATTGACTGATAATAGTTGTTTATATCTACCGAACAATCACCTAAATCAGATATCTCTATGATAATTTCATCTAATGAACCAATTTGAAAATCCATTGAAGCTTTTTGCATACACAAACCGAATTCTTCTATGATATCATCATATTTTCTTAAAGGAAGTGTCTTCTTTATTTTCTTTCTACCTTTTAACCGTCCTGTAGGATGTTGGGTGTATTTTCTTTCCATATCCACTGTATATATATGCACAGTCAGAAAGCCATTGTATTCATTTTCGTTAAAGGAAAAAGAACATGATGAAAGTTCACCCGCTTTTTCACAATAATATCCTATATGAGTATAGCCATTACATGATTTACAGAAAACATCAGAATGTACTATGTTTGTATTGTTATCTTCTCTTATTGAGACTATGTTGTAACACTCTCCTCCTAAGACAGAAAGAAAAGGTATACTCATAATAACAGAAAATAAGCATTTAATATTCATCTTGCCCTCCATAAATAATATTTTAATTTATTCTTATTATCATTATAGTTTGTTACTGCGGTGCCTCCACTTCTTCCATTAAACACAACATCAATATGTCCTGTGGCATCTCTAAAACCTTCTTGAAAAATAATAGAATTAGGAAGTTGTTTTTTGGAAGAATATGTAAAAAGTTTGGGATTTCCCAACTTTCGCCTTAACCAATTACTCATTTGTTTTGCTTGCATAAAGTAATATCTACCAGCGACGCAATTCATTATGTAGTACTTCCTCTTTTCGTTGCCATTCCGAAGTTGTCGGAACAGGCGCAGAAAGAGTTTGCATCTGCAAATTTATAAATAAAACATGACATTTGCAAACATTTATGGGAAAATCTGTGACATAAAACAGAAGATGATTTCTCTTCTTGTCTCCTTCTGAAACGAATTACATTTAGTTTGATTCTGATTTTGAAGAAACGAATTACCATAATTAAATGTATTTTTGAAGAAACGAATTATTCTCGCTCGGCACGCAGTGACGCTTTCTTGCGCTCCATAGGTGCTCAGGCACTTCGTGGAGATCTTGCAAAGAATTTATTCTAATTATACTTTTAAATTCTGATTATATGGAAACGAATTACATTTAGTTTGATTTTGAAGAAACGAATTACCATAATTAACCATAATTATTATAAATAAAATTCGTGACAAAATTAAAAATAATTAGCATAATTCGTTTCTAAAATCTTCGCTACATGAAATTGTTTTTCTTGAAACGAATTACCATGATTAACCATAATTCGTTTCTAAAATCAATGCTACAACGATTTTTCACTTTGTCACGAAAGGAGGTGTTTTGCTTACACTTTGACTTTTTGAAACAGTCAACTTGAAAACGCGAAATAGAGAAAGAAATGGCATTTCATTATTGATTGAAAGACCAAAAACAGGGGTTAAAAAGTAAAAGCTATCAAATTACATCGTGATTAGATAGCTTTTACAATGTAATATGATAGCTTTTACAACGTAAAACGGCACCTTTTACAACGCAATTTGATAGCTTTTACAAGCGAAAAAACAGATCTCAAGAAAACCGTCTATTGAATATCAGAGAGTTACAGCGTACGCGAGAATCGCGTGTACGAAAATAATTTCCTTGTGATGGATTTTATCGCAAGGAAATTAAGGTTCGTAAATTCAAAGTGTAAGAAAAAAGGAAGGAAAAGTTACAAAACGAAAAATCCCCACCAGCCTCTCCCGTGAGGGAATGCTGGTGGGGACTAAATTTCGATTTTGTATTTAGGTGGCTTCTATAAATTACCACCGTAATGTTATACCTAAAGTCTGGGTTGACCAACTCCCTCCGACTCCCTCGTTTCCCGAGGGAGAGCAATGCCATCTTTTCGTTTTCTTTCGGTGCATACTGTCAGCATCTTTGGTCACATAGCCCGCTATGGTCAATGGTCTTTACACCCCCTCCGCTTCTCCCCCGTTTCGCGGGGGAGCGCAACCCTTATCAGCTAACATTTTGCCCTCGAAATAAATCCTAAAATCTGTCAAAGCTAATTTATAGAACCCACCTTTAGTGTTTCTGTCCCTTCTGGCCGTAGTAGGCATTAGGACCATGTTTGCGGTTATAGTGTTTCTCTACCAAGAGTGGATTCATTGTCGTAAGCGGGTTGACAGAGAAACTGATAAACGCCATCTTGGCACACTGCTCCATGACCTTTGCGTTATATACGGCATTGTCTGGTGACGTGCCCCATGAGAATGGTCCGTGGTTCTTTACGAGTACGGCTGGGGTGTGGTCAGGGTTGATCTTACGGATGTTGAGTATCTCGTCAACGATGACGTTACCTGTCTCCAGTTCGTATGCACCTTCCACTTCCTCCTTCGTCATATCGCGAGTGCATGGTATGGCTTTGTAGAAATAGTCTGCATGGGTAGTTCCGATGTTCGGAATGTCCTGCCCTGCCTGCGCAAAGGCGGTGGCGTATGTGGAATGTGTATGTACAACACCCTGAATATTTGGGAATGCCTTGTAAAGTACAAGGTGTGTAGGTGTATCTGAAGAAGGATTGAGGTCGCCCTCTACTACCTTGCCAGTTTCAAGGTCAACGACCACCATGTCGTCAGCCTTCATGTCATCATAGCTTACGCCAGATGGCTTAATGACTACAAGTCCTTTTTCGCGGTCAATGCCTGAGACATTACCCCATGTAAATATGACCAATCCCTGTTTTACAAGATCAAGGTTGGCCTTGAATACTTTCTGTTTAAGTTCTTCTAACATCGTATATATATTATAAGTTATGAGTTATGAATTAAGAGTTCCTGTTTTCATGAATACCCATAATTCATAACCCACAACTTGTTTACCAAAGTACCCAGTATAAGAATACAAGAATGATTATCACACCGGCAGCGCCGATATTGAATGTACGGTCTGTCTTGAATATCTCTATATCAACGCCGATAGACTTGATATCCTCAACCTCATCCTTGGCATTGCTCACGAGGTACAGATATATACAGAACATCATAGCTGCCATGAAGAAGAATGCTTCGAAACCGAGCAGACGGCAGTCTTCATTGAAGAAGCAGAGCGTACCAAGCACGAACGAGCCAAAGGCAAGTCCAAGACAGATGTGAGCCCACTTAAACAGTGTACGCTTTGTCTTCTCTGGTACCAGTTCTGCAGGCTTTGTCTTCTTAGACATGAATGACAGACCGAAGAACAGTACGACAAGACAGATGAACACATATCCCATGCGGAGCAGGAAAGGAACCTCTGGCAACAGGAACTTGAACAGGATAGAGAATGCGAATGTTCCAATAGCTGCAACAACGGCTGCTGCACCACTTGCACGCTTCCAAAGCAAGCCGAGACCGAAAATCACGACTATACCCGGATATACGAAACCAGAGTATTCCTGGATAACCTGGAATGCCTGATCAGCACCACCCATGATAGGATAAACTGCAACAAGAGCCATCAGCAACGCACATACAGAAGTAATACGACCAACGCTCACGAGCTTACGCTCTGATGCATTCTTGTCGATATAGTGCTTATAGATATCCATCGTGAAGATGGTAGAGGTACTGTTGAACATTGATGCCAGTGAAGAAATCACGGCTGCAGCAAGGGCTGCAAATGACAAGCCCTTCACAAATACAGGTGTGAAGTTACGAATGAGGAATGGATAGGCATCATCAGATCGCTCTATCGAACCTGCAAGTGTAGTACGCAGTGTCTCGCAATCAGGT
>Ga0310691_10005193_pt1 | contig 14343 bp, 8 predicted proteins | sample 176DNAGHGlowgp2_FD_203887 | JGI IMG/M metagenome (GOLD analysis project Ga0310691, IMG submission 203887) | Sheep rumen microbial communities from Palmerston North, Manawatu-Wanganui, New Zealand - 1766 DNA GHGlow gp2 (v2) (version 2) | ecosystem: Host-associated > Mammals > Digestive system >... | reverse complement strand
TTAAAAAGAGATTTTTCATGTGCGATTGGTTTTAAGGTTAATAATAAGTTGTTTTTGATTTGGTTTTAGTATTTTTAGGATTGCCTTATTTGTTAAAAAATGAGCGTTTATTTCTAAAATTTTTGGTTTTCAAGTGTTTATAATAATATGCAAACATACTAATATTTTTTTTATTCTGCAAGTTTTGGGACTTTTATTCCGTACTATACTCCCAAAAAGTGAGTTTTTCCTCTACTTCCTTGGATAGGGTGGGCATCAGAAAGCGGGCATAGACCTTCTCTGTAACCACCACCGAAGAATGCCCCAGCAAGTGACTGATAATGTGTACGTTCAACCGGGCCGAATTGAGCGCTTTCACGGCAAAGCTGTGCCGGGCCACATGCATGCCCAGCGGGAAGGGCAGCCCAATCTGTTCCCCCGCCGTTTTTAACCGCCTGCCGATGCTCCGGTTGCAATTGTCGATGGCGCGGGACAGGTTGGCATCGGCCTCCAGATTGAAATTGTCGGACAAAAGGCCGAATACAAATCGGCCCTTCGGGCGCCGGAGCTTCCAACGGCGAAGAATCTGGAGGGCGGCCTCGGAAAGCGGAATGGTAAGGCAAGATTTGGATTTAACCATCACTTTTTGGAGACGGGCGGCAGCCAAGTTCACTTGGCGCCATTCCAGGGTGACGATATCGGAAACACGGAGGCCGCAGGCGTGGAAGGAGAAAAAGAAGTAGTCCAGTGAGTCCCGCATGGGGCCCTCCGGCAGTGACCTGTAGTATAAAAGCAGGCTTTTCATTTGCTTGTCGTCCAAATGACGGATAATTTCTCCGCCCTCGTTCCGCTGGAGGCGGTCGGCCTCGGAACCGTATCGGTGCGGTGTCACCTGACAAAGGACAGACTGCTGAAACTGAGAGGAGGGAAGATTTGCCAGTCCTTCCATATTAGCACTTTTCAGCACAAAAAAGACGGGAGTAAGCTTTCGGCTCACGGTGACTTGCGAATTCCCTTTCACATACAGGCAATGCTGCCTGTAGCGTTGGACAAGCTGTACGTCTATCTTCTCAAACGCCAGGTCCTTACTACTTAAAAAGAGTTTGCAATAGGCTTTGAAAGCACTCAGGGCGCGGTTTGCATTGTACCAAGTGTGGTAGGCAATCTCCTCGGCTTCATAGCGTCGGCGATAGAGTGCAAAGGCATACGAAAAAAAATCATTGTTTTTCATGGTGTCACATTTTTTAACAAATAAGGCAATCCTAAAAATACTAAAACCAAATCAAAAACAACTTATTATTAACCTTAAAACCAATCGCACATGAAAAATCTCTTTTTAAGAGTGACCATGACTTTGGCACTGCTCGCAGGCTGCATGTCGGCCTTTGCGCAGTCCACGGTCAAAGGTACTGTGAAAGATGCTGCCGGTGAACCTGTCATCGGCGCAGCAGTGCAGGTTGCAGGAACCCACAATGGTACCATTACCGAACTGGACGGTTCCTTTGCACTCTCCGGCGTCCAGCAGGGCGACAAACTGGAGGTGTCCTGCATCGGTTATGCCGGACAGACTCTCACCTGGAATGGCGGCGCCGTGAATGTGGTCCTTCAGGAAGATGCAGAAATGCTGGAAGGCACCGTGGTAACCGCCCTCGGTATCCGCAAGGATGAAAAGAAGGTGGGTTACGCTGTTTCTTCCGTTTCGGCCGAGAGCCTGAACAAGACGGTGGCCCCTTCCCTGGGTACCGCCCTCTATGGTAAGGCCGCCGGTGTGCGCATCCAGACTGCTCCTGGTGGCGCAACCGGTGCTATCTCCATCCAGGTCCGTGGTATTTCCACCATCACCGGTTCCAACCAGCCCCTCATTATCGTGGACGGCGTTCCTGTCCGTAACGGGGATGTGAACAACAATGGCTATTGGGATCAGCAGCGTATGGAGACCAACGGTCTGGCCGATATCAACGTAGAAGATATCGAGAACCTCTCCATTCTGAAGGGTGCCTCCGCAACTTCCCTGTACGGTTCCGAAGGTGCTAACGGCGTTGTCCTCATTACGATGAAGAAAGGTAAGAGGAACACCGGTGTTCACGTGGACTTCAATGCTTCCGTTTATTGGGATGCCGTTGCCTACATGCCCAAGATGCAGACCATCTTCGGTCCTGGCGATGCTTTCCAGTATTGGGATTACTATGATGTCGTTACCGACCCTACTTCCCCCAACTTCGGTTTCACCACTTCCTATTCAGGCCGCAGCGGCCAAACCAACCCGGTCTCCTTCTACGGAATGGCTGTTGACGGAGGCGGTTACTACTATTATGGTCCCGAGTACGATGGCCGTGATATCTACACTCCTTCCGGTTGGATGAAGTACAACGCCATCACCAGCGATCCTTACAGCAACATCTTCCGCACTGGTTTCACCCAGCAGTATAATGTGGCCGTGACCGCCGGTGGTGAGCATGGAAACACCCGTTTCTCCTACACCTTCATGGACAACCTGCCCAACCAGTACAACTCCCGTTTGGGCAAACACAACTTCCAGATTGCCGGTAGCCAGAATATCGCCAAGAACCTCAAGATTGACTATTCTGTGAGCTACATGAACCAGAACATCAAGAACCGTCCTTACCGTATCAGCCGTCTGGTGACCAACTTCACCGGTATGGTGGGCTCTTTTGAAGATCTGGCCTATTATCGCAATCACACCGTGACCGCTGCCGGTTATCAGAACCGCGTTTATACCAGCACCAGCCACGAGAATCCCGATGAAGGTTGGGAGTATTCTCCCGGCGTTCCTGCCCTGATCAGTGAATATTACTGGAACATCCTGGGTCGTGAACAGTATGAAAACAACCAGCGTTTCATCGGCAGTGTGACTCCTTCCTGGCAGATTATCCCCGGCCTCACCCTGAAGGGCAGCATCGCCACCGACTGGACAGGCCAGGACATTGAGCTCAAAGAGCATCAGGAGACCGCTTCCTTCTTCTCCGGATATGGCGGACACTACAGGCTTGAAAAGCGCCGTTATCAGACCATCTATGGTGATGCCCTCATCAACTACAATAAGGAATGGGGCAAGTTCGGCCTGGACGTAAACCTCGGTTATTCCGCCCGAAAGGAGAAGACCCTCAATTCCAATGTGAGAACCAACGGCGGCCTCACCGTTGAAAACTGGTTCCACCTGAACGCCAGTGCCAACAAGGCCGATTCCGGAGAAACCACTTCCGAACTGCTGAAGCAGGCCATCTTTGGAACCGTGGACTTCTCTTACAGCAACTTCCTCTTCGTTGAAGGAACCATCCGCAATGAGAAGACTTCCACCCTGGCTTCCGGAAACAACTCCTTCTGGTATCCTTCCGTGAACGGCTCCCTCATCTACTCCGAACTCATTCCCAACCGTCCTTCCTGGTACGATTATGGTAAGTTCCGCGTGTCCTACGGTATCGTGGGTCTCGCCCCTGAGGTATATCGCGCAGCCGTAGCTTATAATGTGGGTTCTCCTTCCGGTTACGTTTATAACCAGTTGGATGCAGCTCTTGGCAACGAGGACATCCGTCCTGAGACTACCCACGAATTTGAGGTGGGTCTGGACAACAAGTTCTTCAACAATCGATTGGGCATTGAGCTCACCTATTATCACAAGCGCATCAAGGATCAGATTCTGCAAACTACGATGGCACGTTCCGCAGGTGGTAGTTCTTACCTCATGAACGTGGGTGAACTCACCAACCAGGGTGTGGAACTGGCCGCTTATGGCACAGTGTTCGAGAACCGCGACTGGAGAATCGACCTCAGCGGAAACGCCGCCTGGAACACCAACAAGATTGTCAAGCTGGCCGATGGTATCGACCGTCTGGAGCACTCCCGTTGGGACAACGGCGCCGTTTATCTCTACTCCTTCCCTGGCGAGAAGATGGGTGACATCTATTCCTTCGATTACAAGTATGACGATAAGGGCAACAAGATAGTTGCTTCCAACGGTTACTATGCCCGTAGTGATGCACCTGTGAAAGTAGGTAACGCCATGCCCGACCTTGTGGGCGGCCTCGCCTTCTCCGTCAGCTACAAGCGCGTAACCCTCGACGCCAACTTCAGCTATCAGATTGGCGGCGATGTATTTAACATGCCTTATCAGTACTACATGCACACCGGTGCTATCGTAGAATCTCTGCCCAACCGTAATGCTGCCCTCGGCGGTCTGTCCTATTACCTGGATGGCGACGGCAATGCCGTTGCTTACGACGGTAATATCGGCCCTGGCGGCCAAGCTGTCCGCCACGACGGTGTCATCCTGCCCGGCGTGCTGGAAGACGGTTCCCAAAACGATAAGATCGTCAGCCAGGAAATGGCTCTCGAGCGTCAGTATGGTTGGGGTACCGGCGGAAGCCGATTCTACTCCGGCTCCATCTTCAAGAACTCTTACCTGAAGTGCCGCGAAATTACGCTCACTTACACCCTTCCTGAGAAGTTCACCCGTAAGTTCAAGTGCAACAACCTGCGTGTTTCCGCATTTGCCCGTAATCCGTTCTTCATCTACAAGAACTTGCCTATCTTTGATGCAGAGGCTACTGACGGCACCAACTGGGCCAATCAGGTTTGCATCGGCGGTTCCACTTCTACCTCCCGCACCTTCGGTATCTCTCTCCGTGCCAACTTCTAAAAATGGATAAGACAATGAAAAAGATATTTGCTTCTATCTTAGTCGTAGCCACGGCCGTATCCTTCCTGTCTTCCTGCTCCAACAAGCAATTCGACGAACTCTATCCGAATCCGTCAAAGACCAGTACGGTTACCTGCGACAAATTGATGACGGGCATCTTTGTTGCCGGAAACCAATACACCTTCAACAGTTATTGGAGAATGTACACCTGGGACAATTACTTTGGTAAACTTGCCCAGACCATCGGCTTTTCTAACAATAGCGGTTCCGTGTATTACATCAACGACGGTTACGCCAACGACCGTTGGAACAACTTCTACGACATTCTCCGCAACTTCCGCGTGTTGGAGGACCTCTACAATAAAGAAGACGCTTCCGACCAGGCAGAAGACAAACTCTTCCTGGATTGCGCAGAAGTCTTCATGCTGGACCACGCCACCCAACTGGTTGACATTTGGGGGGACATTCCTTTCAGCAAGGCTTGCTACCTGGGTATCACCGGTGATGTGGCCGCCTCCTATGCCGCCTACGATACCGGCAAAGAAGTGTACAAGTATGCCCTCAGTCGTCTGAACACCATCTATACAGAGTTGGAATCCCTGAAAGGCAGCGTAAGCGCAAATACCGCGTCCAAGCTCAAGTCTCAGGATTTCATCAACGGTGGTGACATCGAGCTTTGGCAGCGTTACTGCAACACATTAATGCTTCGTCTAGGTGTCCATGTGGCTGCTCAGGGCGCCCTCACCAGCGAAGGAAAGGCTGCCGTTTCCACCGCTGCCGGTCGTTTGCTTGTGTCCAACCTCGACAATAGCATTCAAGTTCTTGCCGATAACGACGGATTCAAGTATTATGAAAATTTCCGTGACGGTTACAAGGACATCAACAACACCGCCAATCAGGAAATGATTGATGCCATGCAGATTACCGGTGCCGATGACCCTCGTTTGCAGGTTATCTATGTGCCTACGCAGAATGCCTACACTCCTGCTGCCGGTGCAGAGGCAGAGGACACGGCTTATGATGCCGGTGAGTATTTTGGCCGCAGCACATCAGAAACTGACAAACAGCAGAATGTGCGCAGCGGCGGTACCCACAATACCGAAGCTACCCGCTATTATGCTCGTCTGAACGGGTACACCTTTACGGCCAACAACTTTATGGCTAGCCCGATTATCTCCGCTGCAGAAGCTTGGTTCCTTCTGGCCGAGGCTTACCAGCAGGGATATGCCAGTGGTTCTGCCGAGACGGCCTTTAAGAATGGTGTTGAGATGTCCATCAAGGCTTATTACAAGTCCAATATTGAGAGCAAGCAGACTGCTTGGGGTCCTTATACCGATCAAACTAATGATTTTAAGGCCGAGGATTATCCTGCAGACGCAGACATAGCAGCCTATGCTCAAGATGTTTGGGATGTTTATACCGATAAACTGGAAGGCATCATGACACAGAAGTGGCTCCACTTTGGTATCCTGCAGGCCACCCAAGCATGGACCGACATCCGCCGTACGGGTTATCCGGTTCTGTACTATCCCAAGGATGGCGCCGACAACAACGGATATCCCACTGTAACTCAGCGCGTTAAGTACCCCAACTCCGAGTTCGCCAACAATGCGGAGAATTATAACGCAGCCGCAGCCAACTGCGACAAGGATTCCGCATACAGTGTACTTTTCTGGGCAAAAAAGGTTGAATAAACCTCTTTTCTCAGTTATTCATCAAGGGCGACCCTCCCCGGGCCGCCCTTTTTCTGTCCAGCGGATTAGCCTTAGACAGCAATTTGAGCGATAATCGGCCCAAATGCTCAGATTGGTGGTTAATCACTGTCACTGAGCCCGTTTGCTGCCGCATCGTAAAATTCTTGACAAGGTTTTGCATTTTCGGTAAGAAAAATGGACGAAAATTTTGCTGTTTGCGACGGGTCTTATCGGAAAAATTTGCATACTATTGCAGGCAATAAACTTTAACGTTATTGCCTATGAAACAGCACCTCACCCTGGACCCCGTCATTGAAAAACAGCTTCAGTCCTATGAGACGGAACTGTCCTCCAAGATTCAGGACTATCTGGACCATCCGGAGAAACTCCCCAAGTTCATGGACTTCCGGGTAGACTATGCCTTCAAGTACATTCTGGGGCACAAGCCCGTTCTCCTCAAACTGCTCAACGATGTCCTCCCCGTGGAGGTGGCCGATATTGAGTACCTTCCCAATGAGATTCCCGTGGTTAGTCCCAAGGAGAAGCGTGCCGCATTTGATGTGATTTGTAAAGAGCGTCACAGCGGGGAACGCTTCATCACGGAGATGCAGTGTCTCCCGGACACGGACATGGACGACCGCCTGCTCTTTTACGGCTCGTCCTTGATTCACCGCCAAGTAGAGCGGGGCTCCAAAACGTACATGCTCAAGCCCGTCTATGTCCTTTGTGTGGCAGACTACGAGCGGTCCCATGCAGCCAGTGTGGGGGCAGACCAGTTCTTCTTTCACTATTCACTGCGTGAAGCCACCCATCCCGACGACGGCTTCTCCCGCAAGCTTCAGTTCTTCTTCCTGGAACTGCCCCGGCTGGGGAAAATCTGGGACTCCCTGGAAACAAATCTGGAGCGATGGTGCTATCTTTTCGGAAATTTGAATAACTTTGCAGAAAAGCCACGGGACCCGGCCGGTTTTGACGATGTTTTCAACCTGGCCAGTACCGGGGAACTGGACGGCGAAGGACTCAAGCAATACATATCTACCATGCTGAACGAATACGAGAAATACACCTACGGGGAATATGCCCGCCGGGAAGGCTATAAGGAGGGCCGTGAGGACGGCCGTGAAGAGGAAAAGAAGGCCATAGCCCAAAAGATGACGGAGAAGGGTATTGACAAGGATACCATCTTCGACATTACCGGAGTCCGCTTATAACCCACACAGTCTCCCAAGGGCGACCCTCACTCCGGGCCGCCCTTTTTTTATCGGCAGAAAAGTAGTACATTTGTAGAATACAAAAACTAAAAGCCGATATGAAACGTTTCCTCTTCCCCACCCTTTTACTTCTTGCAGCAGCCGCCTGCGCGCCCAAGACCGAGGCCCCTACGGAGGTTCCCATCCGCACGTACAACGCCCCCAAGGCTATAGGAGCCATCACCATCGATGGTATTCTGGACGAGGCCGATTGGCAGAATGCGCCCCTGTCCGATGCCTTTGCCGACATCCGTGGCGTGGACTTCGAGCCCAAGCCCATCAAGCAAACCCACATGAAAATGCTGTGGGACAACGAAAACCTCTACATTGCCGGCATCATTGAAGAAGACAACGTGACAGCCTCCCTTACGGAGCACGACGCCATCATCTACCACGACAACGACTGGGAAGTGTTCATAGACCCGGACCAAGACTGCCGCTTCTACTTCGAGATTGAGCTCAACGCCCTGAACACGGTGATGGACCTGCTGATGGACCGCCCGTACCGCGACGGCGGAAAGTTCTACCTGCCCTGGGACCTCCGCGGTCTCAAGACGGCCGTGCATGTGGACGGCACCCTCAACGACGCTTCCGACACGGACAAGGGCTGGACGGTGGAAATGGCCATCCCCATTGCCTCCCTCTGCGTGGAGTTCCAGACTCCTCAGGAACTTCTGGACAAAGACTGGAAGATTGGCTTCTCCCGCGTGGAATGGCTCAAGGAAGGCGGCCCGGAAGAAAACTGGGTATGGAACCCCACCGGCATGGTGGACATGCACCAGCCGGAGCGCTGGGGCGTACTGCATTTCGTAAAATAGATTCTTCGCTTCGTTCAGAATGACAAAAGCTTCGCTCAGAATGACAAAAGATATGAAAAAACTATTATTTGCTGCCGCAGCCGTGCTCATGGCCGCCTGCAGCGCCCCCCAGGACAACGCAGACCTGGCATCCTTCGTGAATCCCAAAATTGGCACCGGCGGCCACGGCCATGTGTTCGTGGGAGCCAACGTACCCTTCGGCTTCGTGCAGCTGGGCCCCACCAGCATTCCCCAGAGCTGGGACTGGTGCTCCGGTTATCACGACTCCGACAGCACCGTGATAGGCTTCAGCCATACGCACCTGAGCGGTACCGGTATAGGCGACCTCTTTGACATCACCCTCATGCCCGTAACCGGCCTCACCACGGCCGCCCGCGGAACGGAGAACGATCCGGAAAGCGGCGCATGGAGCTATGCCGACCGCAGCAAGGAAATCACCGAGCCCGGCTACTACAGCGTACCGCTGCTGCGCTACGGCATCACGGCCGAGCTCACCGCCACCTCCCGCGTGGGCATGCACCGTTATACCTTCCCGGAGGCTTCCAACGCCGCCATCATCTTCGACCTGGAAAACGGCGGCTGCTGGGACGACGTTACCGACGCCGGCTTCGAAGTGCTCAAGAACGACGGCGGCCAGGTTATCGCCCTGGGCGGTTACCGCTACTCTACCGGCTGGGCAAAGAACCAGAAAATCTTCTTCTGGGCCACCTTCTCCACACCGATAGAGAACTTCTCCGTAGAGCAGAACACCGGCCGCGACAGCGAACGCGGACGCGAGCGCAAGGCCCTCTATGGCCGATGCGACCTGGGCAACACCACCGCCGGACAGCAAGTGCTGGTAAAAGTGGCCCTCTCGCCCGTCTCCATCCAGGGCGCCCGCGCCAACATGGATGCCGAGCTTCCCGGCTGGGACTTTGAAGCCGTAAAGGCCGATGCCCGCAGCGCCTGGAACAAGGAACTCTCCAAGATGAACATCGAGTGCAAAGACAAAGACGCCAAAACCGTCTTCTACACCGCCCTTTACCACACCATGATTGCCCCCAGCGCCTACAACGACGTGGACGGCCAGTACCGCGGCTCCGACGATGTGGTGCGCCAGGGAGACTTCCAGAACTACACCACCCTCTCCCTCTGGGACACTTACCGGGCCGCCCAGCCCCTGATGACCATCATCCATCCGGAGATGATGAACGATATCGTAAAAACCTTCTACCGCATCTACAAGGAGCAGGGAGACCTCCCGGTGTGGCATCTGATGGGCAACGAGACAGACTGCATGGTGGGTAATCCCGGCCTCATCGTGTTTGCCGACGCCGTGGTGAAAGGTTTCCGCGCCGGCCTCACGGATCAGGAAATCCTGGATGCCATGGTTACCACGGCCAACATGCCCGACCGCGGCCAGAACTACCGCCTCACCTACGGCTTCATCCCGGCCGACCTGTACCACGAAGCCGTGGCCAACGATATGGAATATGCCATTGCCGACGCCGCCCTGGCCAATGCGGCCGCCGCCCTGGGCCAGGACAAACTGGCCGGCGAGTTTATTGAGCGCAGCCACTCCTGGCGTCACTACTGGGACCCTGAAACCCAGTTCCTGCGCGGCCGCAAGACGGACGGCAAGTTCACCGAACCCTTCGACCCCATCTACTCCCGCCACGAGACCTCCGACTACACCGAAGGCACCGGCTGGCAGTACCTGTGGCTGGTTCCTCAGGACGTGGACGGTCTGGTGAACCTCTTCGGCTCGGAGGAGGCCACCCTGGCCAAACTGGACGCCCTGTTTGAGGCCCCGGACCGTATTGAAGGCGAAAACGCCTCCCCGGACATCTCCGGCCTCATCGGCCAGTATGCGCATGGCAATGAGCCCAGCCACCATACCCTCTACCTCTACTCCATGCTGGGACAGCCCGACAAGGCGGCCGACCGCATCCGTCAGGTCTATAAGGAAATGTATTTCAACGACGTGGAAGGCCTGGCCGGCAACGAAGACGTGGGTCAGATGAGCGGCTGGCTGGTGCTCTCCTCCATGGGCTTCTACCAGGTGGAACCCGCCCTGCCGCGTTTCTGGTTCGGCGCTCCGCAGTTTGAGAAGATGACGGTGAAGGTAGCCGGCGGAGACTTTGTGATTACCGCCAAGGGAGTGGGCCCGCAGAAGCCTCACATCAAGGCTGTCAAACTCAACGGCAAGCCCTACACCCTCCCCTACATCCAGTACGAAGACATCGTAGCCGGCGGCACCTTAGAATTTATTATGGGAAAATAATGCGTATGAGTCCTCTGAAATTTGAACCTATCCTTAAGACCATCGTATGGGGCGGAGAAAAGATTGCCCCGTACAAAGGCATTGAAACAGAACAGAAACACATCGGCGAAAGCTGGGAGCTCTCCGGCGTGGCCGGCAATGAAAGCGTAGTGGCCGACGGCCCCCTGAAGGGAAAGACCATCGCCCAGCTGGTGAAAGAGTACAAGGCCGATTTGGTGGGAAAACACGTCTATGAGAACACCGGAGACGAGTTCCCGCTGCTGATCAAGTTCATCGACGCCCTCTCCGACCTGAGCATCCAGGTACACCCGAATGACGAGCTGGCCGCCAAACGGCACAACGGCTCCAAGGGCAAGACGGAGATGTGGTACGTGGTGGATGCCGAGCCCGGCGCCCACCTGCTCTCCGGCCTCACGGAGAAGATAACCCCCGAGCAGTATGCCGCCAAGGTGGCCGACGGCACCATCACCGATGTGCTGGCCCGCTATGAGGTACACCCCGGAGACGTTTTCTTCCTGCCCGCAGGCCGCATCCACGCCATCTGCGGCGGCTGCTTCATCGCAGAGATTCAGCAGACCTCCAACATCACCTACCGCATCTACGACTACGGCCGCCTGGGCCTGGACGGAAAGCCCCGCGAGGTGCATACGGAGCTGGCCAAGGACGCTATCGACTACACCGTATATCCGGACTACCGCACCCATTATGAGCCCCGGCAGAACGAGGAGCAGGAAGTGGTAAGCTGCAAGTACTTCACCACCAGCATCTATGATCTCACCCTGCCTTACGCCAAGGACCTTTCCGAGATTGATTCCTTCCTGGTGGTCATGTGCCTCACCGGCAGCGGTGCCATCGAAGTGGACGGCGAGGAAGTTCCCGTACACCAGGGAGAGACGGTCTTAATACCCGCTGCCGCCGACGACATCTGTTTTGTCCCCGACGGCAGCATGAAGGTATTGACTTCTTATATCCGCTAATTCAGCCCACGGGCACGCATCAAGGCAGAGGGGTCGGGATCGGCTCCTCTGAATTGTCTGTACAAGGTCATGGGCTCTTCGGAGCCGCCCTTCTCCAGGAAGGTTTCCCGGAAGGCCTTGGCCGTGGCGGGATTGAAGATGCCGTCGGCCACAAACTTCTCCCAAGCATCGACAGCCAGCACCTCACTCCAGAGGTAGCCGTAGTAACCGGCGCTGTAGCCGCTGCCCATGATGTGGTTGAAGTAGGTGGTGCGGTAACGGGGGATAATCTGGCCGATCAGGCCCATCTCGTCGCACACCTTGGACTCGAAGTCACGCACGCTCTGGGCATCCGTGAAGGTGGAAAGCTCCTCCAGGGACAGCTCGTGCCACTTCATGTCCAGGATGGAAGCGGCGCAGAGCTCGCCGGTCATGAAGCCCTGGTTGAACTTGAGACTCTTCCGGATTTTCTCCACCAGGGAGGCCGGAATGGGCTCGCCGGTTTCCCAGTTGTTGGCGTAGTTCACCAGAATCTCCGGCACAAAGGCGAAGTTCTCGTTAAACTGGGAGAACATCTCCACAAAGTCGCGGGCCACATTGGTACCGCTCACCGTAACATAGTTGCACTGGCTCAGGAAACCGTGCAGGGCGTGGCCGAACTCGTGGAAGGCCGTCTGCACATTGTCGATGGTAAGGAGGCTGGGCTTGGGCTCGGTAGGGTCGGTGCCGGGGGCCGGGAAGTTGCATACGTTCACAATCACGGGACGCACGCCCGCCTTCTGCTCACGGAAATTGTTCATCCAGGCTCCGCCGCGCTTGGTGGGGCGCACGTAGTAGTCACGGTAGAAGATGCCAATCAGGGAGCCGTCGGCATCGGTAATCTTGTAGGCGTGTACGCTGGGCTGGTACACTTCCACCTCGCCGGTCACTTCCTCGAAGTGCAGGCCGTAAATCTTCTCGGCGGCGGTGAATACGCCCTTCAAGACGCTGTCGGCCTGGAAATAAGGCTTGGTCTGGCTCTCGTCCAGGGCATATTTCTGCGCACGGAGCTTCTCGGCATAATAGCTCCAGTCCCAGGCCTTGATGGGGTGCCCGGCTATCTTTTCCATCTCCTTCACCTGGGCGTTGGCACTGCGGATGGCGGCATCCATGATGGGCTGCAGGAAGCCGTCCACGGTCTCGGGGGTACCGGCCATCTTGTTGGAGAGCTGATAGCTGGCAAAGTTGGGATAACCCAGGATCTGGGCCATCTCTGCACGCAGGCGGAGGGTTTCCAGCACAATGGCGTTGTTGTCGTGCTCGTCACCGTGGTTGCCGCGGGTAGAATAGGCCAGGAAAACCTCCTTGCGCTTCTCGCGGTCATCGCAGGAGCCCATGAAATCATAGTACTCGCTCACGGTGATGCCGGTCTTCTCCTTGAAGGCGTTGTTCTCGGCCAGGAGATTCTGGCCGAATTTCTGGGAAAGCGTGGCCAGGCGGGTGTTGATTTCGGCAAAGCGCTTCTTGGCGTCTCCCTGAAGGCCTACGCCGTTTCTGATGAAGCTTTCGTAGATTTTCTTAACCACCATCTGCTGCTCACGCGTAAGGCCCTCAGAAGCCTCGTAAACGGCCTTTACGCGGGCAAATAGGTCTTCGTTCATCATAATCTCGTTGGAGGCGTCCGTGATGAGAGGCAGCACCTCCTCTTCGATGGCTTGCATCTCGGGGGTGGAATCACTCTCGGAGACATTGAAGAACACGCCCTGCACCTTGTCCAGGATGGGGCTGGCGTTTTCATAGGCCAGGATGGTGTTCTCGAAAGTGGGGGCGTCGGGGTTCTTCACGATGGCCTCCACGTTGGCCTTCTGCTCCTGAAGACCGGCCTTGAAGGCAGGCAGGTACTGGTCTGTAGTAATCTTGGAGAAGGGTGCTGTCCCGTAAGGGGTGTCCCACTCCTGAAGGAAAATGTTGGTAGGTGTCTGATTGCAGGCTGTCAGCATGGCAAATGCAGAAAAAACAAAAATTAAACGTTTCATATCCTGTAGTATAAATTAAGCAGGTAATTCCATTTGGGAAGTTTGAAGGCAATCTCGGGCTCGTTCAGGCGCACCCGGAGGCCGGAAGAGAAGCCCAGGACGCCGCGGGGCAGTTTCCAGGAATAGCCGCCCTGGAAGTTCAGGGAAAGTGCCTTCCGGAAGTACTGGACATCGGCCGATACGGATGCCGCCCCTTTGTTCCAGGAGGCGCCACCGGAAAAGCGCTGGACGGGGCCCACCAAGGCCACGCCCTGCAGGGAGACATTGGGGATGATGAAGACGGGCACGCGGAAGCCCAGCTCTGCGCCGGGTTTCACCTGCCCCTGCTTGGAAAGGAGGTAGCCGGTGGCACGCACGTTGATGCCGTTAGAGCTGTAGCTCCAGTTCAAGTCGGCCGACCAGCGCAGTTTCTGCTCCAGGGGAAGCCGGAACAGGCCGGCGCTCATCCAGGCTTTGGAATTCTTCATCTGGTACTGCACTTCGGTCTTGCCTTGCCAGGTAAAGTGGTTTACGCCGCTCAGGCGCTGATATCGGCCTTGCAGGGCCGCCCGGAAAGACCAGCGGTTTATCTGGTATCGGCCGGCAAACCAAGTTTCTGCCCTATGGCCGGCGTTGCCGCTCAGGGCCACCTGGAAGTCGGCGGCACCGGAAAGCGTCCAATGCACGCCTATCTTGCTTTGGAAGCCGCCGGCGGCATGCAGGCGCTCATCG
>Ga0310691_10005191_pt1 | contig 14344 bp, 9 predicted proteins | sample 176DNAGHGlowgp2_FD_203887 | JGI IMG/M metagenome (GOLD analysis project Ga0310691, IMG submission 203887) | Sheep rumen microbial communities from Palmerston North, Manawatu-Wanganui, New Zealand - 1766 DNA GHGlow gp2 (v2) (version 2) | ecosystem: Host-associated > Mammals > Digestive system >... | reverse complement strand
CCGCCAAGCTCTACGGGCTCGACTGCGCCGTCTATCAGGTCAAGATCAGCTATGAGCAGAAACCCTACCGCCGCAGCATCATGCATGTGTTCGATGCCCTCGTGACCCCGTCGCCGTCGATGTCCACCCGCGCCGGCAAGGACATCCTGACCCGTGACCCGAACCACCAGGGTTCGCTCGGCACCGCCATTTCCGAGGCGGTCGAGCTTGCCATGACCACGCCGAACTGCAAATACCTGCTGGGCTCCGTGCTCAGCCACGTGTGCCTGCACCAGACCGTCATCGGCCTGGAGGCCGAGAAGCAGATGGCCATGGCCGGCGAGTATCCGGACATCGTGATCGGCTGCTTCGGCGGCGGTTCCAACTTCAGCGGCATCTCCTTCCCGTTCCTGCGCCACAACCTGCTGGACGGAAAGAAGACGCGTTTCATCGCGGCCGAGCCGGCATCCTGCCCCAAGCTGACCAAGGGTGAGTTCAAGTACGACTTCGGCGACGAGTCGGGCCTGACCCCGCTCATCCCGATGTTCTCGCTGGGCCACGACTTCCGTCCCGCCAACATCCACGCGGGCGGCCTGCGCTACCACGGCGCCGGCGCCATCGTCTCGCAGCTCCTCAAGGACGGCCTGATGGAGGCGGTGGACATCCGCCAGCTGGACTCCTTCGCCGCAGGCGTGCTCTTCGCCCGGGCGGAAGGCATCATTCCGGCTCCCGAATCCTGCCACGCCATCGCCGCCGCGGTCAACGAGGCCAACAAGTGCAAGGAGAGCGGCGAGGAGAAGGTCATCCTCTTCAACCTCTCCGGCCACGGCCTCGTGGACATGAGCGCCTACGACCAGTACATCGCCGGGACCCTCGCCAACACGGGCGACTGATCGGTGTACTCGTTGTATGAAAAAGCCCGCTGACGAATATCAGCGGGCATTTTTCATTTCGCGGCTCTGTCATCCTGAACCTGCCGAAGGACTACCAGTTCAGGATCTTCTTGAAGTCGTAGGCCTCGGGGTCGTCCACATACGCCTTGGCGGCCTCATAGTCGGCCGGGGTCACGTAATGGCAGATGTACTTGAAGTAGTTCTGGGCGATACCGCCGTCGATCTCGACACGGCGCGGCGGAATCTTGCCCTCCTCGTTCTGCAGGTCGTGCAGGTAGAGCGGCTTGGCGTTGCCGAAGGCGTCCACGTACACCATGCAGCCGGTCTCGCCCTTCTTGAAGAGCTCGAACACGCCCATCGCGAGTTCGGAGCAGTAGGTCAGGTCGTAGCCGATCGGATCCTGGCAGCGGACGTCGTAGCCGATCTCCACCGGACGGGTCTTGACCTTCAGCTTCGTCTTCTTCAGCTCCTTCTCCAGCAGCTCGTTGAAGAGGACGGCCTTGGAGATCTTGCCCAGTTCGGGATGGCCGTGCTCGTCGTAGGTCATATGCACGCCGGCGGCCTTGATGTCCTCGGCGGCCAGGTCGTGGAACACGCCTTCCGCCACTACCACGGTACCGTAACCGATGCCGAGGATGGTGCGCTTGATGAGGGAGGACAGGGTGAGCTTGATGATCTTGTCGATGGTGATGTCCGTCTTGTTGAACATCTCCGGGATGATGGTCATCGGGGCGTGCGTAGCCTCGCCGATACCCAGGGCCAGGTGGCCGGCGCTGCGGCCCATCGCACTGATGAGCAGCCAGTTGCCGGAGGTGCGGGCATCCTCGTAAACGGTGCGGGCAATATGCGCACCCTCGTCCTTGGCGGAGTTGAAGCCGAAGGTGGGGGCGTTGCCGGGCAGCGGGAGGTCGTTGTCGATGGTCTTGGGAACGTGGATGTTCGCGATGGGATACTTTTTGGCCTCGAGGAACTTCGCGATGCGGTTGGCGGTGGAAGCGGTGTCGTCGCCGCCGACGGTCACGAGGAGCTTGATGTTGTTGTCGGTGAACAGGGAGAGGTTGAAGTTCTCCTCAAAATCCTTGTCCGTGGGCTTGAAACGGCTCATCTGGAGGTAGGAGCCGCCGCGGTTGAAGTAGGCGTCCGCCTTGAAGAAGTCGAGGTCTTCGGTGCGCGGGTTCTTGCTGAACAGGCCGCTGTAGCCGCCGTGAAGGCCGATGACACGATAACCGCCGCCAAGGAAAGTCTTGGCCACGGAGCACACGACGGTGTTCATACCCGGAGCCGGGCCGCCGCCGCAAAGGATGATGATGGAATCTTTCATTGTGAAAATATACTAACTGTTTGGATTTCTTCGGAAAATCTTGCGAATTTACATATTTTCCGGTGGAAATGCAAACGGCGGCGGCTACAGCATATTGTACATCGCATTCTGGACACGGGCGTTCTTGGCGGGGTTCATCCTGCCGAAGTTCCATTTGACGGAGAACATCGCGTAGCGGCCCATCACGAGCGTCCGGCTGTCCTCGATGTATTCCGCGCTGACGCTGCGCTGCTGCACGCGCTGCTGGTTCAGCAGGTCCGTGACGCCCAGGCTCAGGGTGACGGCCTTGATGTTCTTGCTGATGCTGAGGTCCCAGAGGCAGTACGGGTCGTTGAAGCCGGCGGAATAGCCCTTGAAATGATAGTAGTTCACATTCGTCTTGAACTCCCAGCCGTGCAGGGTTTCATAGAGTAAGGACAGACCGTGGATGAAACGCCAGTAGTCCGTATTGGCGGACGGGTCGAGGCTGTAGCGGCTCCGCTGGTTCTCAATGGTCGGGCCGTATTCGACCGAAAAACGGTCCAGCCTGTACGAAGCGGACAGATAGCCGTAGATGAGCGTGGTGACCGCCCGGCTTTCGGAGAAGCCGCTCTGCCCGCCGTAGAAGCGGTTTCCGCCGGCATCCCCCCAGAAATCCGCCATGAAGGCGTTGTAATCGAAGGCCGCCAGGTCCATCCCACTCCTCCGGGCGGTCGCCTGGTAGTGCGTACTCCAGGACAGGTTGCCTTGGATGTTGAGGGAGAGGGTCAGGCGTTTCTTCTCCCCGACGGGCTGGCGCCAGGTAAAGTAGCTGGTAACCGAGGTTGAAGGTTTTCGGTTGTTGACGGGGACGAAATACCGGACCCCGTCCGCATCGAACCACGAAGCGGACACGATGCCGCGCTGCGTCATCGTACCATAGAAGTAAACGTTGAGATAGGAGAGGGTTTTCCGATTGTTGTAGCTCCAGTTCACATAACCCGTGTGCCGGAAACTCGGGCGCAGATACGCGTTGCCGGTCGAGATCTCGAGCGGGTTGGAAATGTCCAGCACCGGGTTGATCTGGACGGCGGACGGCTGGCTGGAGCTTCCCTGGTAGGTGAAGCTGATGGTGTGGCCGTCCTTGCTGCTGTAGCGGAAATTGACGAACGGCGCCCAGTTGTGCAGCCATTCGCCGATACCGGTTTCGGTATCCCGGCCCAGCGAGCGCATCCGGACCTCGTTGCGGGCCTGGTCGTGCGTCAGGCCGAAGTAGAACTGATTCCCTTCTTTGGTGTACTGCATCTGGAGGCGCTGGTTCAGGGTGAGGTAATCGTTGCGGGAGTTCGTGGAGTAGTAGTCGTTGGCGGAGCCGTCCGCGTTGAAGGCGGCCTTGCCGCTGATGCGTTGCTGCCAGCGTGTAGAGACGATGGCGGCTATCCCCCAGTTCTCTCCGAAGGGTTCCAGCCAGGAAAGGCTTCCGGAGAGCATACGCCCGCCGCCGGCGTTGTCGTAGCGCAGGTCGCGCGGGGTAACCGTTTCGCCGTACCAGGTCCGGGAATCCTCCTGGCTTTCGCCCTGGCTCCGGTTGAAATTGTAGTTGAGCGAAAACATCAGGCTGCGCCGCTCCCTGCCGAAATCCCTGACGCCGCCGGAGAGATAGCCGCTGGCCAGGAAAGCACGCGAGGCGGCGGACTTGAGCGCGTCGGTGCCGTTGATCTCCGTCCCCAGGACATCCTTGGTGACGGACTGGTTGCGGGAAGACGACACACCGTTGCTGAAACGGAAACGGGGCGAGAAATTGATATTGAACTTCTTCGGGTCTTTCTTGTTCAGCTCGAAATTGACGTTGACCCGGTTGGTACGGGTAGTGCCGCCCGTCTCTCCGTTGGTAAACAGGGGATCCTCGCCCACCAGGGTGGACTGACGCGCGTTCTGCCGCCAGGACAGCTGGTTGGAGAAGTTGTAGCTGACGGTCGCCGTGGATTCCATTCCCTTGATGCGGTCGGAGTTGAGGTTGGCGCCCGCCATCGCCGAGGTCTTCAGGCCACCGGCCAGGGACAGGACATCCAGGCCGTCCAGGTCATCCTCGGAACTGATGAAAATGACGGCGCCACTGTTTCCGGGTTCCGTCGCGTTCTGCGCGTTGGCCATCAGGGTCAGCTGGTCCTGCTCGTTGTAGCCGCTGAGCATCAGGTTGCCGTTGAACAGGCCGTGGTAGCCTTCGACGCCATCGTCCGGGCTTCCCTGACGGTAGCCACCGCCCAACTTGGCGTTGCCGAACCAGCCCTGCTTGTATTCTTCTTTCAGCTGCAGGTCCATCACCGTCTCCCGGTTCTCCTGCGAGGCGATACCGGAGAAGGCCGCCTCCTTGTTCTCCTGGTCCACGACCTTGATCTTGTCCACGATCTTGGCCGGCATATTCTTCAGGGCGGCCGCCGGGTCGTTGAAGAAGAAGGTCTTGCCGCCCACGGTGATCTTGTCCACGGCCTTGCCGTTCACCTTCACCGTGCCGTCGTCGCCGACCTCCATCCCCGGCATTTTCCGGATCAGGTCCTCCAGCATCGCGTTGTCACCCACGTGGAAGGCGGCCGCGTTGTAGATGAGCGTGTCCTGCCGCACCTCGATGGCGTTGCCTACGGTCGTGATGGTCGCCGCGTCGATGATTTCCGGATTCTCCTCCAGCTTGATCACGCCCAGGTCCTCCTCGTAGTTGCGGAAGTTGTAATCCTTGGCGAAGGGTGTGTAACCGATCAGTTCCACGTTCAGCCGGTAGCGGCCCACGGGCACCTCCGGAATCTCCACCTTGCCCTCCGGGTCGGACAGGGCGAAGTGGGTGATGGTCGTGTCGCCCTGCGGGTTGAGGTACACCGTAGCGAAGGGCAGCGGCTCTTCGCTTTTGGCGTCCTTCAGGGACATCTTGACCACGATGTTGCGGTTGCTTTGGAACATATCGTAATCCATCACGACCACCTGGGCGTGCGCGGCGCCTGCGAACAGCAGGGCGAGGAGGGAAAGGGTGATTCTCTTCATCGTTCGGATGGTTTATCGCCGGTGGAACGGCTGAACACGACGGGGATCTGGAAAGTGACCCGGACAGGCTTATCGTGCAGAATGGCAGGCTCCCAGCGAGGAGAAGCACTGACTACGCGAAGCGCCTCTGCATCCAGGAGTTCACTTGCGCTTTGTACGACCTTGACTTCGCGGACCTCGCCGTCTTCGCAGACGTCGAGTTGCACGATCACGCGACCTTCGAAGCCGGCATCCAAGGCCTCCCTGGGGTACTCGATGTGCTCGTTCACCCATACTTCGAAATGGTTGATGTCGCCGTGCAGGAAACGGGGAGCGATCATGGCCCCGTCGTCCTTGGCGGCTTGTTTCATCGACAAGACGACGACTCCGTTAGCAGCGCGTTCCCCATACTTCTCCCGGGCAATCTCATCCTCCATAATCTCGACGGAAAGGATGCGGTCCCGATCCATTGATCCGATTTCTTCCTGGCTTACTTCCTTTTCCTCGCCATCCGGTTCAAGAAGGATATACAAGGGGACCACCGGAACGGCGGAATACCTGGCGCTTTGTACGCCGGCTTGCCGGAGTTGGTTACGGATCTCGATCATCACTTCCTCGGGTATATCCTGTTCTTGTTCAAACTTGACAGAAATCTCTTGAGCGGCCCCCAAGGCTTCGATGTATTTGGCAATTTCATGCAGCTGGACCTCTTTGACATCAATATAGATCCGCTCATCCGAATCTATTTTTATCGTGACAACTTTCTTAACATCATCCCCTGCATCGGCAACGATATTATTGTTATCTTTGTCCGTCGGGACATAGACCGTCTTTGCCTGCAGGCCAAGGCCCAAGCACACGAGCGGGAGCAGATAGAGCACTCGCAGCCTACGGCGAAGGGGGGATTTTGACTTTGACATCATAGTAATACGATTTTTTAGGATACTGTGATTAAAGCTGTTGGCAACTGAGTAGCCGCTCTTGCCGACAGCTTTTCTTATAAGCAGATATTGGTATTCCCTGAGGTCTGCGCCACTCCGAAGCACGGCATCGTCGGCTTCATATTCGTGGAGTTCCTGCAGGTCCGCGCGGAGCATCCAGACGGCCGGATTGAACCACTGCAGGGCGGACAGGACGTCCACCAGCAGCAGTTCCACGGAGTGCCCGTACGCGACGTGCGCTTTCTCGTGGGCCAGGATGGACGCGCAGTCACCCTCCCAGTCTTTCCGGGACAGCACGATGTACCGCATCCAGCTGAACGGGACGACATCCCGGTCCGTGACGACGATCTTGCAGCCCTCCTCTTCCCCGACCGTTTCCCCCGCGCGTACCAGTTTGATAATGGACAAGACGGACACCGCCACCCGTACCAGCACGAAAGCGACGCCCGCCCAGAACAGGACCGCAAGCGCAAGCGGCCACCAGGTCGCCGTCTTCTCCACCACCGGAGCCAGTTCCGGCGCCATCCCGATGGTCGGGGCCGTCACCTGAGGTTCCATTTCCACCGGCTTGCGGATCGTGATGATGCACAGCGGCAGCAGGAACGACAGCACGGCCGTGCCGACCAGGACGATGCGGTTGAGCCGGTGGAAGGTCTCCTGCTTCAGCAGGAAACGATAGAACAGGTAGAAGACCAGCAGCGCCACGGCCACCTTGCCTTCATAAATGAGGAAAGGAAGCATGGCTACTTCTGCTTTTCTATCAGGTCGATGAGTTCCTTCAGCTCCTCCACGGAGATCTTCTCCTCCTTCACCAGGGCAGAGACAGCGCTCAGGTAGGAGTTGTCGAAGTACTTGTCGATGAGGCCGATGAGCGAACGCTGCTTGTACTCTTCCTTCGACACCTTGGCAAAATACCGGTAGGTGGGGCCGTAAGCCTTATGGCCGATGAAGCCTTCCTCCTGGAGTGTGCGCACCTGGGTGCTCAAGGTAGAGAAGTGCGGCCGGGGCTCGGGATATAATTCCCGTAACTCCCTGACAAACAAGGGTCCCTTCTCCCAGAAATGGTTCATGATGATCTCTTCTTTCTTGGTCAGGCGTTTCATAATCGCATTCGTTTTCTGCAAATATAGCTAAAAATATTAGCTATACAACTATTATTTTATAATTATACATTTATTTCCCTTAATCAGCACAATGCTGCCACCACCGGGCGCCTCCGCCCACCGGGAGCAAAACCCAGCCATTACGCTCCCGGAATGCTCAAATAATGGTTTCCAGGAGCAGGGACACCCCTTTTTGCTCCCGGGTTTCCATATTCCAATCCGAAAGAAAAGAATAAAACATCTCGATTATGGGGTTGTTTTCAGTTGGCACTTCCGCGTTATCAGTTTCGCAAGGAATCACGCTGTCTAACTTTACCACGATGGATAAGAACAAATATCATAATCCGCGAGCACTATCATATTATGAAGCGGAACGGATATGCGAAATGACCTTCTTGAACACTGGGCCTTTCTACCATCTATGCACGTCCGGCGTGCAGACGGAAATCCTCTTCGATGATCAAGAAGACTTCCGTTTTGCCATGAATCTGATGGCGTTTTGTGTTTGGCAGACGGAAGGCGTGATTGTATTGAATTTCGAGATCATGGAGAACCATCTGCATTCGGTAATGGCCGGAAAGGAAGAGCGCCTGATGACTTGTTTTTCTCTGTTCAGACGTCGATTGCAAAGATACCTTCTGGATAAAGGGGTCATCAAAGACTTGTCCGGATTCGAGGCCACGCTTTTCCCGATTGACGATCTGGACACCTTACGCAACACGCTGGCATATGTCAACAGGAATGGATATCTTGCTGATTCGCGCTACACCCCCTTTTCCTATCCTTGGGGTGCAAATCGTTTCTTTTTCAACCCGGATATACCGCTTCTCCAAGGGAAAAGATATGGGGATCTCACGTTTCGGGAGAAAAGGCAGTTGTTCCGCAGCCATTCTATTGATTATCCGGCGGAGCATCTGGTCCTGGATGGCTATATCAGTCCTGTTAGTTTTTGTAAGATAAACCTGGCGGAACGGATGTTCCAGAATGCCAGGAGCTACTTCTTTCTGTTGTCCCGCAACGTCGAAGCCTATCGAAGCATAGCCCGCCAATTGGGCGACCTTGTCTATTACACCGATGACGAGTTGTTCCTCATCGTTCGGCAACTATGCAAAGACACTTACGGGAATTCCCGCCCGGCCACCCTGCCCAAAGAGGCAAAACTGGAGATGGCCAGAAAGATGCACTATGAGTATCAGGCAGGGAACAAACAAATCCAGCGAATGCTGCGGCTGGAAGAGCGCGAGGTCGCTGCGCTCTTTGGGAAATAGGTATCCGGGAGCACCAGGAGCCTCGTTTGCTCCCGGAATGCATAAAAAACGTTCGCCGGGAGCGGTAAAGGGTCTCTCCGCTCCCGGCACCCGCTGCCGAGTCCGGCAGTCACGGCGGAGCAATTCGTCGAAAGGGAAGCCGGTCTCGTCGAAAGGCCGGTTTTTTCGTCGAAGGAGAAAGGGCGTTCGTCGAAAGTTCATTGACGCGGCCCGGTCCGTGAGGTAGTTTTGCAGCAGAAAACAAAAGAAACGAGATATGAAACGCATCCTCACCTCCCTGATCCTCGCCGCGGCAGCCTGCACGGCCCTTTCAGCACAAAACACCACTGTCACGGGCGACATCCTCGACGCCCTCACCCGCCAGGGCGAGCCCGCGGCCGTCCTGCAGTTCTTCAAGGCCGGCGCCGCCGACAAGCCGGTCGCCTACACCACCACCGACCTGGACGGCAACTTCTCCCAGGTCCTCAGCGGCCGGGGCGTCTATACGCTTTTCTTCTCTGGCGTCGGCCGCCAGAGCCGCAACGTCGAGTTCACCCTCGACGGCCAGGAGTCCCTCGACCTGGGCGACATCCTGATCGAAGACGACATCGAAGCCCTCGAGAGTGCCTCCGTGGTGGCGCAGCGCCCGCTCGTGAAGATGGAAGTGGACCGCATGACCTACAACGTGGCCGACGACGTGGACTCCCAGACCCAGACGGTCCTGGAGATGCTCCGCAAGGTCCCGATGGTCACCGTGGACGCGCAGGACAACATCACCGTGAACGGCTCCTCCAGCTTCCAGGTCACCGTAGACGGCAAGCCCAGCCAGATGTTCTCCAGCAACCCCGCGCAGATCTTCAAGATGATGCCGGCCAGCTCCGTCAAGGACATCCAGGTGATCACGAACCCGGGCGTGCGCTATGACGCCGAGGGCGTGGGCGGCGTGCTCAACCTCGTGACCAACCGCGAGGCCACCGGCGGCCAGAGCGTCACCGACAGTTTCTACGGCACGGTCCGCGCGATGGGCAGCACCCGCGGCGGCGGTGGCGGCCTCTTCCTGAGCCAGCAGGCCGGCAAGTTTACCTGGAGCCTCAACGCCAACGGCATGTACATGAAGATGCCCGGCACCACCACCGACGTCACCCGCGAGCTCCTCGGCGCCGCCGCAGGGACCACCAAGACGCACAGCGAGTCCGCGATGACCATGCCGATGGGGATGGGCAACCTGAGCGCCAGCTACGAGATCGATGCGAACAACCTCCTCTCCGCCACCGTCGGCCTGATGCATATGGGCAGCACGATGGACGGCCTGACCTCCACTACGATCAGCGGCCTCGGCGGCCTGGGCCTCAGCTACGACGGAACCACCTTCACGAAGATGACCTCCAATGCCGTCACCGCCAGCCTGGACTACCAGCACCTCTGGGCGGACAACCCCGGCCGCAGCCTCGTCCTGTCCTACCAGTTCTCCGGCACCCCGGCCAAGACCTTGAGCGAGAACAAGTTCAACACCGGCCTCAGCGCCGCGCTGGACCTCACCAACCGCCGCACGGACGGCCTCCAGGGCTCCTGGGACCACACATTCCAGGCCGACTTCACCACCCCCCTCGGTGCCGCCGGCACCCTGAGCAGCGGCCTGAAGTTCATCAACCGCCACAACGGCTCCGACCAGCAGTTCTACCTCTGGAACGGTTCCGACTGGGCCTACAACGCCGCCGGCAGCCTGGACTACGACTTCTACAACCGCATCGGCGCCGTATATTCCGAATACAAGACCTCCTTCGGCCCCGTGTCCCTGATGGGCGGCCTCCGCTATGAGTACACCTGGCAGAACGTCACCTACTCCGCCGGCCAGGGCAACAACTTCAGCACGCGGTACGGCAGCCTGGTCCCCACTGCCAGCATCCAGCTGAACCTCGGCATGACGCAGAACATCGGCCTGTCCTACAACATGCGCATCAGCCGTCCGGGCATCAGCTACCTCAACCCTTACGTGGACATCTCCGACCCGACCGCCCGCAGCTACGGCAACAGCGACCTCGAGGTCGAGCGCGGCCACAATATCAGCCTCGTGTACAACCTCTACAGCCCCAAGTGGATCGTCAACCTGACCCTGCGCGAGCAGCTCGTCGCGAACGGCATCTCCTCATACAGCTTCTATGACGAGAACAAGCTCCTGAACACCACCTATGGCAACATCGTCCGCAACAGCACCACCGGCCTGAACGCCTTCATCAACTGGAACGCCAGCCCCACCACGCGTATCTTCCTGAACGGCGGACTGACCTATACCGACCTGCGCAGCGAGGTCCTCGCCCAGGCCAACAGCGGCTTCGGCTACAACGCGATGCTGGGCTTCCAGCAGACCCTGCCCGCCGACTTCCAGCTGAGCGCCAATGTGATCGCGATGGGCCGCAACTACTCCCTGCAGGGCTGGAGCACCGGCATGAGCATGGCGATGGTCGGCCTGACCAAGAGCTTCCTCGGCGACCGCCTCGGCATCAGCGTCAACTACACCCTGCCGCTTACCGGAGGCAAGGGCATGGAGATGCGCAGCTACTCCGCCGGCAAGGACTTCCGCTCCGAGAGCGTGAACGTGATCCCGATGCAGCAGCTCAACGTGAGCATCAGCTGGAGCTTCGGCAAGCAGGGCAACATCCGCGTGAAGAGCACCCGCAAGACCATCCAGAACGACGACATCATCAACACGGAGAGCACCACCGAGAGCCTGGGCAGCAGCATGATGGGAGGCGGTATGATGTAAAGGAATAATTGCTATCTTTGTAAAACTAACGTGTCCGAGATGAACCGACAACACAACCGTCTCATCCTCGACGTCGCGCAAGTCCTTGCCTGGGCCTGCGCGATGTTGCTGCCCGCCGCCGTTACCTGGCTGATCTCGGGCGACAGCAACCGGTTCGGGATGACTTTCTGGCCGTCCTTCTACATGATGCTCCCGATCTGCCTGGTGTACCTGGTCAACTACTTCCTGCTGGTACCCGGGATGCTGTTCCGCAAGCGGATCGTCTGGTTCATCGTCATCAACGTCCTGCTGCTGGCATTGCTCAACGCCCCGAGCCTGTTCCCCCGCGGGGAGATCCCCGAGCCGATCCGCGAGCATCTGCACCGGCGCGACATCCTCGCGTTCCGCATCCCGACGCTCATTACCGCCGCCTTCTTCCAGCTGGTGTTCATTTTCCTCGCCATCGGCGTGCGTTCCATCCAGCGCTCCAACGATATCCAGTACCAGTTGCAGGAAGAAAAGCGCAAGACGACCGAGGCCGAACTCACCTGGCTCAAGCACCAGCTCAACCCGCATTTCCTCTTCAATACCCTGAACAACATCTCCTCGCTCACGCAGATCGACCCCGACAAGGCGCAGGAGAGCATCGGCCAGCTCAGCGACACGCTGCGCTACGCCCTCTACGACACCGACACCGAGAAGGTGCCCCTGTCGGGCGAGGTGGCCTTCATGGACAATTACATCCGCCTGATGCAACTGCGCTGCAACGAGCTCACGGAGGTCACGACTTCCTGGGAGTTGCCGGCGGGCGACGTGAAGATCGCCCCCCTGCTGTTCATCTCCCCGATCGAAAACGCCTTCAAGCACGGTGTGAACGCGCGGATGGCCTCGTTCGTGCACATCGGCCTGAAGCCGGAGGCGCAGGATCTCGTGTTCCGCTGCGAGAACTCCGTCTTCGAGAAGAGCGGCGAGGACCACATCGGCTCCGGCATCGGCGTGGAGAACCTCCGGCGCCGCCTGGAGTTGATCTATCCGGGGGCCTATACGTATGAACAAAGCGAGGAGGACGGCGTCTATTCCGTCCGGATCGCCCTGAAAAACCTGTTGGGATGAAAGCGCTGCGCTGCATGGTCGTCGATGACGAGCCACTGGCCGTCAAGATGTTGGAAAACTTCATTTCCAAGACTTCCTTCCTCTCCCTGGAGGCATCCTTCACCGACCCCGTGGCCGCGCTGCAGGCCATCCGCAGCCGGCAGCCGCAGCTGGTGTTCCTGGACATCCAGATGCCCGACCTGAACGGCATGGAACTGTCCCGGATGGTCCCGGAGGGCACGCGCATCATCTTCACCACCGCCTTCAAGGATTACGCTTTCGACAGCTACGAGGTGTCCGCGCTGGACTTCCTGCTCAAGCCCATCCGTTACCAGAAGTTCCTGGAAGCGGCCGAGAAGGCGCGCCGCTGGTTCGAGCTCCTGGAGAGCGTGGAGTCGGCGGCCGAGCAGCCGGCCGGATCGGCTTCCGCGCAGCAGGATTCCATCTTCGTCAAGAGCGAAGGGCAGTTGCGCAAGGTGGCCTTCTCCGACATCCGCTACGTGGAAGGGATGAAGGACTACGTGCTGCTGCACCTCTGCTCGGAGAAGCGGCCCCTGGTCACGCACATCACGATGAAGGCCGTGGAGGACCTGCTGCCCGCCGGCGTGTTCATGCGCGTGCACCGCTCCTACATCGTCGCCCTGGACAAGATCGAGTCCATCGGCGGCTCCTACGACATCTCCATCGGCGACACCCTCATCCACGTCTCCGACGCGTACAAGCCCGCCTTCGAGCAGTACCTGTCACAGCGGATGCTGCGATAGCCGCTTCGCCAGCCGCCGGGTGGCTTTCCGCCCGGCCCCACGCCCGTCATCCAATTATCTCGTAATATGAAAAGACTGACCTTCCTGGCCCTGACGGCGATGATCGCCGTCCTGTTTGCCGTTTCCTGCAGCCCGGTCTCCATCCCGGCCACCTTCCGCATCTTCGTGAACGAAGTCGAAGCCCGCTGCCCCAACTACACCGCCGAGGACTGGGCGGAAGCGAACGCCACCTGCGACCGCCTCACGGCCGAATTCAAGAAGAAGAAAATCACCCTGTCCCGCTCGGAAGTCCGGGAAGTGGAGGAATACCTGGCACGATTCCGCGAACTTGAGGCGAATACGCCCGTGCTGAGCGAAAGACCGCCGGTCGAAGAGGTCGAGGTGGATGTCCAGGGCATCGAGGACTTCCTGAAAGGCGACCGGTAGTCCGTCCGGGAAGGGCGGTTTGCTTTTCCCGGGGGAATTCCGTATTTTTGTCGATTATGCGTATGCATGCGCGCGAATATGCAGGAAAGCGAAGCGAAAATACGGATTGAGCAGCTCCGGGAGGTACTCCGGGAGAACAGCCGGCGTTACTACGTGGACAACGCGCCCACGATGTCGGACTATGAGTTCGACACCCTGATGCACGAGCTGGAGCGCCTGGAAGCGGAATTCCCGCAATTCGACAGTCCGGACTCCCCCACCCGCCGGGTCGGCTCCGACCTGGACGCCCCCGTCGGCCCCAACGCCGAGCGGGACGCCCGCCAGGGCTTCATCCAGCGTCCCCACCGCTATCCGATGCTTTCGCTGGGCAACACCTACTCCATCGCGGAAATCGAAGAATTCGCCGCCAGGGCCGACAAGGCGCTCGACGGCACTCCGTTCAGCTACAGCTGCGAACTGAAATTCGACGGCACCGCCATCTGCCTGACCTACCGCGACGGCCGCCTGGTCCAGGCGCTCACCCGCGGCGACGGCATCCAGGGCGACGACGTCACCGGGAACGTGCGGCGCATCGCCAACATTCCCCAGCGGCTCCACGGCGACTATCCCGCCGAGTTCGAGATCCGCGGCGAGATCCTGATGCCCTACGAGGCCTTCGACGCCCTCAACCGGGAGCGCGAGGCCCAGGAAGAGGCGCCCTTCGCGAACCCCCGCAACGCCGCCTCCGGTTCGCTCAAACTCATCGACCCCGAAGAAGTGGCGCACCGCGGCCTGTGGTGCACGCTGTACCACATCCCCGCCGAATCCGCGACCTTCGAGTCCCACAGCCAGGCGCTCGACGCCGCCGCGAGCTGGGGCCTGCCCG
>Ga0310691_10005189_pt1 | contig 14345 bp, 9 predicted proteins | sample 176DNAGHGlowgp2_FD_203887 | JGI IMG/M metagenome (GOLD analysis project Ga0310691, IMG submission 203887) | Sheep rumen microbial communities from Palmerston North, Manawatu-Wanganui, New Zealand - 1766 DNA GHGlow gp2 (v2) (version 2) | ecosystem: Host-associated > Mammals > Digestive system >... | reverse complement strand
TGGCGGTCTTCAGCGCGCTCCGTCTGGCGAAGTTCAACGTGGATCCGCGCCAGAAGGACAGTTTCCTGGGCCTTCCGGCACCGGCTTCGGGCCTGCTGTGCGGCGCGCTCTGCAGCTATTGCTGCCACACGCCCGCCGAGTTCCTGTCCACCTGGGTTTCCGGCCCCGTGTTCATCCCGCTCCTGACCGCCTGCCTCTGCGTCCTGCTGGTCTGTGAACTGCCCATGTTTTCTTTTAAGTTCCATAAGGGGGACGCCCGGACGCTGACCGTCAAGCGCCTGACCCTGGTCGCATTCATCCTGGCCGCGGCGGTATTCTGCCTCGTGGCCGGGCACCACTGGTCGCTCGCGGTGCTGCTGGGCTTCGTCTTCTACATCCTCAACAACCTGGTTTACGCCCTTTTCAAGCTATGATCCCTTCCGTCCTGCGCCGCTCGGCCCTGCCGCTCTCGCTGCTTGCGCTGCTGACCTTGTCCGCCGCCTGCCGGCGGCAGGTCGTGGAGACGCGTCCCACCATTCCGCTGGTCCGGGAGATCCTCGCCGACAAGTCCGGCCCCCGGATGCAGATGCTCCGGGACCTGCAGCCGAAACCTGCTTCGGACATTACGCTCATCGGCTCGGATTTCGCCTGCGAGCGCCTGGCGGAGCAGTTCTATTTCCGGGACCTGAAGGATAACGTGGACGCCCGTTTCGAAGAGGACGGGCTGCCGGATTTCTCCGGCGAGACGTTCGCCTGCATCGAGGATTCGCTGGATTACCGGACATTCGTCGCCGCCGGACAGACGGAGGAACTGCGGCGGCAGACGGTGATGCGCGTTCTCGCCGCCCTGGATACCGTCGTGCACATCAGCCCCTACGACCTGGAAGGCCTGGCCACCAAGGCTTCTTCCAAGATGATCGTGCTGGCCGATCCGTTCCTGGCCGAATACGGCGGATTCGACGTGGACACCCTCCTGCAGAGCACCGGTTGCGGCATCCCGGTCATCCGTCCCATCGAACTGATGATCGACCGCGCCTTCGAGGAGGGCGGCCGCTGGGATCTGTCCGTAGGCATCATCTGCGATCCGCGTTTCGCGGATTCCCGCATCTACGAGCGGATTTTCGCCCGCAAGGCCGCCGAGCGCGGCGCGAAGGGCGCCAGCTGCGTGGTGATGGGTGTCGCGGAGCGGGACAGCGTGCTGCACCATTTCCTGAGCGACTATCTCGAGGCCGGCAATACCAAGCCGCTGGACGCCATCCTGATCGACGACCTGGCCGTGCGGCCGGATTCGCTGAAGAACGAGCTGGCTGACATCGTTTCCGTGATGAACGAGAGTTCGATGACCTTCGGCAGGCTGATTTCCCGCAATTTCGTTTTCCTCGATACTTTTGATTCGGTGGCGGACTGCTGTTACGCGCTCCTGCGCGAGAACAACCTGTTTACCCACAATATCGCCAAACCCCAGGTGTCGGTCTATCGCCCGGTGCGCAAGCCGGAAAGCGGTGACGGGTCGATCATCCTGATTCCCGGTTCTTATGTTCAAAATTAGCATCCTGCCGGAAGAAATAGAAAAAATGCCGCTGGGAGCCTTTCCCGGCAAGATCCACGTCATTGACAAGACCGGCATCGAGTTCGTCAAGGCCGTCGCCTACCTGCGGACACAGAAGGTGATCGGCTTCGACACCGAGACGCGTCCGGTCTTCTCGCCGGGCCAGCGTCACAATCACGTCGCACTCCTGCAGCTTTCCGGCGCAGGGCAGGCGTACCTGTTCCGGGTGGACCGGCTGGGCATGCGCAAGCTCATCTGCGGCATCCTTTCGAATCCGCGCATCGTCAAGGTGGGCGCGGCGGTGCACGACGACGTGCGCGGCCTGCAGTACTACCAGCATTTCGACGCGAAGGCCTTCGTGGACCTGCAGAAGATTGCCTACGAGTGGGGGATCCGCGACAAGAGCGTCAAGAAGCTGGCGGCCAACATCCTCGGCGTGCGGATTTCCAAGTCGCAGCAGCTTTCCAACTGGGAGGCCGAGCAGCTGACCGCCCCGCAGCAGATGTATGCGGCTACGGATGCCTGGATCTGCCGGGAGATGTATCTGAAACTCCTGAAGTGCGAGAAGCATCCGCTCACGCCGGAGGAACTCAACCCGCCGCAGCCGCAGCCGGCACAGCCGCCCAAGGTGGAGGATCCCGCGCCGGCGCCGGATAATCCCGACAAGCCGAAGGCGAAGCGCCGCTGGCACCGTCACCGCAAACCCAGGAAGCCGCAGGAGGCTCCGCAGGAAAATGGTTAAGATCATTCTGAAGCGCGGCCGCGACGAGTCGTTGCGCCGTTTCCACCCGTGGGTGTTCAGCGGGGCTGTCGCCCAGGTGCAGGGATCGCCCGCCGAGGGCGACATCGTGGGCGTTTACAGTGCCGAGGGGCAGTTCCTGGCCTGCGGGCACTGGCAGGTCGGCTCCATCGCCGTACGCATCCTTTCCTTTGACGCGGACCCCACCGCGCCCGGATTCTGGGTCGATTCCTTCTCCCGCGCCCTCGCCGTCCGGGAGGCCGTCGGCCTGTATCGGGTGGGCAGGAGCGGCGAACTGCCTCCTGAAACGTCCCAGACCAATTGCTTTCGGCTGGTTCACGGAGAGGGCGATGGGTTACCCGGGCTGATCATCGACTGGTACGACGGCGTCTGCGTGATGCAGGCCCACTCGGTGGGCATGTTTCGCGCGAAGGGGCAGATCTGCGAGGCGCTGAAGGCCGTCTTCGGCGATCGCCTGAAGGCAGTTTACGACAAGAGTTCCGGGACGGCCCCCTTCAAGGCGGGCCTCGACCTGGTGGACGGCTACCTGTACCGCGCCGAGGGCTTCGACGCCTCGGAGGCGGTCGTCCTCGAAAACGGCCGCAAGTTCCTGGTAAACTGGGAGGAAGGCCAGAAGACCGGCTTCTTTCTGGACCAGCGCGACAACCGCGACCTGGTGGGCAGATATGCAGCCGGCCGGCGCGTACTCAATCTTTTCTGCTACACCGGCGGTTTCAGCATCTACGCCCTCACGGCCGGCGCCGCGCTCGTGGATTCGGTCGACTCCTCCGCCCGCGCGATGGACCTCGTCGCCCGCAACATTGAATTGAACAGCACGCCGGGGAGCGGCAGCCAGCCTCTGGAAACGTCCGGCTGTGCCGGACCCCTCCCATCTGACGATAGGCCCCTCCCTCTTAACGTGCCGAGGGTGGCAGTGTTTCCGGAGGCTGCTGCCGCCTCCCCGGCAGCTGAATGCAATAACTACTGCGAGGATGCAATCGAGTTCCTGCGGAAGACGCCGGAAGGGAAGTACGACCTGATGATCGTGGACCCGCCGGCATTCGCGAAGCACCGCGGTGCCCTGCAGAACGCCCTCCGCGCCTACCAGCGCCTCAATGCGGCGGCCATCGCGAAAGTGGCCCCCGGCGGCCTCGTGTTCACCTTCAGCTGCTCGCAGGTCGTGGACAAGATCACCTTTGCCAACACGGTCTTCTCCGCCGCCGCCCAGACCGGCCGCAGCGTCCGCATCCTGGACCGCCTGTGCCAGGGCTCGGACCACCCCGTCAGCATCTACCATCCGGAAGGAGAATACCTCAAGGGCCTGCTGCTTTACGTGGAATAACCAGCAACTTCATATATGAGAAAACCGATACTTCTGTGCGGACTGCTGGCCTTGGCGGCCTGCGGCCGGCCGGCCGTTTCGCCGAAAGACGGCCCCTATGTGGAAACGGTACGCGTCGAACCCGGCGACACGCAGGAAGAAATCGTCCGGAAAGCCGCGAACCTCGTGCCTTCGCCGCGTCAGGCCGTTGCGTTGGAGAACGGTTTCATCGCCTTTATCCACTTCGGCCCCAACACCTTCACCCGGCGCGAATGGGGCACGGGTTTCGAGGACCCGGCGGTCTTCGACCTGAAGGAACTCCACACCGACGACTGGTGCCGCCGGATGAAGGAAGCTGGGATGAAGATGGCCATCCTTACCGTCAAGCACCACGACGGCTTCTGCCTTTGGCAGACGCGCTACACCACGCACGGCATCATGTCCACGGGCTACCGCGACGGGCAGGGAGACGTGCTGCGCGAACTGGCGGAATCCTGCAGGAAATATGGCCTCAAACTGGGCATCTACCTGTCTCCCGCCGACCTGTACCAGATCGAGTCGCCGGACGGCCTGTACGGCAACCTCAGCGCTAGGACGCCCCGCGTCATCCCGCGTCCGGTGGAGGGGAGGCCCTTCGCGGACACGCGCACCTTCAACTTCACGGTGGACGACTACAACGAATACTTCCTGAACCAGCTGTTCGAACTGCTGACCGAATACGGCCCCATCTCGGAGGTATGGTTCGACGGCGCGCATCCCAAGCGCAAGGGCGGCCAGACCTACGACTACACCGCCTGGCGCGAACTCATCCGCACGCTGGCCCCCGACGCGACCGTCTTCGGCCGCGAAGATATCCGCTGGTGCGGCAACGAGGGCGGAGCCACGCGCGACGCAGAGTTCAACGTCGTCACCTTCGCCGAGGACCCGGCCGAAATGACGGAGTTCTACGATATGTATGGCGAGTTGGGTACACGCGAGGTGTACGCCGCGCGGGAGAAGCCTTTCTACCTGCACTACGAGCCCTGCGAGACCAACACCTCCATCCGCGCCGGCTGGTTCTACAGCGACGACGACACGCAGGAGGTCCGCACGGCCGACGACGTCTTCGACATCTACGAACGCGCGGTGGGCGGCAATTCCATCTTCCTGCTGAACATCCCGCCGACCCGCGAGGGGCGCTTCTCCGAACGGGATGCGGCCGTGCTGCAGGAGGTGGGCGCGCGCATCCGCGAGACCTACGGCGAGGGTTGCAACCTGCTCGCCCGCGCCCGCGCCCCGAGGCAGGTGCGCGACGGCAGGGATGATACCTTTGTGCCGGCCGACGGCCTGGTCATCCGGCTCCGCAGGCCCGCCACCCTGAACCGCATCGTGCTGCGTGAACCGGTGACCACCGTGGGCGAGCGGGTGGAAGGCTGCGCCGTGGACGCCCGCGTAGACGGGCAGTGGAAGGAGATCGCCACCGGTACCAACATCGGCTTCCGGCGCATCCTGCGCTTCGCCGACGTCACCGCCGACGCCCTGCGCATCCGCATCACCGCCTCGCGGGCGGAACCGTTGCTGAGCGAGGTTGAGGCTTACCGGTACCGGACGCGTCCGCCCGCCGTGGAGGCGGTGCAGGCCCCGGACGGCAGCGTGACCCTGAAACCCGCCTTCCGGTCCATGCACTGGTGGAGCTACAAGAACAACGACGCCGCGGACCTGTATGCGGGTTGCACCATCCTCTATGCGACGGAGCCGGGCGGGGAAATGAAGCCCTACGAGGGCCCGTTCCATCTGGAAAACGGAGAATTGCGGGCCGTCGCCGTGCTGAACGGGGAACGCGGGCCGGAACTGGTCCGCCGCTTCGGCTGGGCCAAGCAGGACTGGAAAGTGATCGACTGCAGCAGCGAGTACCCCGGACAGTTTGCCCGCCAGGCCATCGACGGCCGGAGCGACAGCTGCTGGCAGTCCCGCGACGGAGTCCTGCAATACATCAGCATCGACCTGGGCAAAGAGCGCGAACTGCGCGGCTTCGCCTACACGCCGCACACTTTCACGAAAGAAAGCATGATCGAGAAGGGAATCTTCCGCATCAGCGCGGACGGGAAGCATTGGAAAGATGCCGAGCCGTTCGAGTTCGGGAACCTGGTCAACGACCCGACCCGCCGGGTCCACAATTTCGCGAAGCCCATCCGGACCCGCTACGTCCAGATCCGCTCCACCGCTATCGCCGCGGGCGGAAACGCCGCCGGCATGGCCGAACTGGACCTGTTTTAGGCGGTTTCCGCCTCGATGAGCTCCAGCAGGCGGTCGATGGCCTCGGTGTCGGGAATGTGCCGCAGGACGGGCTGCCCGCGGTGGTAGATGGCCACGCGCCCGCCGCCTTCGCCTACATAGCCCCAGTCGGCGTCGGCCATCTCGCCGGGGCCGTTCACGATGCAGCCCATCACGGCGATGACCAGCCCCTTGAGGTGGGCGGTGCGCCGCTGCACTTCCTCGAAGGTCTCCTGCAGGTTGTACATCGTGCGGCCGCAACCCGGGCAGGCAATGTATTCCGGCTTGTAGAAACGGCGCCGGGCCGCCTGCATGATCTCGTCTTTCAGATACTCCGACAGTCCCGCCTCGTCGGGAATCCCGTCGATTTCCCGCTTCAGCAGCTTCGGCCCCCATAAGATCGCCGCATCCAGCATATGCCTATACGGGGGCACATCCCCCGAAGCGGACGTCACTTCGCTCAAACTGCCTGCTCCATAGGTGGCGAGATATTGTGCGACAGGGAGTTCGTTTATGGGCGGTTCCGTCAGGGAAACCCGGATCGTGTCGCCGATGCCCTCCTGGAGGAGGGAGGCGATTCCCACGCAGGATTTGATGCGCCCGCTGTCGCCCCCGCCGGCTTCCGTCACGCCGAGATGCATCGGGAACACCACGCCCCGCTCCTGCATCCGCCGGGCGAGTTCGCGGTAGGCCTCCACCATCACCACGGTGTTGCTCGCCTTCAGCGACACCACCACGTTCAGGAAATCCGCCGCGATGCACATCTCCAGCCACTCCATCGCGGCGATGGCCATCGCCTGCGGCGTGTTGCCGAAGCGGTCGGTGATGTAGGCGCCCAGCGAGCCGTGGTTGAGCCCCACGCGCACCGCGGTGCCGTGCTCCTTGCACACGGACAGGAAACGGGCGAACTGGCGGCGCGCCTCGTCGTGGTCCTTGTGGAAATTGCCCGGGTTGATGCGGACCTTCTCCACGACCGGGGCCACCGCGATGGCGGTCTCGGAGGAGAAATGGATGTCCGCGACCAGCGGCACGTTGCAGCCGGCCGCCCGCAGCCGGGCCTTGATCTCGGCCACGTGCGGGACGTCCTGCAGGCCGGGCACGGTGATGCGCACCAACTGCGCGCCGGCGGCGGCCAACTCCAGGCACTGCGCCACGGTGGCGGCTACGTCGGAAGTATGGGTGTTGCACATCGTCTGCACGACGACGGGATGTCCGGCGCCGATGACCAGCGTGTCACCGACCCGGACCGGAAGTGTCTCGATTCTCGCCATATACGATTTCCCGGGCTTCCCGGCGCAGCTGCGCGCTGGTCTTTCCGGAGCGTTTGGTCAGCTGGAAATGCACGCCCACCGTGGCGATGATGTCCAGCGGATAGGCGTAGCGGTAATAGTACTGGCTGGCGTAGTCGGGGTCGTACAGCGACGACCAGGACCAGCGCAGCAGGGCGTTGAAGTGGATCTCGACCGGGTCGAGCATCAGGGCGAAGCCGGCGCCGCCCTGCAGGCCGTACTCCCAGCGGTGCTCGTAGGGGCGGAACGCGTGTTCGAACTGCGGGTCCAGGTTGGGCCCGGAGCGGGAGATGCTGTTGCGCCAGCCGCCGTACACGCCCACGTTCGCCATGATTTTGCCGGGATGGAAATCGACGTGGACCTGCGCGAGGGCGGGGATTTCGAAGACTTCGATCTGGGCCTGCTCCGCGTCGTCGATGGTCTGCGTATAGCCCGTTTCGGGGTCGCGCTTGAAGCCGAATCCTTCATATCCGTGCGCCACGCCCGCCACCAGCGCGAAATAGGGCATCGTGTCGAACATCTTGCTGAACTTGGTGAAAGTCACGGAGATATAGCTCGGCGCGAACTGCCAGGCGCGGTTGTGCCGGGTGGGCGCGAAGTACATGTTGGAGAAGGAGACGCCGTAGTTCACTCCGATGAGCAGGTAGTCGTTGATCAGCGGCTTGCGCTTCTGTACGGTCAGGGTGTCCTCCTGCGCCTGCAGGCCGGCGGCAATCAGGAACAGTGCGAAGACGAGGGCGAAGGTCTTTTTCATGGCGTCAGGGCGTTTTGAAAAGGCTGGCGATATCGACCGGCTGGGAGATCTCCGCGCTTGCCGGAATGTCGATATACGGGCTGCCGGACAGTTCCAGGAACACCACCCGCTCGGGCTGGCGGTGCTCCAGCAGGGAACCGGTGTCCACGATGGAGTTCCGGTTGCCGTCTTCGGTGATGCGGATGCTGTAGCGGCCCTTTTTCAGATACGGGAAACTCACCGTGCCGTCCTTGTCGATGACGTAGGTACGGAGCACGCGGTCGCGTTTCTCGCCCAGCAGGTCCACGATGAACTTGCGGTCCACGCCGGAGAACTCCAGGTCCAGCAGGCTCAGTGTCTCGTCGTCGGGCAGGCTGACCTTGACCTCGGTGCTGTCGGACCAGAATCCGTTGATGTCGCGGAAGGCCCGGTAGGGGAGTTTCATGTAATACTGGTACCCCGGCTGGAGTTTATTCTTGGGCCGGAGGACATAGCGGCGCAGGTTGAGGCTGTCCTGTTCCACCGTGAACTCCTCGCGCGCTTCGCGCTGACGGGGATTGATGGAGCGGAAGACCACCGAGTCGAAGCGCTCGTAGATGATGGGGTTGCGGAACTCCAGCGAGAAGCCGTTCTGCTCGACGGTCTCGGCTTCGACCTTGAAGCTGTAAACGCAGGACGTGTCTTCGTGCTTGAGGTTGCGGCGCTGCGTCTTGGAGTAGGTCCGCCTGTCGTTGGGCATGGCCAGCTTGACGATCTCCTGCGTGGGAACCAGGTGCCCGAGCGAGTCGGTCTTGCGGTAATTCACGTAGATGCGCATCGTATCCGGGGCGGCGCGGCGGCTGTTGATCCACAGTTCCAGGCTGTCCTGGAGGATGTTGAACTGGCTGATCACCTGGTCCGCGCGGTAGCCGCGGATCCACAGCGAGTCGATCCAGGCGCCCGGCGCCTGGAAGGTCAGGTAGGCGGAACGCTCGGCGGTGCGCTCCTGCCGGGCGATGAACTGCCGCGTCGGCTTCTCGCGGAAGAGTTTGAGTTCGTGCTCGCTGCGGCGCGCGAGGCACCTCAGCGTATCCAGCATGTCGTACTTGAGCAGTTCGGGCAGGGTGTCGTAGGCCACCATCACGGGCCGGACCAGCGAGTCGATGAAGGCGACGGTCTCCGTCTCGGGGTTGTAGATGTAGTCGTTGCTGGCGTCCTTGATGGCATACAGGCGGTAGAGGGTGTCCTTGACGTAGGGGAAGGTGAAATAGCCCCAGTCGTCGGTCCGGGCGGTCGCGTACGGCTTGTGCAGGAAGATGGCGGAGTCCGCGTGGTCCTTGTGCAGCAGGACGGTCGCGCCCTTCACCGGGGCGAGCGTGTTGCAGTCCACCACGGTGCCCGTGACCAGCATCGAGTCGATGTGCTCGCCGGTGGAGAAGACGTAGGTGTAGCCGGGGAACAGGTTGCCCTCGTTGGCGTCGGCGATGGCGTCGTTGAAATTGAGGGTGTAGGTCATGTCGGGGAGCAGCGGCTCCTCGAAGGTGACGATCAGGTCGCGGCCGCGCAGGCGTGCCTTCGGGGGCCGGTTCTGCGGCGGGGACAGGACGATGCCGGACGGGGTCTTGATCTGGACGTATTCGTTGAAGGAGAAGATGAGGCGGGCGCCTTCCAGCGGAACGCCCACCACGCCCGGCAGCGGACGGATGTCGATGATGTAGGGCGGGATGGTGTCCTTCTTGCCGCCGGAGGGCGCCTGCGAGGTGTTGGCGCAGGAAGGCAGCAGCATCGGCAGCAGGACCGCGCAGACGGCCAGCAGCAGGAGGATCAGCGGGGTTCTCTTTTTCATGGCGCGTCAGATATCGGTCCGGACGACATCCTGGATGCCGTCGATCTTGGAAAGTCCGTCCACCATCCGCTCCAGGTTCTTCTTGTCGCGGACGAGCAGTTCGATGAAGCCCTCGAACAGTTCCCCGTCGGTGGAGAGCTGCAGTTTGCGCATGTTGATGCCGAGGGTCTGGGAGATGTAACTGGAGATGTCGCTCAGCAGCCCCACCCGGTCGATGCCCTTGAGGGAGATACGGATGGGATACTCCTGCTGCACGGCGCCCCACTGCGGCACGACCATCCGGTTGCCGTACTTGCTGGCGAGGCTTTCCGCCACCGGGCAGGATTTCTTGTGCACGATGACCAGGTTGTCGCTCATCGAGAAGCCGATCACGGGGTCGCCGGGAATGGGATGGCAGCACTCCGCGATCTTGTACTCGATCATGTGGGCGTTGTCCTCGTGGATGGAGAACTTGCGCTTTCCGCCCGTGGACAGGTCCTTTTCGTTGATGATGGCCTTGAATTCCTCGGGGCCCAGCAGGCCCAGCCCGATGCGGAAGAACAGTTCGTCCTCGTCGTGCAGCTGGGTGTAGTCCTGGAATTTGCGGAGCAGTTCGCGGGTGTTCTGCAGGCCCATCAGGCGGACGCGCTCCTCGAAGATGCGCTCGCCTTCGCGGGCGATCGAGGCGAAGTCGCGGCGGAAGTACTCGATGACGCGGTTGCGCGCGTAACGCGTCTGCAGGAAGGACACCCAGTCCATCCTGGGCCGGGCGTTCTCCGCGGTGATGATCTCCACCTGGTCGCCGGCCTTGAGGGTGTGCGAGAGCGGGACCAGTTTCATGTTCACCTTGGCTGCGATGGCGCGGTTGCCGATCTCCGTGTGGATCTTGTAGGCGAAATCGAGGGCCGTGGCGCCGCCGCGGATGGCCTTCTGCTCGCCCTTGGGCGTGAAGACCACGATCTCGCTGCTCACCAGGTCCTTGTGGATGATGTCCAGCAGCTCCAGGGCGCTGAGGTCGTCGCTCAGCAGGATGTCCTGCACCTCGGCCAGCCATTTGTCCATCTCGGAGTCGTTCTCGGAGATGTAGCCGTCGTTCTTGTAGGCCCAGTGGGCGGCGATGCCCTTCTCCGCGATGTCGTCCATCCGCCTGGAGCGGATCTGCACCTCCACCCAGAAGCCGGAATGGCTCATCAGGGTGCAGTGCAGGGCCTCGTAGCCGTTGCTCTTGGGCTGCGAGATCCAGTCGCGCCGACGGCTGAGGTTCTCGCGGTACAGGTGGGTGATGGTGGAGAAGATCAGGTAGGCCTGCCCGCGCTCCGTCTGGACGCTGTTGTCCGACGGCTCGAAGATGATGCGGACGGCGTACAGGTCGTAGATCTGCTCGAAGGGCACCTGTTTCGTGCGCATCTTGAACCAGATGGAGTAGGGGGTCTTGATGCGCTTCTTGATGGTGAAGCGGTAGCCCGCCTGGCGGAGGGCCTCCTCGATGGGGGCGATGAAGGTGTCGATGTCCTTGTCCCGGTTCGCGATGTTGCCCTTGATGCGGTCGGAAATCCGGCGGTAGTCCTCGGGTTCCTTGTAGCGGAGCCAGATGTTCTCCATCTCGGACTTCACGCTGTACAGGCCGAGCCGGTGGGCGAGCGGGATGAAGATGAACATCGTCTCGGAGAGGATCTTGTCCCGCTTGTGCTCGGGCATATACTCGATGGTGCGGCAGTTGTGCAGGCGGTCCGCCAGCTTGATCAGCACCACCCGGACATCGTCGCCCAGGGTGAGCAGGATGCGCTTGAAATTCTCCGCCTGGAGGCTTTCGGTGCTGGCCACGCCGCCCTTGCGGTCCTCGTTGTCCAGCACGGTCTTGATCTTCGTGAGCCCGTCCACCAGGGAGGCGATCTTGTCCCCGAAGAGGTTCTGGATGTCTTCCACCGTGTAGCCGGTGTCTTCCACCACGTCGTGCAGGAGGGCGGCGCAGATGGACTTGCAGCCCAGGCCGATCTCGGTCACGACGATCTTCGCCACGGCGAGCGGATGCAGGATATAGGGTTCGCCGGAGCGGCGGCGGACGTTCTTGTGGGCCTGGTTCGCAAAATTGAAGGCTTTCCGGACGGTCTCCACCTCCGAAGCGTCCTTGCAGCGCTTGGCCGCGACCTCCATCAGCGAGGAGAACTCCTCGCCGATCAGGCGGTAATCATCGGGGGTGAACTGGGAAAAACTCATGACTTGCTTTCGGCGTCCCACTCGGAGACATTGTATTGGTCGACATTCTGGAAACTGTAGGTCAGCTGCGCGCCGTAGATGATGATCTGCCAACTGAAGTTCAGCCAGATCAGGAAGAGCGGAATGGCGGCGAGGATCCCGTAGGCCTGGTTGAGCCGCCCCATGAACATCTGCGTATGCAGGTAGAGGTACTGGAAAAGCATGAAGATCACGCCGGCGATCAGCGCCGAGCGGAAGGCGTAGCGGTATTCCACCTTCACGGCGGGGATGTACTTGTACATCACCGACAGGGTGCCCACCAGGATGAGGTAGAAGACGACGTAGCCGATCAGCTTGAACAGGAAGCGCACTTCCTTGAGGTCCAGGCCGAACAGGTTGGGCAGGTTGGTCGCATACACCACGCTCGAACCGAAGATGATGACGAAGAAGGGGGAGAGCAGCAGCACCAGCAGGTAGAAGCCGAAGCGCTTGTAGATCTTGCGGGGGATCTTGAGGATGCCCCAGACGTTGTTGAACACGCGCTCCACCTGGAACATCATCCACAGGATGGCCCAGAGGAAGAACAGGGCGGAGACGGTCCCGAGCCCGCCGCCCAGCGCGGAATCGAGGATGACGCTCGCCCGTTCGGACAGCATGTCGGCGATTTCGGGATGGGTGGGGATGGCGGCCCGGAGCATCTCGGTGATCTTGCCGTCCAGTCCCAGGCCACCGGTGACGGCGAAGGCGAAGGCGATGAACGGTACCAGGGCCAGGGTGATGAAGTAGCTCAGCGACACGCACTGGAAGCCCATCCGGTTCTCCATGAAGGTCTTGAAGGTGATGCGGATCAGCTTGACAATCCGGACCAGTTCGGCATAGACACGGCCGGACCCGCCGGTGTCGAGGGTCCAGATCCTGTCCGTGAAGAGGTCGGTTATCTTGCTGGCTATCTTCATCTTATCTAAAACAAAGTCAGTTCTTCAACGTTTTGTCCGTTCTTCTCCGTGTCGGCGTCAGCGGGCTTGTCCCCGGAGGGTGAAGGAATTCGTCCTCGCTCCGCTGCGGAAACACCCTCCGGGGGCAACCCGCTGCCCGCCGTTGCGATATCTTCCGGCAGCATCGCGCGGAACTCCTCCTCCGAAATGACGGGGATGCCCAGCTTCGCACACTGCTTCAGTTTCTCCGGCCCCGGCTTGGAGCCCGCCAGCAGGTACGCCGTCCTGGCGCTCACGGACGAGCCGGCCTTGCCGCCGTGGGCGGCGATCAGTTCCTTCATCCGCTCGCGGCTGATGCTGAAATTCCCGGAGATGACGACGGTCTTGCCCGCAAGGACGTCGGACAGGGCCGCGCCCTTCCCGGCGCCGTCGAAACGGAGCCCTTGGGCGCGCAGCCGGGCGATCATTTCCAGGTGCTCCTCCTTGTGCAGGAAGTCGAAGACGCTGCCGGCGATGACCTCGCCCACGTCCTCCACTTCCAGGAGCTGTTCTTTCGTGGCCGCGGCCAGGGCGTCGATGTCGCCGAAATGGCGGGCGAGCCCCTTGGCCGTCGTCTCGCCCACATAGCGGATGCCCAGGGCGAAGAGCACGCGCTCGAAGGGGACCTGCTTCGAGGCTTCGAGGCTGTCCAGGAAGCGCTGCGCGGAGCGCTCCTGCCAGCCTTCGAGGCTGAGAAGCTGGTATTTGGAGATGTCGTACAGGTCGGCGGGGGTGCGGGCGAGCCCGGCATCGTAGAACTGCTCCACGGTGGCCTCGCCGGCCAGGATGTCCATCGCCTTGCGGCTGACGAAGTGCAGCAGGCGCCCCTTGATCTGCATCGGGCAACCGTCCTGGTTCGGGCAGAACCACCGCGCCTCCGCCTCGGGTTTCACCAGGGGCGTGCCGCAGTCGGGGCAGCGCTCCGGGAAAGCCGGAGGCAGGGCGCCGGCGCTGCGGTGCGCGGGGTCGATGCCGGTGATTTTCGGGATGATCTCGCCGCCTTTCTCCACGAACACCCAGTCGCCCACGCGGATGTCCAGCAGGGCCATCTGGTCGGCGTTGTTGAGGGTGGCGCGCTTGACGAGCGTGCCGCTGAGCTGCACGGGGGCGAGGTTCGCCACGGGGGTGACGGCGCCGGTGCGGCCCACCTGGTAGTCAATGCTGAGCAGTTCGGTGCAGGCCTGCTCGGCCTTGAACTTGTAGGCGACGGCCCAGCGCGGCGACTTTGCGGTATATCCCAGTGCGCGCTGGCAGGCGAGCTCGTTGATCTTGATCACGATGCCGTCCGTGGCGTAAGGGAGGAACTTGCGTGCGCCGTCCCAGTGGTCGATGTAGGCCTTGATTTCGTCGATGCCGTGGCAGATGCGCCGGTCTTCCGACACGGGCAGGCCCCAGCTCGCGGCGGCGTCGAGCGCCTGGCTGTGGGACTCGAAGGTCGCGGATTCGGCGGGGATGTGGTACAGCGTGCACCACAGGCCGCGGTGCGCCACTTCTTCGGGGTCGATGAG